>ENA-ORXR01003760-ORXR01003760.1-marine-metagenome-genome-assembly--contig:-NODE-3760-length-13345-cov-141.502864_pt1 | contig 13345 bp, 10 predicted proteins | sample MGYA00237866_ERZ511479 | MGnify/ENA metagenome assembly ERZ511479 | reverse complement strand
CTCGATCACGTTTACGGTCTCGTGCGGATCGTTTTTCATATCGAACAAGGCGTAGCCGATCCGCTTCTGCAGGTACGGACCGGGGTTGCCGTTTTTGCCGGGGGCTTTTAGGCTGCGGTAGGCGTGGGGGACGTGCAGCTTCCATGCGCCGTCGCCGGTGATGAAGCCTTGAAAGTCGCCGCCGATGGTTTGTTCGTAGAAGGGGATCGGGTTCTCGAACGAGGCGTCTCCGGTGAGCAGCGGCCAGGCATCATGGCCGTCGACGCCGCTCTCGGGCAGTTTCGCGCCGGCGAGTTTTGCGATGGTCGGAACGACGTCGACGCTGCACCAAGTGGCGGTCGAGGTGCTGCCCGGTTTGATCTCGCCGGGGGATTTCACGATGCAGGCGCTGCGGCAACCGCCGTCGAAGCTGGTGCCTTTGGCTTCGCGGAACGGGGTTGCGCCGGCGTGATCGCCGTAGGAAATCCACGGGCCGTTGTCCGAGGTGAACATGACGATGGTGTCGTCTTCGAGTCCGTTCTCCTTGAGCGCCTTGACCACTTGGCCCATCGACCAGTCGAGTTCCAACATCACGTCGCCGTACAGGCCGGCGCCTGATTTCCCCTCGAAGGCCTTGCTCGTGTACAGCGGCACGTGCGGCTGCGGATGGGGGATGTAACACAGGAAGGGTTCGTCTTTGTGGCGAGTGATGAAGTCGACGGCGGCCTCGGTGATCCACTTGGTGAATTCCTTTTGGTGTTCGTGGTCGACCTCCGGCACTTTGTGTTTGCCGTTATCCCACCAAATAAGCGGATATTTCCCCCAGTGTTTCGGATTGCCCGGGTGGTTTTTCCACATGTCGTTCGAGTACATGATGCCGACGTTTTCATCGAAGCCGCGGTCGAGTGGGCGGCGGCCTTCGGCGTCGCCGAGGTGCCATTTGCCAAAGCAACCGGTGGCGTAGCCGGCCGGCTTGAGGATCTCCGCGAGCGTGGCGAATTTCGGATCGAGTCCGCTAGCTTTGGGTCCGTGGGCGCCGAACACTTTGGTGCGTCCGGGGAAGCAACCGGTCATCAGTGCCGCGCGCGAAGCGGAGCAGACCGCCTGCGGCACGTAGAAATTATTGAACCGGCACCCGTCTTTGGCGAGCTGTTCGACGTTCGGGGTGGCGTAGGGCGGATTGCCGAACGGGTGAAAGTCCGCCCAGCCCGAGTCGTCCAAGAACATGATTACCACGTTCGGTTTACGTTCGGCGGCGGTGGCGGCCAGCAGTCCGAGGACGAACAGGAGTGAAATCAGGGCGGGAATCTTCGGCGTCAGCAGTCTCGGTCTCATACATGAGGTACGCCTCCGGTGGCGTTCCTTGCACCATTTCCATGGAAAATACCAATCGACAAGATTTTGTAGTCTGTCTTCAAAATTTCATTGACCGACGTTTCATCACGATCCTGGCAGGCCCGTCACGGGGGATGTTCTGTTTCGGCCGGAATGGATGGCAAGGTTTCGGAATTGGCGGCAACCGGGCTACTGTCTGGCGGCCCCTGGGGCGGCGCGTTCAGGGACGCATACGGCTCAGCCGCCGCGAACCTCCGGTTCGAGATCCCTCCGTGCCTCCGTGTCCTCCGTGGTAAAACCGATGTGCGCTACGCGACCACGGGGAGCACGGAGCGACGAAGGTTAGTTGCCGCGAACCTCCGGAAGCGCTCGTTCGAGGCCGGCTTCCAAGTCGAAGTCGTCGCTCAACCACAAACCGCTCAACCGCAAACCGTTTCCAGAACTTCAAAGTAGTCCGGGAAGGTTTTGGACACACAACCGGGGTCGTTGATGGTAATCTCGGCGTCCTCCGCATCAGCGCAGGCGCACAGCGAAAAACACATGGCCATGCGATGGTCGTCGTAGGTGTCGATCGCCGCCGAACGCAGCTTGGCCGGTGGCGTGATCGCGATATAGTCTTGGCCTTCGTCAATCGTCGCGCCAACTTTGCGTAGCTCGATCGCCATGGCGGCCAAGCGGTCGGTTTCTTTGACGCGCCAGTTCGCGACGTTGCGGATCACAGTCGGCCCCTCGGCGAACAAGGCGGTCGTCGCGATGGTCATCGCCGCGTCGGGAATGTGATTTAAATCGGCGTCGATGCCGCGCAGCCATTTACCGCTGCTCAACTGCTTCCCGCGCGTGACTTCGGTCCAGTCCGGGCCGAACTTCACCTGGGCACCCATGTCGCCGAGCACTTCGGCGAACTTGGCGTCACCCTGAACGCTGTCGCTGCCCACGCCTTGAACGCGGATCGTGCCGCCGCGGATAGCGGCAAGAGCGAGAAAGTAGGAGGCGGAGGAGGCGTCGCCTTCGACCCCGATTTTGCCGGGCGACTGGTAGGTGCCGGGCCGAACGTGGAAGCTGTGCCAGTCCTCGCGTTCGACCTCGATGCCGAACTTGCGCATCACGTCGAGCGTGATCAGGATGTAGGGTTTGGAGACGAGGTCGCCGTCGATCGTGATCGTCACCGGACCCTCGGCGAGCGGCGCAGCCATCAGCAGAGCGGTGAGAAATTGGGACGAGACCGAACCATCAATGGACACGCTACCGCCGCGCAGCCCGGTGGCGCGAATGTCGAGCGGCGGATAGCCTTCATCCTTGGTGCAATCGATGGTCGCCCCGAGTTCGCGTAGCGGGGCGAGCAGATGGCCGATCGGGCGCTCATACATGCGCGGTTCGCCGATGAGCGTGAAGCGGCCATGCGAAGCGGCGAGCGCGGCGGTCAGCGGACGCATGGCCGTGCCGGCATTGCCGAGAAAGATCGGACCCGGGGCGAACGCCGCCTCGGTGGACAGGGCACCGCCAACCCCGGGTATGACGGCCTGCAAGGTTTCAGCATCGAAATGAGGCTGCAGTCCGAGTGCGTCGAGCGCGCCGAGCATGTGGCGAACGTCGTCGCTATCCAGCAGGTTGTGGATCTCAGTCGTGCCTTCGGCCAGTGCCGAGAGCAGGAGAATCCGGTTGGACAGACTTTTGGAACCCGGAAGGCGGACGGTACCGCCAGCGCTCCGGATGGACGCCAACCTTAGCGCGGGCGCGGGAGTAAGAGACTTCATGAGGCGTTCAGGGCAGAACCGGCGGCGCTGGCGGAATGACCGGCAGAACCGGTGCGCTTGGCAAGGTCGATGCGCCGGGCAAGACCGAAGTCCCGGGATAACGCGGGGCCAGATTGGGGAGGGCCGGGACGGCGGGAATCGGATCGGTGATGATCGTGGGGGCGTTCGGGATCGCTAGTAGTGCCGACGCGGGGGCGACATAGGGCGTGGGTGCCGCCGCGGTATACGGTGCCGGTGCCGGCGCGGTGTACGGTACCGGTGTAGTATACGATGTCGGCGCGGCATGGGGCTGGATCTGCGTCGATTGGTGGATAGGTTGCCACGTTTCTGAACTCTGCAAGGATTGGGTGTTCGGCGTTGTGCTGCCGGCGGGCACGGGAAAGGTGCGGGCGAGTGGGAACCCGTCTGGGGTGAATTGTTGCTTCGGCACCACTTGGACGGCGGGCACTACGGGCGCGGACCCCAGCGAACTGGTCGCCTGCGAGCGGCCGTGACCGGTGAGCATGCCGGTTTGTCCGGGGTTCACCGTCGGCATGGCGATAAACAGGTCTTCCAAGTCGGTGCCCATCACCGATTCGAACGCGAGCAACGCGCGGATGTAGTCGGTGTAGTAGTCGAGCTCGGTGTTGTCCAAGTCGAGTAGGATGGTTTCGTAGGCTTGGGTGATTTCGATCACTTGCGGATGGTTTGCGGGCAGGCTGCGCAGCGAGTTCTGGGCTTTCATTCGCATTTGATCGCCCTTGGCGCGGAACCCGCTGACGTTGTTGGCGGCACCTTCGAGTTGGACCAAACTGGCCTCGATGCGGCGTCGGACATTGGCGCGGATGGTCTCGGCCTGACGGAGCAAAGTGTCATGCGCGAGTTTGTTGACCTTGTCCTTCTTGTTCAGCCAAGCGAACAGCGGAATTTCGATGCCGACCGTGAGACCCCATTCGTCGCGGTACTTGGCGTCCCAGCGTTCGTCGTAGTCGTAGGAGGCGGCGAGCAGGCTGAACCATGGGATGCGCTGTGCCTTGTCGATCTCGACGTTGCGCTTCACGAGTTCGCTCTGGTGGATCAGACGGCCGAGGTCGGCGTTGCGGGTGAAGGCGATGTCGGCGAGCGTGTCGAGTTGCAGTCCGCCGAGTTCGAGCCAGCGGCTTTCGACGTCGTCATCAAAGTCGATGGTTTCGTCGAAGCTGAGACCGGCGAGCTGGGCGAGGTAGCGGAAGTCGCGTTCGATGGTGCCGGTGTGCCGGGTGATTTCGCCTTCCAACTTGATGATCTTGAGCCGGTGTTTGGTCAGGTCGGTGAGCCGCTTGACCTGTTGCGCGGCGCGCAGTTCGAACGCGTCCAGATCGGTTTCGGCCTGCTCCAAGTGGTACTCTTTGAGGGCGCGTTTCATGCGGCCGATTTGGATTTCGCGGTAGTGCGAACGCACGTCTTCGATGACTTCGCGGGCGCGCGCCTCAACCATGAACTCGGCCATCGAGACCTCGGCCATCGCGCGTCCGGTATGTGCGCGCATTTCCCAAGGGTTGCGCGGGTAGAGACGGATCTCGCCGGAGAAGCTATCGATGGGCGCGTTGGGATCGTCGCCGAACACCTCCTCCTCGCGGATGGTTTCGGAGGTGATCGTCTCGTCGCTCTGGCCGACGCGGCGTTCGGCTTCGCTGCCGGTTTCGAGTTCGCTGAAGTTGCCGTTGCGGTCGCGCGATTCACTGTTGAAGCTCCGGTCAGTTTCCGAACTGAGCGCGCCGTTGCGGGCGCGGCTGGTGGTTTCAGTCTGGCTGCTGCTGCCGGTGCGGTTTTCGCCGAACTCGCCGCCGGTCGAGCTGGTGGAACTCGAGGCGCGGTCCTCGCTGAAGTTTTCGACGGTGCGTTCGGTGGTGGTTTCGCGGGTGCTGCGGCCGTTGATCTCGCGAGTGGTGGTGACCACCCGGTTGTTGGAGAAGGTTTCGGTGCTGCTTTGGTTCCCCGACTGCACGCCGCCAAAGGCACTGCCGGAGTTTTCGGTAAAGTTGCCGAACGAGCTGCTGCCGCTGCGGTCGAAAGTCACGCTGTTGCCGTCGGGGCTGAGACTCGTGGCGGTGGTGCGGCTGGACGCGCCATTGACCTCGATATAGTTTTGGTTGCGCTGAGTGGTGCCGTTGAAGGTGCCATTTTGCGCGAACGAGTTGTTGCGGCGGCCTTGTTCAGAGATGTTTTCGGTGATCCGTTCGGTGAACTGCGGCAGGGCGGCGCTAGAGCGGTGGGAGTAGCCCAGCCGTACTTCCGGGTTCTTGAACGGGTGCGCGATCCCAACTTCGGCGGCGGCTACTTGCGCTTTAGAGCGCAGGGACATGATATCCAAGTCGTTATCAAGGGCACGCTGGATGAGTTCGTCGAGCCCTACCGCGCGGGAATCCTGCGCCAACACGGCGTTGGTGCCAAAAAACGAACAAAAGTAGATGGTGAAGAATAAAAGCCTGAACATCACGGTCAACATGCGGGCTTTACTATGGAACTCAACGCCAAACCCGTCAGCTATTCATTTGTAAAAGTTTCGCCAAATGCGTCGTTATTGGCAATGCTGGTTATTGCAGTTGACCGTCCGTACAAAGTTTCAGGCCACAGGTTCGGTGAAAGAAAAATGGTGCTCGGGACAGGAGTCGAACCTGCACGGGGTTGCCCCCACTAGCCCCTCAAGCTAGCGTGTCTGCCATTCCACCACCCGAGCACGGATAGCTGTACAATTAGCAACGCGGAGCATGGCTATACGCACAGAGGTCGCTTCGTCAACGGATTTAATGCCGATTTCTCAAACCGAGAAGACGCCGATGAGGACTTGGATGAGGACGAAGACAAGCCCCAAGCCGAACGCGACCCAGGTCCAGGTCTTGGCCGAGTTGGCCGCATCCTGCGCCCGGCGGATGTCGCCCTGTTGGGTGTGGCCGCTCACTTGGGCCGCGTACACGATGGCGACAATGCCGGGAATCGGGCAGCAGAAAATCGTTGCCAGAATCGCCGGCACCAGGCCGTTGTTTATCTGCTGCGCGCGACCGCCCACCTGCGGCCGCGCCTCAGTCCGGTCGGCCGGTCGCTGATAGGGGTTGACCACGCCGCTTTGGGCGGCGGACTGCGGGCGGGCCACGGGGGTCATCGGAGCCGACGGCGGCTGGATCGACCGTTTGAAGGTGGCGATCTGGTTGATCGCCTCCCAGTCGCCCATGCCCTCGCACCAAGCGAGTTCATCGGGCCGCACGCTGCCATTGCGAACCATCTCAGTCAGTTGGTCCTGGGTGACCGGTCCCGATTGAGTGTCGTTTTGTGTGTAGTACCAGTCCATGGTTTCTCCTTAACCCATGCGGCCAGTGGTTTGCAATCCCTGTTGACGCTTCAACCACGCTTATAGCACGCGGCTTCTATTATGGGCTCATGGTCAATGAAATCGTGATGACGACGAACTCAGCTGGATAAGGTGGGGCTAAAGCTCACATTGATCTCTATCCTCCCCGTTCTCTTGATCGATTGGTCGTAGTGGCATCACAGACTACGAAGAAGCTGCGCTGATCCTTGCCCGACCCTTGCGGCCCGCAGTCGCTCTGTCGGGTTGAATCCGACGCCGACTTCTGCCATCACCCGAGTCTATGTCTTCTTTGGCTCTAACTATCTTATGTGTCGCGGTCGGTTTGCTGGTGGTCGGCTGGCTGCTCGATCTCGTGGTCGAAACCTTGAACCTCAAACACGCCGACCCGGAAATTCCGGGCGAGTTCCGCGATGTCTACGACGCGGAAAAGTACGCGACCTCGCAGCGCTACCTGCGCGAACGCACCCGCTTCGGCCTGATCAGTGCCACCGTCTCGCTGGTGCTCACACTCGCCTTTATTCTGCTCGGCGGTTTCGGCTGGGTGGACCGTTTCGTGGAAGGACTGCTGGTCAGCGGCTGGGTCGCCGGCACGATTCCGCGCGCGCTCCTGTACGCCGGCTTGCTGGTGCTGCTCTCGATGATCGTCGGCCTGCCGTTCTCGATCTACTCCACGTTCGTGATCGAAGAGAAATACGGTTTCAACAAAACCACGCCGAAAACCTTCATCCTCGATCTGATAAAAAGCCTCGGACTCGGCGTGGTGCTCGGCGCGCCCGTGTTCGCGGCGGTGCTGTGGATTTTCATGAGCGTGCCGCTCGCTTGGCTGTGGGCCTGGATTGCGCTGACCTTGATCCAGCTGTTTTTCATGTACATCGGCCCGGTGGTGATCATGCCGCTGTTCAACAAGTTCGAACCGCTCGAAGAGGGCGAACTGCAAACCGAAATCCGCAACTACGCCAACGAGCAAGGCTTTGAAGTCAGCGGCATTTTTTCGGTCGACGGCAGCAAGCGCAGCACCAAAGCCAACGCCTATTTCACCGGCTTCGGCAAGACCCGCCGCATCGGCTTGTTCGATACCCTGATCGAGAACCACAGCGTCACCGAACTGGTCGCCGTGCTGGCCCACGAGATCGGCCACTGTAAGTTGCACCACATCAAAAAGATGCTGGTGATCGGCATCCTGAGCACCGGCTTGATGTTCTTCATCCTCGGTTTGTTCTTGCGCACGCCGGCGCTGTACGAGGCCTTCGGCGTGGTGTTCGCGGAGAACAAAATCTACATCGGCATGATGCTGTTCGGCTTCCTGTTCTCGCCGATCTCGACCCTGATCGGTCTGGTTCAAATTTGGTTCACGCGCAAACACGAGTTCGAAGCGGACGCGTTCGCGGCGACGACCACTGGCCAGACGCAGCCGATGATCGACGCGTTGAAAAAACTCACGGTCGACAACCTCGGCAATCTCACGCCTCACCCGTTGAAAGTGTTTTTGGAGTATACGCACCCGCCGGTGTTGAAGCGGATCGACGCGCTGCGTAATTTGAAGGTCTGACCCTAGCCTTGGATTTTCGAACCTGATGAAACGCCTGTTGGTCCTCGAAATCCCCGGACTCACTCGCGGCATGGTCGAACGCCACGCGCCGAACTTGCGCGCGCTGGCTGGTTCGGGTCCGGACGCTGCGCCGGGTTCGGTCCTGCCCGAACGCCCCGCCGTCACCATGCCCGGCCACGCCAGTTTTTGTACCGGACTCGCGCCCGCCGAACACGGCATCGTCGCCAACGGCTGGTACGACCGCGGCCATGACCAGGTGTTCATGTGGCGTCAGAGCGAACAGCTCGTGGCCGGCGAAATGGTCTGGGAGGCGGCCAAAAAACGCGACCCCTCCTTCACCTGCCTCAAGCATTTTTGGTGGCCGGGTATGGCCTCGAGCGCCGACCTGTGCGTGAATGTGCGCCCCGTTTATTTTGCCGACGGACGCAAGCACGGCAGCGTCTACACCAGCGACCACGAACTCGCCGACCAGCTCCAATCCGACCTCGGCGACTTCCCGCTGTTCCGGTTTTGGGGGCCGGCGGTCGATCTGAGTTCGACCCAGTGGATCGCGAACGCGGCACGAAAGCTGTTCCGCGAGCGTTCGCCGACCCTCTCGCTCGTCTATCTCCCCCACCTCGACTACATGCAGCAAAGCCACGGACCCGACGCGCCCGGGATCGCGTCCGAAGTGGCGGCGCTCGACGCGGTCGCGGGCGGCTTGATCGACGCGGTTCGCGAGACCGCCGATCAAGACGGAAGCAGTGGAAACGGCGTCGAGATCATGGTGCTCAGCGGCTACGCGATCGCGGCGGTCGATAAACCGGTGCATCTCAACCGCTTGTTCCGCGAACAAGGCTGGCTGTCGGTGATGCGCAATGCCGCCGGCGAACTGATCGACTATTCCCGTAGCCGCGCCTTCGCGGTAGCCGATCATCAAGTGGCGCACATCTATTGCGACGACCCGGCGGAAGTGCGTGCCTTTTTGAGCGGCCAGGCCGGCGTCGGCGCGGTGCATGATGGCTTCGACCATCCGCGTTCGGGCGACCTATTTGTTGAGGCGGCGCCGGGTTCTTGGTTCACCTATTACTACTGGCTCGACGATGCCGACGCGCCCGATTTCGCGCGCACGGTTGCGATCCATTCCAAGCCCGGCTACGACCCCTGCGAACTCTTTCTCGACCCGGCCATCGCCGCCCCCAAACTCAAGATCGCGAGCAAAGTGCTGCGCAAAAAACTCGGCTTCCGCTATCTCATGGATGTCATCCCGCTCGACGCTTCGCTGGTTCGCGGATCGCATGGTTTGGTGGACGCGGCCGCGTCCGACGACGCGCCGGTGTTTCTCAGTTCGCGTGGCAGCAAGGATCTGAAAATGACCGAGGTGAAAGACGAGATGCTGGCGATGATGTTCGATTAATTTCAACAACTGGATTGCGGTATTAAAGCCGAATCGAGTTCACAGATATTACGGCTCGCGGGTTTTTTAAATTTGAAATTCGAGATTTGAGATTTCTCCGCCCGCAGGGCCTGCTGCGATCTTCCACCTTCGATCTTCCACCTTCCGACCGCAGGTCGCAGCGGCTTTTTCCTTGCCGCACCGCCGGTCGCTCGCGCAGAACGCGGCCATGTTTAAGACCAATGAATATTTTGACGGCAAGGTGAAATCGATCGCCTTTGAGACTTCTGACGGACCGGCAACCGTGGGCGTGATGGCGCCCGGCGATTACGAGTTCGGCACGGCCACCAAGGAGATCATGAAAGTGGTCACCGGCCGTCTGACCATCCAACTTCCCGGCAGCGACGAGTGGACCACGTACGATCCGGGCGAGTCGTTCGAGGTGGAGAAAGACCTGAAGTTCGGCGTGAAGGTCGAACAACAGACCAGCTACCTCTGCCTGTATCTGTAAACCGGGTTTCCCACCGAACCGCAACGCTGCGGAACAGGAGGCCCCGACGCCGGCATTTTCATCCGGTGTCTCGGGCGAATCGGAAGCGGAGATCATCCCCGCCTCGAACTTGCGGACGGATATGCCCGCCCCCGTTGCGGTGCTTCCGCTCGGCTCATGTTCCGCGACGACCGACATCGAAGTGCTCGACCGCGACAGTGACGACGTTTTCCCCAAGCTGCATCGCTTCAACAATCAAGACCTCGACCTCTATGCCTAACAGCTCTCCGCGATCTCCCCTTCCCGAAGCTTGAACAACAAGGCCCTTTGCGGGTAGCGATGTCGTTTCATGGAAGTACTGCTCAGCGTGGGGATCGTCCTCGGTGGATTGGGACTGTTTCTTTACGGGATGGACCAAATGTCCGGCAGCCTCAAGGCCGCCGCCGGGGCGGGCTTTCGGCGTGTGGTCGGCAAAGCGACCCGCAACCGCTGGTTCGGCGTGTTGCTCGGCACCGGACTCGGCACGCTAATCCGTGGCACCGCGTCCGCCTTGATGACGGTCGGCGTGACCAACGCCGGCCTGCTCTCACTCGCCGCGGCGGTGCCGATCGTGATCGGTTCGAACGTGGGCGCAACGCTGTCGATGCAACTGGTCTCGTTCAAGCTGACCAACCTCGCCTACTTCGCCATCGGCATCGGCTACCTCATAACGGTCGTGCGCAAAGACCAACCCGCGCGCAACATCGGTCGCTTCATGCTCGGCTTCGGCTTGATGTTTCTCGGCCTGCAATTGATGTCGGATGCGATCAAACCGTTCCGCGAAACGCTGGAGCCCATTCTTGCACGCGTCGATGGCAGCACCCTCGGCGGCCTGTTGGTCGGCATTCTGATTGCGGCCGCGTTGACGGCGGTGATTCAAAGCAGCGGCGCGGTGATCGGCATGTGCTTCGCGCTGCTTACCGGTGGCGCGTTGAGTGGCGTGGAGCAGGCGATGCCGATCGTGCTCGGGGCCCATATCGGCACCTGCATCACCGCAATTCTTGGCAGCATCGGCACCGCCCCGGATGCGCGTCGGGTGGCCTTTGCCAACCTCGGATTCAACCTGTTCAACGTCGCCATAGCGGTTGCCGCCGCGCCGCTGTTTTTACGCGCGGCGAAGGTGAGTTCGCAGGACGCGGTCCGACAGACCGCGAACCTGCACACGATGGTGCACGTGGTCGCGGCGGTGCTTGCGCTGATTCTCCTGCCGCTGTTTCTGGTCGGCCTGAAACGGTTGTTCCGCAGCGCGACCGAACCCGAGGCCAGCTTTCTTGACGACAGCCTGCTCGGCACCCCCGAGAACGCCTTGGTCGCCGTCCTGCGCGAACTCGGCCGCATGGCCCGGCTCTGTCACCGCGCCTACGGCATTACCGCCGACACCATGTTTGCCCCGGACCGCAAGCTGCGCCGCCGCATCGAACGACTCGAAAACATCAGCAACGAGACTCGCGCCGCCAGTCAACTGTATCTCAACCAACTCGCGCGCACCCGCCTGTCGCGCCGGCAGGGCATTTTCATTCAACATCTCGACGACGCGATGATCGATCTCGAACGCGTCGGCGACCACATCGAAAAACTCAACCGGGTCACTCACAACAACCGGCTGTTCCGCGAGTCGGAGATGAGTCCGATGGCGCGCGAACTGCTCGAACATCTGGCGGCGGCAACCAGCGACTTGCTGTCCGATTTGGTGCACGCCCTCGACCCCGACCACGCGGATTTCACCCCCGTCGGCGCCGGGCTCGAGCAACGCGTGGCGGCCTACAAGGAAACCGCGGAAGAGGTGAACGCCTGGTTCGCGAACGAAATGGAAAACAAGCGCATGCATCCACTCGCCGGCCTGCGCTACAAAGACGTGCTGCAACTCCACGACCGCATGGCCAAACACATTCGAACCATTGCCGAGCTGCTTGAGGACCGAGAGTTTTTTGTGAAGCGTTCGAAGCTGGCGTCGGTTCGGATCGAGCTGCCGGTGGAGAGATAAATGGCGACGACGCATGCGGACCGCTTCAATGCAGGGGTGTCCTTGACCGTGGCAGGGTTTCGGGGAAGGATTTGACATGGACGTTCGCGCCGAACTCGAAGCCCATGGCTTTAAATATTACATCTTCGATTGGGATGACAACATCCTGCACATGCCCACGCGCATCCACATGGAAGTGCGCAGCAAAGACGGGCTGAGTTGGAGTCCGATCAAGGTGACCACCTCAGTGTTTTCGATCGTGCGCAACGACACGGAGAACTACCGCCCGCCCGAGGACGATTGGGAGAAAGCCTTTGTCGAGTTCCGAGATTTCGAACACTTGCCAGAGAGCCAGTTTTTGGCCGACACGCGTACCGCGCTGGCGCCGGTGATCGCCGGCGAACACGAGGCCGCACCGAGCTTTCACGTGTTCCGCCAAGCGCTGGTCGAGGGGCGCCTGTTCGGCATTGTCACCGCCCGCGGACACCAATCGAAAACCATTCGCAAGGGCGTTGAGTACTTCATCGAACACGTGCTCACCGACGCCGAACGCGCCGAGATGATCGATCATCTTAAACAGTATTTTGATTACTTCGACATCGAACTCGACGACCACACCGACGCCATGGTGGTCGACGCTTATTTGAGCCTCGGCAAGTACCATGCGGTGACCTCGCCGGAATTTTTGGAGTTTCTCGGTGAAGGCAGCGGCGCGGCGGCGGGTCAGGAAGCGGCCAAGCAGATGGCCATCGAGGACTTTGTCGACCACGTCATCGGCATTCTCAAAGAGTACGGCATGGACAAGCCGGTGAGCATCGGTTTTTCCGACGACGACCCGCACAACGTCGCCGCGATCCAGCAGCACATCGAGGCGCGTTTGTCGGACCAATTTCCTGGCGTGAAGTTCGTGGTCTACGACACCTCGGATGCCGAGATTCCCAGCGGTCGCAAAGTGATCGTACGCGGCCAACTCGATCTCCCGCTCGCGGTCGGCTCCGACGGCGGTGAAGAGGAAGAAGAATGAAACGGTTGTGGCAGGAAGCGATTTCCCACGCGGCGCGTAAGCACCAGAACCAGTTCCGCAAAGACGGAACGACGCCATACATCGCCCACCCGATGCGGGTGGTGATGGTGCTCCGTGATGTGTTCGGCGTGGATGACGAAGTCGTTCTGGCCGCAGCCGTGTTGCACGACACCATCGAAGACACCACGGCCGATTACGACGAGATTGAGGAGCATTTCGGTTCGGAAGTGGCCGACATCGTGGCCGCGATGAGCAAGGACATGCGGGTTCCCTGGGAGCGGCGCGAAGAGGAATATTTGGCGCAACTGGCCGCGTTCGATTGGCGCGCCAAGATGATCAAGCTCGCCGATGTGTTCGACAACTTGTGTGACGCGCCCGCGTTCATGCGCATCGGTGCCCGCGAGAAGGCCGGCAAGGCGCTCGCGCTGGCCAAAGGGATTCCCGAACTCGCGGACGCGTCCGCAGAGGTTCGGGCCTTATTGGACGCCGAGGAATAAGTTTCGCTTGTG
>ENA-ORXR01003758-ORXR01003758.1-marine-metagenome-genome-assembly--contig:-NODE-3758-length-13348-cov-2.906865_pt1 | contig 13348 bp, 8 predicted proteins | sample MGYA00237866_ERZ511479 | MGnify/ENA metagenome assembly ERZ511479 | reverse complement strand
TTTTCTGGATTAGCATCACCAGGTTGCTCTACCATTTTAGAAAAATCTAAAGAACGACCATCCACTCTTGGTGGTGTTCCTGTTTTCATTCTTCCAGACTCGAAACCTAGATTTACAAGCTGTTCTGTAATTCCAGTTGCAGCTCTTTCACCAGCTCTTCCTCCACCAAAATTTTTATCTCCAATATGAATTAATCCATTTAAAAAAGTACCATTTGTTAATACAACAGATTTTGCTCTTACTTCTATTCCTAAGGAAGTTTTTACACCTGCAATATTTCCGTTTTCAACAATTAAACTCGATACCATTTCTTGATAAAAGTCTAAGTTTTCTGTTTTTTCTAAAAGCAATCTCCAATCTTCTGCAAAGCGCATTCTGTCGCTTTGAACTCGTGGACTCCACATTGCAGGTCCTTTAGATTTATTAAGCATTTTAAATTGAATAGCAGAAGTATCACTAACAATACCACTATAACCACCAAGCGCATCGATCTCTCTTACAATTTGTCCTTTAGCAATTCCTCCCATTGCAGGATTACAAGACATTTGCGCGATATTTTGTAAATTCATGGTGATAAGCAATGTTTTGCTACCCATATTTGCAGCAGATGCCGCAGCTTCACTTCCTGCGTGTCCAGCTCCAACAACAACAACATCGTAAACTTCTTTAAACATATTTTTATTAATTGTTCCACGTGAAACATTAGATGTGTCAGATGAAAATATTATAACTTTAATTTAGATTGTTCCACGTGAAACAATAAGTATTAAAAGTCTGCAAATATACTACGAATTAATGAATTCTATTTGAGTGTATTAAGGTAGTAATTTTCTTTTTTTCGCATTAACTTAGCATCGTCTTCAGTTTTATCTTTGTACCCACAGTAGTGTAAAATACCATGAACTAATACACGATGTAATTCTGCTTCAAAAGAAACCTTGTAATCCTTAGCATTATCTTGAACTCTTTCAGTTGAAATAAAAATATCTCCTTGTAGCTTTTTTCCTACAGAATAATCAAAACTAATAACGTCTGTTAGCGTGTCGTGGTCTAAAAAATCTACATTTAATTTATGTAAATAAACATCATCGCAAAATATAAAGTTTATCTCTTCTTCTTTATAATTCTCATTTATAATTACAGAGGATATCCAATTAGAAATAATTACTTCGTTTGAGAGTTTAAAATCATTCTCGTAGTTAAAATTAATCATTCTTTTGTTTAAAATATTCTTGTACTTTTTGTTTATAAATTTGCTGCAAGGGTAAAGCTTGTTTATTCAATATTTCTGTAGTGTTAAAATATTGTTTTGCTTTAGATATTTGATTATTTGTTGTGTTTGTAAAATCATTTTTATTGGTTTCAGATTTACGTTTAGTATCTTGACCTTGCTCCAAAGTGGCTTTCTCGAGTTTTAAAAGTTCATGCTGTAAATTCATCATCTTGGACAATGTTTCGTTTGTAAAGCCACTATTAATTAAATCTACCTCTACATTTTCCATTTGCTTTAATAACTGTTTTGCATCTCTTGGTGATCCTTTACCTAACTTTTCATCCATTGCAATTCTTTCTTCTAAGGCTTGACGTATTCTCTGTTGTTGTTGGTAAATTTTATATAATTCGCCATTTACATCTTCGTTAAAACCATCTTGTCCACCATTTCCATCTCCCTCACCATTCCCTTTTCCATCTTTTCCTTTGCCATCTTTGCCTTTTTTTCCATTCTCTCCTTTCTCTCCATCTTCACCTTTATTACCTGGTTTTTTTCCTTTTCCTGGTTTTTTTCCAGGTTTTTCTCCTTCACCTTCTTTTGGGTTACTACTTTCTCCTTTTTTGGTACCATCTTCCATTTTTTTATTAAGTTCTTCTTGGCTCATAATAATATCTGGAAGTGGCATTCCTCCTTCTCCAGATCCAGGAGAAGGCATAGCCATTGCATTTTGTAATTGGTCTAATACATTACTTAAAAAATTAGCTAAGTTATTTGCAGAGGTTATTGTATATTGTTGTGAAGACGTTCCTCTATATAAATTATTCTCTGCTAATTCTGCTAAGGATTTATCGATATTAAAATAAACGTCTGAAATCTCTTTGTTTATGTTTTCAGAAATTTTAGGTTGACGTAAAGATAAAGCAAACAAACTGTCGTCGACATGCTCAAAATGAGTACGTAATTCTTTTTGCCTTTTTAAATAAGTAGCATATTCGTTATGGTTAACTTCTATACTTTTAAACTGTTTCATTAACTTTTCTTCATCAAAAGAAAACAGTACTAAATTATCTAAAATCTGGCGTAACATTTCTATATCTTCTTGAAGCGCTTCTTCGAAAGATTGCCCCATTTGAGCCTGCATTTTCATGCTCATTTCTTTAATTTTCTGTGCAGCTGCTTTTTGCTTTTTCTTGGCTTTTGCATTCTGACTTTCCTTTTGTTCTTTGGTAAGGGATTTTTCTTTTTTATCTAATTCTTCTGATGCTTTTTCTTGATCTTCTTTAACATTCTCCTCCTTATTCTTATCTCTTGGTAAATTAACTGGATGCTTTAATTCTTTATTATCTTTTTCGAGTTCGTCCAAGTCTTTTTGTATGTCTTCAAATTTTTTGTTTAGTGAATCTTGCTTTTCTTTTGTGTTTTCTTTTTGCTCTTTATTAACAAGTTTATCTTGTTCTTTTGCTAGTTTATCTAATTCATTACCAATTTTTTCCATCTTTTTATTAACGTAATAGCGTTTAGTTAATTCAAGCATTTGTTCTAGACTTCGCTTTTGGTTTTTTGCTTTCTTAGCGAGTTTGTCTAATTTCTCAGAAAACTCTTCTTTGTTAATCTTCTCACGAAGTTTTTCAAGCTCTTCAAGGAGTTTTTCATCTTTTTTAAGCTGTTCTTCGTTTTCTTTTAATCGTTCTTTTAAATCTTCTTTAAACTCGTCTTTTTCTATATTTTCCTTTTGAAATTCCTCTAAATTCTTTTGAAGCTTTTTATTAAACTTCTGCATCATTTGCTCTTGTTGCTTTTGGCGCTTCATAAAATTTTCAAACTTCTTCTTATCGTTAAAATTAAGTTCAGATTTTTCTTTTTGGGTTTTAGATAATTCTTCTAATTCTTTTTGCTGCTCGTCGAACTTTTCTAGCGACTTATTTAAATCTTGAATGGTTTCATTTTGCTCCTGCAACTGCTTTTTCTCTTCTTCGTCTGCAGTTCGTTTTCTATAACTAAACACGCTACTTTTTGTGCTTTTATTTTTACTTAAAGCATCGTTATCGAAAACTTCAAAATATAAATCGTAGCTTGTACCTTTAGCTATTTCTAAATTGTTTGGAAACGCACTTACAAATTCGCTAAAATTAGATTTTGAAATTGGGATGCTTTCTATTTTCTTTTCTTTATCATTTCCGCTAGGATAATACACTAATTGTAATTTACTCAGCCCATAATCGTCACTGACTTTTCCGAAAAAATATAACGACTGTTGATCTAAAGAATCTACTTTAGTTTGTAATTTTAGCTCTGGATATTCATCTCGAACCACTTGAATATTAAAAGCTAAATTCTCGTAATCTTTAAGTAATTTGTTGCTCGTGGCTATGCTATAATCCAAATTAGAATATACTCTTTTAACCAAAGAAAATTCACCATTTTTGTCGCTTTTAAATTGAGTTGTATCTTTAGTGTAAAGCGTTGCGTAATCTGTTGCTTTTGTTCTTAGTTTCCAAGTAATATTTGTTCCTGTTGGTACAACTGCGTTACCTGTACTTTTTAAAACTATGTCTCGTTTATTAGTGTAATTTGGGTAGTTTAAAACCATATCAAAGCCAAGCAATGTTGGCACTGGAGCAACTGTAATTGTATAAAGTTTTGAGGTAACGTTGTTTGCCGTTAAATTAAAAGTAATATCGTTTATAGGTTGCTCGAAAACATATTCAAAAGCGCCTGCTCCACGTTGTTGTAGATAATATGTTTCTTTATTAAAATTAATTTGTGCATTCTCTGGTTTTACATCTCCTGCTGTTTTTACAATGAGTCGAAATTCTTTGTTTTCAACCGCTTGCATGTTTTCATTTAACACAAAAAACTGAAAAGGTGCAGGTGGTTCGTAAGCAGTTTGGTAATTTACAACGCGCTCGTAACTATCACTAAACCAATTTAATTTTCCAGAAATGGCTGTAATTAATATAATAGCTAATGGAATGGCTGCATATTTTAAATATTTAGCGTTTTTTTTAAAATTAATAGCTAATTTAAAAGGTACTGGTGTTAATTCTGCAGATTTTTGTTCGATACTTGCTAATAACAACTCAGACTCTAAATTTGTATTTTTAAGCTGAAGTACGTTTAAAAGTTTATCACTAACCTCTGGAAAATGATTACCAATTAATAATGAAGCTTCCTCGAAATTTATGCCTTTTTGAAGTTTAAATAATTTTGCTAACGGAATAACTATAAATTTAATAAATAATCCTAATTCTACCGCAACAAATAGCCAAAATAAAATGGTTCTAGCCTCAGGACTGAGCCATAAAAAATGCTCGACTAATAATGTAATTAGTAAATATAATAAACCAATACTAAAAAAAAGAATGGCACCTTTTATTAATTCATTAGTGTAAAATTTTCTAATAAATTGCGCTAGTTTAGATTGTATGTTATTAAAATTCTTCATTAAATATTCATGGGTATTATGAAAAAACTATTAAAATTGCTTAATTATAACTCATAAAATTACAATTTTATTTTTCAAACTCTAATAATTATGTGTTAATTGTATCTTTGCAATCTTAAAAAGAAAATAATGACTAAAAACGTTCGTGTGCGTTTCGCACCAAGCCCAACTGGACCTTTGCATATTGGAGGAGTAAGGACTGCTCTTTTTAACTATTTATTTGCTAAAAAGCACAATGGTACTTTTATCTTACGTATAGAAGATACAGACCAAAATCGTTATGTAGAAGGCGCAGAACAATATATAATAGATGCGCTTAATTGGTGTAATATTCCTTTTGATGAAGGACCTAATAAAAATGAAAAATTTGGGCCTTACAGACAAAGTGAACGTAAACATTTATATAAAGAATATGTAGATAAATTAATTGCAAGCGGAAACGCTTATTATGCTTTTGATACTGCTGAAAATTTAGATTTACACCGAAAAGATCACGAAGCAAAAGGAAAAACGTTTATTTATAATTGGCATAACCGTTTAAAACTAGATAATTCCTTATCGCTATCTAATCAAGCATTAAAAACTAAATTAGAGAATAGTGATCAATACGTTATTAGATTTAAATCTCCTCAAGATGAAACGCTTCATTTAAAAGACATCATACGTGGAGACATTAAAATAGATACTAATGTTTTAGACGATAAAGTTTTATTTAAAAGTGATGGTATGCCAACCTACCATTTAGCAAATATTGTAGACGACTATTTAATGAAAATCTCTCATGTAATTCGTGGAGAAGAGTGGTTGCCTTCTTTAGCACTACACATGCAACTATACACTGCTTTTGGTTGGGAAGCACCACAATTTGCGCATTTACCACTTATACTTAAACCAACAGGAAAAGGAAAATTAAGCAAACGCGACGGTGATAAATTAGGCTTTCCTGTGTTTCCATTAGAATATACAACTTTAGATGGGGACACCTCTAAAGGTTATAAAGAAGAAGGTTATTTTGCAGATGCTGTTATAAATTTCTTATCCTTTTTAGGTTGGAATCCAGGAACAGAACAAGAAATTTTTAAATTAAATGAGCTAATCGAGGCTTTCAATTTAGAGCGTGTTAATAAAGCTGGAGCGCGTTTCGATCCAGATAAAATTAAATGGTTTAACCACCATTATATGCAAGAGCAAACTAATGATGAATTGGCTGAAGCTTTTAAAACAATTGTTGATGTTAAGTTAGGCGCTATTAAGAGCGATAACGAAGAATCTAATAATGAGATTTCTCGACAAGATAGAAATGAAAAAGACGTGGATGTAAATTACATTTCATTAGTTGTTGGTTTGATTAAAGAACGTGCTACGTTTGTAAAAGATTTTTGGGACTTAAGTAACTTCTTTTTTGTTGCTCCAGAAAGTTTTGATGAAAAAGCCTCTAAAAAAGCATTCAAGGATGATACAAAAATATTAATGATACGTTTAGTGTCTATAATTTCTAATATTGAAGATTTTGAGATAGAAACGCTTCAAAAAGAAATTAAAGGTTGGATTACTGGAAACGATATAGGTTTTGGAAAAGTTATGATGCCCTTACGTTTAGCGCTTGTAGGTGCTTTAAAAGGACCAGATGTTTTTGATATTATGTACATGATTGGGAAGGCTGAAACTGTGAAACGCATTGAGAAAATGATTGCTGTTTTATAAAACAGTAAACATCTTGAATAAAAAAGCGAGCTAATAGCTCGCTTTTTAGTTTAATAAAAATCTAATTTTATTCTTTAATAAACTTTAATACAGCATCTACTCCATTAAACTTTACAAAGTAAGTTCCTGTTGAAAGATTAGAAACATCCATTGTGTTTTCTGTACGGTTTATTGTTTGGTCTTTTAATTTTTGACCTAAAATATTAAACACAGCAACATTGTAATCTTTTTCAATATTTTTAAAAGTTATCACTCCATTTGTTGGATTAGGAAATATTGAAATATCAACTAAAGAAAACTCATCCACACTCAAACTACAAGTGTAAGCAGGCATATTATAGCCTTGAGCAGTAAACCTATTTGTTATCGCTTGTATGTCTCCACAATTGTAGCCACCAGCTGTTCCCATGTCTATAGCCGCTTGTCTTACAGCAATTGCGGCATTCTGTTGGTTTGTTCCTGAATTAGTCATGCCTAGACCTTCTAAAAAAGCTTTATCTGTTTTTTCACGCCCTATATCTTCCCAAATTTCCATTAATGTAGTTGCCCACATTTGTCCATCTCTATGTATGGATCCTGTTAATCCTCCAGGATATTGCGCGCTATAAACAGTTGTACGTCCATTCCAGCAATTATTATGTCCATCCCAACCAAAAACCCAATTTCTTGAAGCATCACTAGAAGTCCATTGTCCTAAACTTCTTTTGTAAGAATTTGCCCAGTAATCTCCGCAACCTTCGCTTAATCCATTTTCTTGAGACAATCCACCGTTTGTAATCCAATCGTGCAATCCATGAGCTAACTCGTGTAAAATAACATCTGCATCTTCTCCATCATCTACACAGCCTTCGCCAAAGTTTAAAGTTCCATTTGAATAGTAAGAATTATCTCCTCCATTAACTCCATGCGGATCGAAACGAATAACACCTCCATTTTGAGGTGGAGCTAGAGAAATACCTAAATCAGTATTAATGTAACGCATAGATTTATCTGTATGATAGTATACATTTGCAGCTTCGAAACCATCTTGTTGTCTATTAAATTCAAAATTACTGGTAGATTGAATAAATAAACCTTTATTTGGAGCACTTAACTCTGCAATTTCTGTATAAGGCCCTCTTAATCTGTAGTTGCCTCCTGATAGCTCTATGTCTAAAAGACTTACCGCTGTTCTTGCGGCGTCTAAAGAAGCATTTGTTGCATCGTTTCCATCTACGTATTGCCCACCATAAACACTTGTTGTCGCTGTTAAAGGATCTGTATCGTAAATCATGGCAGTTCCTGTTGCCATAGAGGAAGAAGATGTATTCTTTTTTTGCTTTTCTTTTTTCTTATCTTTATCACCGTGGTTGTAATAAAAGGCGACGTCTTTGGCGCTTAAAACTGTACCGTTTTGCGCATCGACCATAACTTCCCAAGCTCCAGGTTTCGAGTAGGCACTAACTAAAACTTTTCGTGTTAAATAAGTTTTATTATCTATTTTAAAAATGAAAAGTTTATTATCTACACTTACAACATCAGATGCTTCAACGTTTAGATTTGTTAAAGCTATTTGTTGTGATTCTGCTTCAGAAATACTTGGATTTATGTTAATTGTTTCTACGGAAGCATCATAAGTACTCGCATAAAAGGTAACGTTATTTCTATTCGAGACATGCACAGTAACTTCGGCATTAAAAACTTGCACACCATTCATCATTTGATAAAAACGAAAGGTTTCGCCAGACAATCCTTTTCTGCTAAATTGCATATCTAGGGTATGATTATCTTGAATGCTTAATTTTTGTTTGTTATCTTTTAACCAATTGCGGGCAATAGTTTCCTTTTCAACTTGTGCAAAAATTATAGCACAACTAAAAACCATGGTAAGACTAAAAAGTAGTTTTTGTTTCATAAATTATAATATTTTTTGTTTTGTTCGGTTTTAAATATTGTCCATTCGTAAATATACGCTTTTTTTAAAAGTTATCGTAGCAGATAAAGCTAACATAGATTAATTAGCTTCAAAATTTATTATTATTTCATTTTAAACCTGTGTAATTACTAGAGATTTAAGAATTTAATGTGTTTAAAAACTCATAAATTTAGTACGCTTTAAACTTAACAAGACTAAATTCAACTGTACCATTTATATTAAAATTAGAAATATCTGTAATGTCTTTAGCTGTTAAGACATTGTAATTAAAAACAATAAATTCTCTTGTTGGTCTTCCTTTAACTCTAAGTCAATTTTATATTGTATTTTTCATGTTCCGGAAAAATTTTTGTAACAAAACATAGCATAAATGCTACTAATAGGTAAAGTTATTATTATTTTGATAATTATTTAGAGATATATGAACAAATATAGCTTATTTTAGTATTTCAAATTTTTAAGCCTAAAGCTAGCCAATAGCTTTTTTTCTAACTATTAAAAAAAACTGTTATGGGAAAAATTCTTCTTATTCCGATTATAATTTTCGGTCTTATTATTTTAATTTCTGCTTTCTTCGTTGTAAAACAACAAACTGCAGCAATAATTGAGCGTTTTGGTAAATTTCATAGTATTAGGCAATCTGGATTGCACTTAAAAATTCCTATTGTCGATAAAGTTGCTGGTCGTTTAAGTCTAAAAATTCAGCAATTAGATGTTATCGTAGAAACCAAAACAAAAGACGATGTATTTGTGCGTTTAAAAGTGTCTGTACAATATCGTGTAATTACACAAAAAGTGTACGATGCATTTTACAAACTAGATTATCCGCACGATCAAATTACAAGTTATGTTTTTGATGTTGTTCGTGCTGAAGTGCCAAAAATGATATTAGATGATGTGTTTTTAAAGAAAGATGATATTGCCATTGCAGTAAAAACCGAATTAAACGATGCGATGTTAGATTATGGTTTTGATATCATTAAAACCTTGGTTACAGATATCGATCCAGATGCGCAAGTTAAGGAAGCAATGAATAGAATTAATGCTGCAGATAGAGAAAAAACTGCTGCTCAATACGAAGGTGATGCACAACGAATTTTAATTGTCGAAAAGGCAAAAGCCGAAGCCGAAAGTAAACGTTTGCAAGGGCAAGGTATTGCAGACCAGCGTCGTGAGATTGCTAGAGGTTTAGAAGAATCTGTAGAGGTATTAAATAAAGTTGGTATAAACTCTCAAGAGGCGTCTGCTTTAATCGTTGTTACACAACATTACGATACGCTACAAGCAATTGGTAGCGAAACAAATAGTAATTTAATTTTACTACCTAATTCGCCTCAAGCTGGAAGTAATATGCTAAACGACATGGTTGCTAGTTTTGCAGCTAGTAATGAAATTGGTGAAGCGATGAAAGAGGCTAAGCTTAATAAAAGACTGTCTCAAAAAAAAGAAAATAAGTAAATGTTTTAAAGATAATATGTATAAAACCTCAAGTTTTCACTTGAGGTTTTTTTCTGTTTTAAAAGGATGTCTCTCTACCCAATTTGTATCTGGATTCAAGTACTTAAATATTAATTTAAGCATTGCATTTGCAATAAAATTAGTGTGTTTTATATAAATACTCATCGGCTTTGGCTTTGCACCAATAGAACTTTTAATTTCCATTGCTGTTCTGGCATAAACAATTTGCGAAAAGTTGTTTTCGATACCAAACTGCGCCATATCAAACAGCATATTTAAATACATTTGGTATTGTTGTTGGTACTTATGGTTGTAACCTAAAAAGTAGGTCTCCAATGATTTATTATTAATAATTAAAGTGAAAAAACCCACAAGTTCTTTATCTATAAAATAGCCAAAGACTTTAAAATTATCCTTTAGCTCTTTCTTTAATGTAACAAAATGATTATTACTTAAAATAAAGGTGTTTACACGTGCATTATCTGAAACATTCTTGTATAACTGAAACATTTTATCTTGCAAAATATTTAGTGTTACTACATCTAATTCTCGTTTCTCTATTTTGGTTCGCTTTTTTCTCGCAGATTTATAACGATCTCTATATTTTTTAGTAAATGCAGCAGTATAATCTTCTAAGGTTTTCCATGAATCTAAGATATTAAAAACCATGTTAGGCTGGACTTGTACTTTATACACTTTTTCATTTTTAAAAAAGACTTCGTTGTCATGTATGGCATCCTCTTCAAAATAATCTTTAAAAGCAATTAGTCTTATTTTTTTCTTATGGTTTTGTTTTATTTGAGACTTAATTTTATCAATTACAAGAGACAACTGCTGCAAATACTCTTGATAATTAATAGCTTCTTTTTTAAAATATAAACCATGCTGTCCTGTGTGCATTATACTTCCAACAATTAAGGCATTACCTTTTACGGCATTTGAAAACATTTGTTTAGATTTTCTAATAAAATACGTGTCGTTAGCATTTCTAAATATATCTTCTAAATACATTTCTACACGTTGGATTATTAATATTCCTACAAGTACTTCTGCTTTAAAAATACCTGCGTAATTGGGTGTAATATTTTTGGGACAAGAGTGTTCTAAGGCTCTTAAGAATGCTTTTTTTAAAAACACGTCGTTATGAGGTAAAGCATCCCAGTTTTCTGGAAGCTCACTAACCGAAGAATATAGTTTATAGTCAATCAAATTATTAGGCAGAAAAACGACTGAAACAGAACATTTTAATCTTTGTAAAGTTATGGTTTATAATTGTTATACCCAACTACAAAATGGCTTCTATAATTATTATGCAAACAAATTAACAAGCACCGTTTACAACAATATTACCAACTAGAACCACCACCACTCGAGTGTCCTTCTCCAACAGAAAAACTTCTTCTCGAAGGTGATGAAGAGGAACGAGAGGAATAATAAGATTAATACTAAAACAAATAGAACATACTCCATAAGGGTCTCTATTTTTTATTTTGAAGCGCTGAAGCTTCATTAACCAATAATTCGTTTTTATCTTCTAAAGCCTTAGAAATAAAGTTGTTTATAGCTTCGTTTTTATCTAATCCGTTGTCTAATAAAACACCTAAACTTATCATTGTAATAATACGAGTACCTGTTTTTTTTACTGCTGTTCCAAATAAAGGCTCTAATTCTTTGTAAAAAACGTTTTTAGCTAATTCTTGAATATGGGCTTTCGCATTTTTGCGCTGCTCGTCTTGCATTCTATCGTACTTTTTACCATACGATTTTATTTGCTCTATTGCGGTACGCTTATTGTTTTGCGCTTGCTTTTGATTGTTGTTTTTCTGAATATTATTAGCAGTTTTTGGCTTAATTTTTGCCCAAGAATCTCTCAAACCAACTGTTTTATTAAATACTAAGTTTTTAGGCGTAGAGTCATCATCCACATTAAAATAACCCAAACGTTGAAACTGAAACTGTTCGCTTATTTTAGCCTCTGCTAAACTTGGTTCTACAAAAGCCTCAATTGTTTTTAAAGAATTTGGATTAATAAAATCCATAAAACCTTTGTCGGCATGGCTGTCTGGTGCTTCATCTGTAAATAATCTGTCATATTCGCGAACCTCTGCCTTTATTGCATGTTTTATAGATACCCAATGTAAGGTTCCTTTTACTTTCTTTTCGGTATCTGTGGAATAGGTACAGTGAATTTCTTTTACTTCACCTTTATCGTCTTTTACAACACTTTCAGCTTTAATAATGTAAGCATTTTTAAGCCTAACTTCTCCTCCTAATTTTAACCTAAAAAACTTACTGCTAGCTTCTTCTTTAAAATCTTCTTTCTCGATATATAACTCACGAGAAAAAGGAACTTTTCTAAAACCTGCTGTTTCGTCTTCTTGGTTATTTTCTGCTTCAAGCCATTCTTCTTTATCTTCTGGATAATTAGTAATTACCAATTTTACAGGATTTAAAACAGCCATAACACGGTCTGCTTTTTTATTTAAATCTTCTCGAATACAGAACTCTAAAAGCGAGACATCAATAATATTTTCGCGCTTTGCAACACCTACAGTTTCTACAAATTTTCTAATAGATTGTGGTGTGTAGCCACGACGACGCAAGCCAGAAATGGTTGGCATACGTGGATCGTTCCAGCCAGAAACAATATTTTCTTCTACTAATTTAAGTAACTTTCGTTTACTCATAATAGTATAACTCAAGTTTAAACGTGCAAACTCACGCTGTTTAGGCAGCATAGGATACTTGTTCTTTGCAAAACTGTAAACTTGCTCCTTAAACCAATTGTAAAGCTCTCTGTGTGGCTTAAATTCAAGCGAGCATAATGAATGTGAAATCTGCTCTATGTAATCGCTTTCGCCATGCGTCCAGTCGTACATTGGGTAAATACACCAATCGCTTCCCGTTCTGTGATGCGCTTTCTTTAGCACACGATACATAATGGGATCACGCATTAACATGTTTACGTGTTGCATGTCTATTTTAGCACGTAAAATATGTTCGCCTTCGCTGCATTCTCCTGCTTTCATTTTAGCAAAAAGAGACAAGTTTTCTTCGACTGTTCTATTTCTATAAGGTCCATCTACTCCTTGTTGTGTTGGTGTTCCTTTTTGCTCTGCCATAACTTCGCTTGACTGAGAATCGATATAGGCTTTACCCTCTTTTATTAATAAAACGGCCCAATCGTAAAGTTGTTGAAAGTAGTCTGACGAGTAGCGTTCTTCTGCCCATTTGTAGCCTAACCAAGAGATATCTTCTTTAATTGCATCTACATATTCCTGCTCTTCTTTTGCAGGATTGGTATCGTCGAAACGTAGGTTTACTGGTGCATTATATTTCTCGCCTAAACCAAAGCTAATGCCAATAGCTTTTGTGTGGCCAATGTGCAAATAGCCATTTGGCTCCGGCGGAAAACGAGTCACTACTGATTCGAATTTGCCGGACTCCAGGTCACTGGCAATTTTTTGTTCGAGAAAATTTAGTTTTTCTTCTGAAGTATTTCTCATTTATAACAATGGTTTTACAAACTGTGATTTTTGAAATTTCATTAACTACAACTACATCCGCTCCGGCATCTCAACCCCCAATAACTGCATTCCAGCGTCTAGTACCT
>ENA-ORXR01003756-ORXR01003756.1-marine-metagenome-genome-assembly--contig:-NODE-3756-length-13353-cov-196.595963_pt1 | contig 13353 bp, 7 predicted proteins | sample MGYA00237866_ERZ511479 | MGnify/ENA metagenome assembly ERZ511479 | reverse complement strand
TGTTCGACGAGCTCCTTCACATGCGCCAGCACCAAGACCCGTCCGGTGGCAATTTTGGCCAATTCGCTGATCACCAAACTCTTGCCGGCCCCCGTAGGGAGGACGACGAGAGCGGGTTCGTTCTGGCGACGAAAGCAGCGAATGACCGCATCCACTGCCTCTTGCTGATAAGGGCGAAGTTTGTACTGCATGATGATAAAATTACTCCGTCCCCATTTTTTTTCCCATTCTCTTTTCTTTAGCTCCACCGGTAGCGAGTGCAAAGAGCGCTCGGCTACCAAACATATAGAGAATTAATCTCGGTGAATGGTCGCGGTATAATCTTCAAGCTCGAAAAGCCTCTGCTCAATCAGGGGGGGAGAGGCTGGATACGATTGCGATGGATCAATAATGGTATGGAAACGAGGAGTAATCCTGCGGGCGCTTTTCCAGAAAGGCGTCACGTCCTTCGCGGGCTTCTTCGGTACCGTAAGCAAGACGGGTGGCTTCACCCGCGAAGAGCTGTTGCCCCACGATGCCGTCATCGGTGAGGTTAAAGGCAAACTTCAGCATTCGTATCGCGGTAGGAGATTTTTGGTTGATGGTTTGGGCCCAGTCCAGCGCCACCTTTTCAAGTTCGGCGTGAGGGACCACTCGATTAACCATGCCCATCTCGAAGGCCTCTTGAGCGGTGTAATCGTGGCCAAGAAAGAAAATTTCGCGGGCCCGCTTTTGTCCCACCATCTTCGCGAGGTAGGCGGAACCATACCCTCCGTCGAAGCTCGCGACGTCAGCGTCGGTTTGCTTGAACACCGCGTGTTCGGCCGAGGCGAGACTGAGATCACAAACCACATGTAGGGAGTGCCCGCCGCCCACCGCCCAACCCGGGACGACCGCAATGACCACTTTGGGCATGAAGCGGATGAGCCGTTGCACCTCCAGAATATGTAGGCGCCCCATCGCCGCCGGATCGCGCATTGCCTCGGGATCGTCGCCCTCATATTTGTAGCCGTCTTTGCCACGGATGCGCTGATCACCCCCTGAGCAGAAGGCCCAGCCTCCATCCTTGGGAGAGGGCCCATTGCCCGTGAGCAAGACGGTGCCGACATCGCTCGTGATGCGGGCATGTTCAAGCGCAGTAAAAAGCTCGTCCACTGTGGCTGGACGAAAGGCATTTCGTACTTCGGGGCGGTTAAAGGCAATTCGAACCGTTCCCTGACGCACTGCCCGGTGATACGTGATGTCCTGGAAAGAGAAGCCGGGAACCTCCTCCCAATCGGATGGATGAAATGTCTCAGAAATCATAAGTTGAGGTTACCCGAGTCGTGACCGATTGCGAGGTTTTCTGATGCAGAGCTTGCTTGCCCGCATATTTTAGGATTCGGGACAGGCCCTCGTTAAGACGATTTGCATGAAAAAGGAGTTCGCTCTGCCCTGAAATGAAAGCGGAGGCTTGAAGGCAATTAGCCGGTCGGTGACCGAAGGGAACCACCGGAAACCATCGAAAATAACTCTCGAGCGCTGGAGGCGGGGTCGGAGAACAACCTTCATGCTGCGCTCTCTTTTCAGGAAGGCAGAAGGATATTTGCCCGCTCGGGTTTGGAGTTTAGACCGCAATTTAAACGGGATTAAACCGGGCGCTAGGATCTGCGCCGGGTTTAGAGCGGCGAGCGGCTGTGCTAGACAGGGTGTCTGGCTCGTTGCTGGGTTTCATCTCACAGGTCCCCGGGGTTCCGCTACGCTGCATCCCGCGCTACTTTCTGCCGTCCCTGCCGGGACTCTTTCCACACAATTAGAACTGAGCTGACTACGAAGACCATGGCTTAACTAAGTGCCATTGTACTCTGTCCCCATTTTTTTTCGTAAAATAAACCTCGGTCGGGTTCGTTCTTTTTAAAGCTCATTCTGATAAGAGCGTAACAGGAATTCCAAAACCAAGAAAGCCAGGCCGATGAAAAAAACGATCTCTTTGATGATAGGACTGATGTGTCTTCTGCTCGTCTCTCCCACCTTATCCCAGCCTCCGGTCGAGTCACCGGACAAGCCTTCTAGCAAGTCACCGGACCGAGCGGACCGGTCGCAACGAAATCCATCTCCGGGCAAGCGGCCCGGTAAAGGCGGTCCACGTATCGCCAAGCCCCGTATTTCTGACACCATCAAAGCCACGGTCTATGCCGACAACTGGTGCGCGGTTTACATCAATGGAAAATTGACGATCGTCGATTCGATTTCGTTTATTCCTCACAACGTGGTCAGCGTCGATATCCTCCCCGAATACCCGATGACGATCGCCGTGTTGGCGCGTGATAATGCCGATCCTAAAACCGGCCTGGAATACAGTAATACCAACATCGGCGATGGCGGCTTTATTTTGAAATTTGGCGATGGCACCGTGAGCAGCGCCAAGTGGAAGGCGAAATCTTTCTTTCACGGCCCGCTCAAAGGTGACCTCAAAAACCCAAAAGTAGAGCACACCGACTTGCCGGAGGGCTGGCAACTTCCCGGCTTCGATGATTCGGATTGGGGCAAGGCGGTCGAGCACACCGAGGAGGCGGTCGGCCCCAAGGGTCCATTCTACGAACACGACTTTAAGGGCGCGGCCTGGATCTGGACTGCGGACTTGGCTTTGGATAATACCATTCTCTTTCGCACCGCGATTCCGGCTCCGCCCAATGGTAGCGCAGTCCCACGCGAATGGCCACGCGGAACCATCGACGCGGTTAACCAAGCAGCAGGAACCCCTTGATGAATACGAAAAATAACCTCCTCTTCGCTCTCCCTCTCCTGGTCGCGACGGCTGCCATCGTCACGCCTGTCGTCACGCCCGTCAATGCCCATGAATGGCATTGGCCCGCCACTTACCCCGCAGAAAATACGCTGGAAAACAGCAAGCTGATTCCGCCAACCGCAAAAGCGTTTGCTCCTTTTAAAGATGAAGTCGGTCTCAGTTGGGACAAGGATCATCTGCACGTCGAATCCAACGGCCTGCCATCCCACCCGATGATGAGCGGTATCAAGGCCTGGCAGCAGCAGGTTCCGTTTCCGCACAATTATACCGGGAAGCAGGCGTATAAAATTCCGCTCAATCCGACCTACCAGGAGAAGCCGGGCGAACTTACTCTGATCGGCCCACTCGCGATCGCGGTCAATGGCATCCCGATTTTCCATGCGCTCACTCAGTCCGGTAAAGACGCCTATGCAGGAGGCGAGCTGGATCGATGGGGAGGTCACTGCGGACGTGCCGACGACTACCACTACCACATCGCGCCGGCCCACCTGCAAGAGAAAGCCGGCAAGGTAAATCCAGTCGCCTTCGCGCTGGACGGCTATCCCATTTACGTCGCCGACCCGAGCATCGATAAGCCCCTCGACGACTGCCACGGCTACATGGATGACAACGGTCAGTACCGTTACGTTGGCAACCTCAAGCCACCGTATGTCATGTCCGGCTTCCGGGGTGTGGCCGACCTCGGCGCGCGCCCTCGCGCCCAACCCATGCGTTCACACTTGCCGCCGCTGCGCGGGGCGCAGATCACCGGTTATACTGGCTCGCCTGCAACCGGAGCAACCCTCACGTACACCCTCGGCGAGGGCACCAACACCATTCAATATTCGGTCGATAAAGCCGCCAGAAATCTCGAGTTGAAGGCAAAACATTTGGGGACGGAGGAAATTTTTCATATCAACCGTCGCTGGAATTACTCTGACCCCATTTTTTTCATTACGCGATCGGGAAGACGGCCAAGAGAGTGGCCGGATCGGCAAGCTGCTCAAGAGTGACTATGTTTTCATCAACGGTTTGCTCGGTACCTATTACGACATCCCGGGCGTGACCGGGGATAGCTTCCGCAAAGTGAGCTTGCCTGAGGATTCACCGCGCGGCGGCCTGCTCGGCATGGCGGCGATTCACGCCATGGGGAGCGATGGGATTGAAAGCAGCCCAGTCGAACGCGGGGCCTGGGTTCTGCGTCACCTGTTGCACGATCCGCCTCCGCCCGCACCGGCGAACGTCCCCCAGCTCTCGCGTCTGGCCGACAAACCGTTGAGCACCCGCGAAAAACTCGCGGCCCATATGGAGGAAGCTCAGTGCGCCAGCTGTCATCGCAAAATCGATCCCATCGGATTCGGTCTGGAGAAATATGATGCCGCCGGCAAATGGCGCATCGAGGAACGACACTACGCAATGAACAAAAAGGGGAAACCTACCTTAAGCAGGAATCCTTCGCCAATCGACACCTCTGGTAAATTTCACAACGGTCCCGAATTCGCCGACTACTTCGAACTGCGCGATCTCATCGCCAAGCGCGAGGCCGATTTCGCAAAAGGCTTCAGCGAACACCTCATCGGCTACGGCCTCGGGCGTCCCTTCGGATTTACCGATGAGGATCTGGCCAATGAGATTCTCGCCAGGGCAGGAGATCGTGACTTCTCAATTAGCAGCTTCATTCACGCGCTGGTGCGAAGCGAAGCTTTTGGCCGGAAGTAAACGTGGCAGGTTTGAACCCTGTTGATTCTGTCAAAAAAGGCCTTCCGATAAAATCAGACAGGATTAACAGGATCTTCCGGAGATCTAACCGCAAAGCACTCCTCTGAAGCGAACATGTAGGACGGATCAAAAACCAAATGAGACAGGTTGAATAGGATGCGTAGGCGGCTTGTGAAATTGGGGAGGGATAGAAAGTTTGAAAACATACATCCAGTCTGTAGAGCTTATGCAATTGCATAGGATGAAATGACCATCGACGACAACAGACAGTTCATCGAACTCCCACTGGCTGAGGAAGACTCTAGTCTACGGAACTGGAGGGTTTGCTCTGCTTGCCACGGTGGAGGGAAATGGTCTCGTGATCCTTCTCCACGAATTCTGCGTCGCTACCAACGGGCGGTACGCGATGCGAAGCCCGGCGACCCTCCTCCAAAGCCACCCGTGCCACACATCGAACATTGTCCAGATTGTCAGGGCTCGGGTCTGGAAGAATCGGAGACCCCCACGGCCCCGGATCCGCGATACCCGAGCGTGGCTATCATTGGTGGGGGGATCGGAGGATTGGCCCTGGCGGTCGCTTGTCGTCACCGTGGCATTCCCTTTACGATTTTCGAACGCGATGAAGATTTCGATCAGCGGTCACAAGGCTATGGCCTGACCTTGCAGCAGGCGAGTAACGCCCTGAAATGTCTTGGCATCTATAGTCTGCCCGGCGCCTTGACCTCGACGAAGCATGTGGTGCACCTTGCCGACGGTACCATCCTTGGGGAATGGGGATTACGGAAAATGGGACGGCCGTCTGTGAGGTCCGCTCCCCGCCGACGAAACATGCATGTTGCCCGCCAGGCCTTACGGTTGGGACTGCTTCGAGCCCTCGGAGGTCATGAACAGGTGACGTGGAACCATCGCTTAATTGACTATGATGAAGGGGAGAAGCATGAGGGTGAGGGAAAGGTCGATCTCAACTTTGAGGTAGGAGCGGATCACGTGAAGGTGCAAGCAGATATTGTGGTTGCGGCCGACGGCATTCGCTCTGCGGTACGAAAGCAGCTGATTGGCGACGCGCTGTCGCCGCTTCGGTATTTGGATTGCATCGTCATTTTGGGTATTTGTCCGGTGGACATGCTAGACCCCTCTCCACTCGTCGATGGCAAAACGATTTTCCAAACATCCAACGGCAATGAGCGCATCTACATGATGCCATTTTCGGCGACGGAGATCATGTGGCAGCTCAGCTTTCCATTGCCAGAAGAAGAGGCAAAAGGGCTCAACCGTTCTGGGGCGGAAGCGCTCAAAAAGGAAGCCCTTTGTCGATGTGCGTCATGGCATGCACCGGTGACGGAAATTATAGCCAAGACCCCCTTGTCAGAAATTACCGGCTATCCCGCCTACGACCGTGAACTCCTCCAGGCCGCGTGGCTGCCAGCGAGCTCTCGGGTGACACTTCTGGGGGATGCTGCACACCCCATGAGCCCCTTCAAAGGGCAGGGGGCCAACCAGGCCTTTTTAGACGCGCTTTCTTTGGCTCGGTCTATCTATGGGGAAGGGTGCCCCGAAGCAGGCTCGGTACAAAAATCGCTACGGGAGTTCGAAGCCGAGATGATGCCCCGATCCGCCTTGAAGGTCAAAGACTCCGCCGCCGCGGCTACCTACCTTCATAGCGATGTGGCGATTTGTGAAGGTGATTTCACGCGTGGAGACGCGGCAACGAAATTGGGAGAGATGAGGGATTGAACTTGGATCTTGATTCCGTGGTTTGAGAGCAGAGGGCAATGCTACTTAAACATTTTCATCTACGCTCTGGGTGGATGAAGATACCGTTGGTCAAAAGTAGGATTCATCTAGGCCATTCAAGGATCGCGTGACACATAAGCCATTCATAACAATCGTCGAGATCGCCGGGGTTAAGATCCTCGGAGGCATGAACGGATCCAATAAGCACCGCCAAAGGTCCCGAGTCATTGGGCTCTTCATTCCCCCAAGGTGCAAATGAGAATGGTCGGCCGTCTGAGTACCGCGCCACTCCGTTTTCGACCGTTCCATCGATGTGAATTGTCGCCTCTTTGTACGGCCTGATAAACGTGTCGGTCACCCAGGACCATTCCTTTTCAGTTTCAAGTTGAATCAACTGGGCGCCAATCGTTTTGGCCAGTTGTTGAGCCTTAGATCTTGATAGATTTTCGGGCCAATAGAGGTAGGTAGTCCCTTCGCGTTCTTCCCAGTGTAGCGAGCTGCTTTCAAAGGAAGAGGGAGGTTTCCCTGAATCGAGAAGCCGTTGAATGTGACCGACCTCCTTTTGTATCGTGCTATCCGCATGCCGTTTCAAGAGATCCAGCTGGGCATCTCGCGTTTTTCTGTCTTGGATCAATGCGTGATGCAGAGCTTGTACAGGGGAAATCGTCTTTTCCGTAAGGTGTATCGGCTCTCCGGGAGTCCACTCGATGAGGGATGGGCGGGTTTGATCTGGGCCAAGATTTTCCCATTGTCCACCGCCGTAGAGTCCCAAGCTTTTTGCATGGGATCCCATCTTGGGGCTATTAGAATTCCAATTCGCAAAGATGAACGGTTCGTCCGTGGACCAGACCCAGCTATCATCTGGGGTTTTACGGGATCCTCCTAGCCAAATGATCTGATGGTAGCCTCGGATTTTGGGCAGGAAAGAAACGACGAAATCGTTTTCTGCTTTGGAGGTTAACGTGGCCAAATGCCCTCCAAGCCATTCTGCTTCCTGCTGGGCTGCGGGCCAAGACTTCATGCTAGTAGAATAAAAGTAGGCCTTGCCGTCATATCTGGGGATCGCAATAGACGGACCTTCGAGGAGATCGAAATTCACTTCGCCTTTGGAGGCGCGAATGAGAAATTCGAGTTCTTGGGCCAGAGGGGCAAATCCCGGAGCGGTAATCTTTTCCTTCAGCACGCCAAGGGAGACTTCGGGATCAATGCTGGGATTCAGATACCGGTAGATCATAGCTTGCACCCCCTGGGGATTGGAAATGTTCACCGAAGTGAGGTTCGTGTTCCCGAGATGGGGTTCCGGATCGATCGGAAGATAGCGCTCAATTAAATGGGTCAATTCATCAGGGGATCGGTTAGTGGGTTCGACCCGCTTGGATGCATCGCCCTCCCATTCGATCAAGGTGTAGTATTTCGCGGTGGCCTCGAAAGTACAGGTTGGTCCAGCATACTGCATATACGGCTTTGCCCTCGGTTTTAGCTCCAAGTTAGGGAATAAATTTTCATCCCAATGGGCTCCGTTTATCCACTCGAACGAGGTGGTATTCCAGTTTGGTGACGCACCTAACCAATAATCCGCAGACCCAAAGTTCCGCCTTAGGAAACCCAACTCTTCCCTAGATTCGATGACCACAAGACGTCCGCCGAGCTGTTCCGCAAGCTGCATGGAATCGCCCTGAGTGAGCCTGCTGGGGAGCAGGAAATACTCATATCCGGCGAAGGATTTCAAGAAAGGGATATGGCCGCTAACTGACTCGCGATCACCAACTAGAAGCGCCCGATAGAGCAAAAAAAGTTTGTGAACATCGAGAGTCCATCGTTTTTCTGGCAACGATGCCTCAAGCTCATCCACCATGGCCAACGCCTGCTGATTCCTTCCGGACAAGGTCATCCGAACCGGTTCGTCGAGCAAGCCAGGCAGGGCCAAGGGATTTCCGTATGCTCCGACAAATTCCAGATTCGGCATCCGGGAAAGCAGTTTCAGATCCGCAAGAGGAGTTTGGAACGGCATAAAATGCGTGCCTGTGAAGAGTGAAGCATCTTCGGGATCACTGATCACAATGCCTGAAGCTGGAAAGCGTAAGCTACGCGCATGCATCGGAAGGCTGGAAAACTCACGAGGCTTGCCATTTTGAAACCCGCAGTAGTGAAGGTGGAAATCGTCAAGCTGACGGCAGGCGCTCAAGTCAGGAAGATCCGGCAACCTGCTGTTAAAAAGCTCCAAGCTCTTAACCTGCTGTAAGTGAGAGAGCGCAGCGGTCGTTTTTAAATGATTGAAGCTAGAGAACTGCGCCGAGCGAATCGGTGAATCCTCCAGGCCGCGAAAGGTTTGAATTAGCTCCGCTCCCACTTTACCTCGATGGCCTATGATAATCGACTCCAGCGGCATACCGGTCAGCGGCTCAAAGCTGGCAAAATGCGGGTGCACGATGACCAAACGCGTCAACGGCATGCCTTTGAACACCTCCAAGTTACCGAGATAGGGTTTGTCGGATACTTGAGTAAACTCCAGCTTGCCGGTTGAGGTTCGGGTCAGACCGGCACCTTGACCAGGCCACGCTTCTTCGATCATCGCTTGGTAGCGCGAAAGTTGGGTTTCAGCATCCTGCTCGAACTCGGTGGCGAGTAGGCGGAAGCCTGCTCCATCCGCCAGGCGAGCAAAGGTTTTGGCGGGAAACTCAATCTGGGTTTGCTCAAGTCCCATGGTTAATAGGTCCCCGAGTGTTTTGGCGGATGCATCCCCAGCGAGGTCGGGCTCCGAGCTGAGGAACTCCTTGGCTTGCTCGTAGGCCTCGCTCCGTGCGGCCCCGTTGGTCAACGCCCCCAGCCGAGTGGCCAGCAAGGCCTGATCGTAGGCGCAGGCGAGCGAAGGGTTGTAGACTTTGACCCGGTCCAGCGCCTTCGCGGCGTTGTCGTAATCCCCGTCTCCGATCATGGTCCGCGCCGCTTTCAAGATGGAGGTGGCGGAGCTCTTTTCGCTATCGAGGCGCTTGGTCTCCTCCTGCTTGGCTAACCCTAGCGCCGCTACCGCTTGGTTCCGTTGCAGCAAGCTCATCACGCTCCCCGCCAAGATAGCAGCGAGCAACAAAGTACTAAATACCGCGGCCAGTTTATTGCGCTTCAGGAACAAGCCGACACGCTTTAGGCGCCCGGCCTCCTCCGCGTGGGTGGCGAAGCCGGACTGGAAGCTTTGCACATCTGCCAAGAGACTCGCCACGTCATCGTATCGGTCCTCCGGCCGTAGGGCCAAGGCTTTCATGGTGATCGCGTTGAGACTGGCGGGGACCCGTTGGCCGGGCAAATGCGGTGGCTCGAATCCTTCCAGTTGATCCGGAGCCACAATTGCGCCGGCTCGTACCTTCGCAAGAATAAGCTGGAGGTTCGGCGCGGTTACCGGCGATCGGAAGGTTAGAATTGCGTACAAAATCCCGCCGAGGCCGTACACATCGGTGCGCTCGTCGATCTGGTCCACCAATCCTTCGGCTTGCTCCGGGGCCATATAGGTCGGGGTCCCGGCCACGCTGCCGTCCATACTTTGGAAACGACCACTGGAATCCCCGGAGCGAACGGATTCGATGATTCCGGATACCATCGGTTCCGCATCGAGCACCTCAACAGGAGCCTCCGCTTCCGCGGTAAGAACTTTCGCAAGTCCCCAGTCGAGTACCTGCACCTCACCGAACTGCCCGATCATCACGTTCTCGGGCTTGAGGTCGCGGTGAATCACATCCTTGCTGTGTGCGTAGCTGATGGCTTCGCAAATTTTACTGAAGGCGTTCAAGAGCGCCGGAAGGGTCCAAGTTTCCCGGACCTCCTCGTCACCGTTCTCGATCGCGTCGAGAATCTCCTCTAGGCTGCGGCCTTTCAGAAGCTTCATGGTATAGAAGGGGCGGTTGTCCGCATCGACACCTAGCTCGTAGACGGGAACAATACTGGGATGCTGGAGCTGACCCGTGACCTGAGCTTCTTCGATAAAGCGAGCCAACTGCCGATCGGACACTTGGTCCGGATCATGCATCACCTTCATGGCAATGCGGCGTCTCAAGTTTACATCTTTGGCGTCAAGAATCGCCCCCATGCCGCCCCGCGCGATTTGCTCTCCCACGCGATACTTCGCCTTATCGCGGGTATCGATCGACTCGACCAATTCCGCGTCAAGTTGGATCCCTGCCACGAGATCACGTTCGTGAATCAGGGAGGAGATTGTTTTGGTCCCAGGCGAAAATTTGGACGCGGTCAGGTCCTGAATCCCTGTATCGTCGCTGGTGATTTCGCCCAGATCCAACGGGGCTTCTAACGTGGCTTCTAATGGGGCATTCAATGGGCCTTCCAATGGGGTATCCAGCGGGGCTTCCGACAGGTTGACCCCCGAAGCATTTTTATCCGCAGGGGGGACAAGCTCAATTGAGCGAGCCGAATCAACATCGACTGAAACGCCTGCATCCACGGAAGGCTCCGCACAGGCCGGACAGACCTCCTCATCAGCCTCACTTGAAAATGCTCGGCTACACCGTACACATCCTTTTTTCCTCATTCCCAACTATTGGATAAGTTGCAATGAATGTCACGGCATTTCCCTTTCCACCTCGAAGGGTCTGAGGCCTACACCACTGCAACACGACCCGCCTCACCCGCACCGGCGAATATGCCCGGTTATCGCCTAACCCATATTATCCGTCGGATAAGTCCGACGAGATTCGGAAACCGACTTGTCCCGCTTTACCTCTTGCTGGGAGGTTTAGCTAAAGAAACTTCCGCATAGGTCATCCAGCGCTGTGCATCGAAATCGTAGATTTTACAGGCGCTGGTATTTCGGAAATAATCCATGACCTTGAGGGGCACTTCGCGATACTGACCGCCATAGGTCCCGCGCAAAGCGGCCGCGGCCTTGGGGAGATTATAAAAGGGGATGCCCGCATCGAGGTGGTGCGGCGTGTGCACGAAGATGTTGTGTGCGAAAAAGTTCATGCACGCCGGAAGCTTGACCACCGCGGAGCTGAGTACCCCCGTGAGGTACTCCCATTCCTCGCCATGGTACCACGGGATATCGGGATGAATGTGATGCAAGTGAATGGTGATGGCCATGACATAGGCAAAGACGATAAACGGGACGATAAGAACCTTGAACCAAACCCAAAACCCATAGCCAAGGGAACCGCTCACTACATACGTACCCCCGATAATCGCAAGCGCAGAAAGTACCATAAAGGTATAAACGATGGCTCGGTCTTTGGCGACTTTAGCCGCGGTACGTGAATGAGGAAATTTCGTTTGGAGGATCATTTTTTTCCACCAGATTTCGATCAAGTAGTAAATCCCAGTGCCGAAGGCCGACCAATAAATGCGGTGCATGAAACGACCTAAGGCGGAAAATCCACGGTATTCTTCTGCGGTGGTGGGATGCCAGACAAAATCTTTTTCTTCGTTGCAGGTGTACGCGTGATGCACTTGATTGTGACCATAGACCCAGCCGTTGAAAACATGAAACCCCGGGAGCATCATCCCTTGTCCAACCCACCGGTTCAGCCGGCGAGAACGAAAGAGCGATCCATGCGCGGCATCATGAGCGATGACAAAACAACTCCCGAGCAAGATTCCAGTATAAATCCAGAGGAGGATAAGCAGGGCAGGGTGGTCCGTGAGGAGTAGCCCCGTAATCCCGAGTCCGTAAAAGAAGAGATCACGCAGGGCGTAAAGAATCCCTTTGGCGGTTGGGTTCTCGTAGCATTCGGGAGGAATAAGCGCCAAGGCTTCCTTGGTGCGCTGTACGTCTGGAGGATCTTGCTGAATGGCCATAGGGTTGCTTAGTAGAATGCCTATCCCCCCGAAGGAAGCACAAAAGCGTATGGGCTTAGCCCCAAGCGGGCAATTGCAATGATCTCATTTGCCAAACGCGGTAAAAATTCCGCGCCACGCTGGTGGGGCGCATTAAAGTGGCAGAGGCGTCCCGCCTCTGTGCGAGCGCATACGAACCCTGCTTAATCCTGAGGCGGGAGCCTCAGCGCGCGGAATACATTCCGCGCCCGGGGGATTGGCTTTTCACGGGATAGGTCGTTTCAAACGAAATGCATCGCACTGTCGGCGGTTGGAAACCGCCGCTCCTTGGCCTTCGGCGCATCACTGCTTCTCAGAAATTATGGAGCCTACCCGTGTGGCGCGGAATTTTTTCCGCGTTTGTCGCAACGGGATTTATCCCGTTGACGGGGACGGGGGTTGAAACCCCCGTCTGGGGTTTGGCTATTTACTAGATAGGTTGTTTTAAATGTGATCACTGTCGACGGTTGGAACCGCTACTCCTTGGCCTTCGGCGGAATGTTGCACGTTCCGACGGCCTGGAAGGCCGTCTCGGCAACACGACCTAGAAGGTCGCGCTACAAGGATACCTTTGCGCTGTTAGAAGGAAGAAATCGTAGCGCCCCCTTCCAAGGGGGTGTTGTCAGCTCGGCGTTCCCACGCCGAGCACGCCCCGAGGCTTGCCTCGGGGTGCTGGGGTTTCAGAGACTGTGTAACAATTTGAGGCAATAGCGATAAAACCGAATTCTGTCGATTCGCAGGATTTTAGGCCCGAAGGGTCGCCGTCATTTTAGCCCGGGTCGAAGGCCCGGGTACGTTCCAGAAATCCTCAAGGCCTGAAAGGTCGAGGCAGAAAATAATCCGCAATTGACTCGACCTTTCAGGCCTTGATTTCAGTCTCATTCAAAACCCAGGCCTTCGACCTGGGCTATAATATATCGACCCTTCGGGCCTGGCTCATGCGGAATTTCGAAGGCGATATCTCAGGTCGATGGCCTGCTGAACGGTTTCATGTGATTTATTACACAGTCTCTGAAGCCCCCGCCGAGCGAAATACATCCCGAGCCACGGGCGCATTAAAGTGGCAGGGGCGTCCCGCCTCTGTGCGAGCGCATACGAGCCCAGCTACATCCTGAGGCAGGAGCCTCAGCCAATGTGTTACGCAGTCGCTTCAGCGCAGGATTAACCCCAGCTCGCCCCAATGTCCTCCATCCGCCCAAACCCCCAACTGTATTTGCCCCTACAATCCAAACCAGGCCACCCAGCCTACCCCTCGTAAAACACGACCTCTACCCCCGACTCACTTTGACAAAGCAACCGCTTCCGGTGTATCCAATCGCCAACCTGTTCGCAGGCAAACA
>ENA-ORXR01003755-ORXR01003755.1-marine-metagenome-genome-assembly--contig:-NODE-3755-length-13355-cov-14.011222_pt1 | contig 13355 bp, 15 predicted proteins | sample MGYA00237866_ERZ511479 | MGnify/ENA metagenome assembly ERZ511479 | reverse complement strand
CCCCCTTGTCCCTGCCCCCCCCCCCCCCCCCCCCCCCCCCCTTGCCCCCCCCCCCCCCCCCCCCGCCCCCCCCCCCCCCTGCATCCCCCCTCCACCCGGCCCCATACCCCCCCCCCATCGCTCCACATCTGCGATCCCCTACTTCCCACGTAAGTCATTTTCATGTTCGCACCCATGTAAGTTTCCTCTGATGCAACCATGCGAACATGTAAGTCTCCCATCATCTTATATTTATCCCCCATGTCCCTCCCCCCCCCATGTCCCTACCCCCCCCATGTCCCTACCCCCCCCATGTCCCTACCCCCCCCATGTCCCTCCCCCCCCCATGTCCCTGCACCCGGGGGACGGTCTTCGAGGTGCGTCTATTTCGCACAAGACCTCGCTGTCAAAACAAGTGTCTTGCCCGCTTGTCGGGTCCGACTCCAACCCGTCCTACAACTGCCCGCTCTGCGCCACGCCAAGAGATATCCCATGATGTGCCAAATTACGCTACACAAGTTTTCCACGAAACTACATCCACTGGCGGCGAAGCCTAAGAAAAGTAATAATAAAATAGTTTTCTTTCCATATCAAATCAGAGTTGTGGCTATATCCCACCACAATGCCCACTACAACCCGAGAGGAGCGCTGCCGCCCGGTCGCGTTAAGGAAGACGGTGGTCGTGGCAAAGGCCGCACTGCCTCCCGACTTTCGCCATGCTACTGCAGACCCAGCTGAGCCGGAAGGAAGCGAGCCGCGCCCCCATCACTGGGCCATCACCACCCCCTTCACGCAGACACACGTCTCTCTCAAGCAGGCTGCTCTGCCAGCGGCGAACACCTCCACTCCCGTCAAAGCTTGCGTGGGTGAGCGGGTACGTCGCGCCCGCTGCAACCGAGCCAGCGATTAGCCTAGGCCACTGCCGCGACTGCCAACCGCAGACACGACCGCTACACCCAGGTGCCACTCGAGAGGAGTGTGCGGGGCCTTTTCACCTCAGCTGTCTGTCCGCCGCCGCCCACCACCCCCCTGTCCCCCACTGTGACATCTCGGCCGTTGCCGCTGGCCCTCATGGCTTGACGACGCGACACGAGCCCAGACAGCATGCCGTCCTGCTCCCCCCTCGCTGCCCTGACGTCTCCAGCGAGTGGTGCCGCGCAATCTAAGAGAAAGTAAACAATGGCCACCCTCATCCCTACTCACACCTCCCCACCATCAACTTGTACGCAAAGCGCTCCCGCAGACGCCCCATGTCCTCCTGGCAAAACGAAAGCGCCTCCCCGTCACCAAGCTGCCGAGCAGTCACCGTCATGGCAGCCTGGTTCGTGCCTACAGACACCTGAGGCTCCCTCGGCGGAAGGCCTTTGACTTCTTTCAACTGGTACTGTACGTTTCCTACTTCTTTTCTCTGTGCGTGTCATGGGTCTTGCGTGTGAGTGGGAGCCAGCGCCGTCGCGACGGCTGCCGCCGCCGTCGCACGCGTGAGCCGATACATCGCGCGCCTAGGGACCTCAAGAGGCAGCCAGGTTCGTGCCTACGGACACCAGAGGCTCCCTTGGCGAAAGGCCTTTGAGTTCTTTCAACCATTACGCCCCCAACTTCTTTTCTCTGTGCTTCTGCCACCACCGCCACAGCTACGGACCACGGTGCACTACGCGGCCACGGCGGGCGCAGCGCCGCCGCGCGCATACCGCGTGCGTCTGCGGGTCAGCGCCCTCCCCCCCCGCGCCCCTTTTGCATCATGCGGCACCTCGCCGGCCTTGACGACCGCCGGCGGCGGTCTCACCGTCCCCCCGCGCCCCCCTGTTCGCAGCCTCTCTTTCTTTTTTGTTTTCGTGCCGCCTCCCACCGACCCCCAAGCCCGGGTGGCGCGGCGGCGGTGTAGCGCGGGGCCAGCGGGGGTGTGGGCGCCGCCCGACCCACTGGCGGCGGTGCGCCTCGCCCGCCCCCCCACCGACGCAGCGTTTTGGGTGCAGGCGGCGGCGCACCAGCGACGGTGGCCGGCGTTATCTCCCCCCTTGATGTCCCGTACGTGACAGGCCGTCGCTGTCGCAGGCGTCACGCCCGCCGTTTTCCGACGCGGTGGCGTCTCTCCGCCCCCCCCGCCGCGCCGCCCGCTGCCGTCGCCGTCACGCGCGGCCGGTGGTTGCCCTCCCCCCCGCCGCACGCGCGGCCGCCGTGCGTCGACCGCCGGTCGGCCGCCCCCGCCCCGCCTTGGCGCTCGACGCACACCGCCGGGGCACCCGACCAGCACCGCGGTGGCACCCCCCACTGACGACCGTGACGCCACACCACCCGCTGACGCGTGCCGGCCGAAGCACGCCACTCAGTCACCCTCGCCCCCCCGCCGCCACCAATAGTCCCCATCCGCGCGGTCGGCGGCGGTCTCGGCGCCCGCGTGCGTCGGGCACGGCGGGTGCCCCTATTGGGTGGCGGTACCCGCCCCTCCTTGCCACGCCCCGCCGCACGGGCACGCGCGCCCGCCCGCCGCCGCGCTCGCCGCCGCCCCGGGCCGGCGGGTCGGCACAGCCGCCGCGGCCGACCGCCGACCGCCGACCGCACTGTCGCCGCCGACCCACCGCCGCCCCCACCACAGCGAGACTCCGCACCCGCCACCGCACCGCCCGCCAGCTATGACAGCGTGGGCGCCGCCGCCCCCCGCCCTCGCGGAGACGCGCGCGGCGGCACAGTGCCCGTCGTCTGTCCCCGCGGTGCCGGTCGGCGGCAGCGGCGCGGCGGGCGCGTTGCGTCCACCCCTGCGTCTGGTATCACTGCAAGTAAAAGAAAGAGTAAGGGGCTGCATCCGGCAGCGGCGGCGGCGACAGTGGCCGCCGCCGCACAATCAGGGAGCCGGTGATGGCAAGCAGCGGCGGCGCGAAATGGGGCGGGGCGGGGTGGTGCGCTGTGCGGCGTGGGGCTCCGCGAGGGGGAGCGGCGGGGCGGGGCGTGGCCCGGCAGGGAGGGGCGGGGCGAGATGGGGCGGGACGGGGCGGGGAGGGGCATGGCGGAGTGGGGTGGGGTGGGGCGGGGCGGGGTAGAAGGACGTGCGACGGATGCTGGAGGAGGGCCGGCGGCGCGGCGGTACGGCGGTGGGATCGGCGCGGCCCCCCCCTAGCTAGTGGTGCTGGTGAGCATCGTAGTTAAGCGCACGGCATGCCCCAGGCGAGACCAGCAGGACACCCCGATCCGGCACATTGGCTTTCAAACAATGTCTGGAGGCGAAACATCTAATTTTTTCATTTGGGCTCGCTCGAGAACGGACCGTCAGGAGGGATCCAATAGCATAATTGGTCCGACTTCCATCGCGTGTCGGACGCGAGACAGACCCTAACAGCCCCTATCCGCCCTTTCGGCTGTGAAATGGCCAATGAAGCCGGGTGTGGCTGTGCCTTAGACCTGCCCCCAGATTCTGGAAATGCCTCAGAGTGTTGGAGTGTTTCACCGTGCACCAGAGCCGGCCGCTGGTGTCTATTCTACTGGCCGCCTCATTTGAGCCGATTCGCCTCATTTGAGGCTGTTTTTGATGCCTCTCTCTGACCATGTTCCCAATCTCGGCTGCTCTGTCTGAGAATAGATCTGGACTCAGCGCAGTGCACTTACCCTTGGGCCAACTCGGCGGCCGTTTAAGATGAGAACTCGGAGGGGATGCCCCAGACACCCCAAAACGGCCGCGTTTCCAGGCCATATGAGAGGGAGCCTCACTTGAGGCTCATCCGAGCCTCATTTGAGCCTCGGGAGCAGTATTGCTGTCTTCCAAATTTTGGCCGATCCCGTCGATGTCAAGAAGGGTGGTCAACTGTGCAAAACTGTGTCTCAGCCATCCATTCAGCCGGATAAAGTGGATCCGCCAGTGGGCAGTTGACCGAAACCCGGTGTGGCCTTCGACCACATCGGCCAAAATTGGGAAGACAGCAATAGAACGGACACTAGAGGACACACATGCAGGCGGGTTGGAGGTCCGCCTGAGGGCCCGCCGTCGAGCTGGTTGACACCTGGCCCTGCAACACTAGAATATCAGATTGATTGAAATGTTGACTGCCAGTGACATGGATCACCCTCGGCTGAAAACGGACTGACGCTTGTCGAGGATTCTCATCGGCAACCGCCAAGTCAGCAGACCCGCTGAAGGGCCGTCCTCGGCGATGCGGAGAGGCTGGCGGCGGAAGGTTTGAGCAGGCATTCCCCTCGCTTCCGCCGGCGCGCGTGCGCGCCCTTCCGCTTGCAGTCGCCGCTGTCCGGAGCCCCGGCCGCCAGATCTGCTTCCGATCCTTCAGCGTCGCGTCGGTCCAGCGCCGGCCCAGCGCAGGCGCGCGCGCGCGCGCGCCTTTTCCACGGGCGAGCCTGTAGTTTTGGGAGCACGCGAGTGGTGGCGTTTGTCGTTTTGCGCGATGGCGCCTAGAGGAAGCCGTTGATGCACGATAGTCGGGCGAAGGAGGGCCCGCAGGCGACAGGCGGCGATTGGGGGCGGCACTCTCATCCGCCCGCGTCGGTGTGCCGAGAGCTCGCTCGGGGGAGGCACGGGCATCCCCTAGGGTAGCTGTGGAAAGGGGGTCATTGGGATGTATTGTGGAGTCCCCACCCAGAGCTGCAACGACAGACGGTGCCCGTCGCTAGTTCCTTAGTGCTTGTGCGTGTACGTCGCGATGCCAGTATCCTGGTAGGTCGCTGGGTCGAGCGACGTGATGGGGCGCGGGGCGGGACCGGCGACCTGACGGGGCGCGGGGTGGGTCCAGCGACCTGATGGGGCTCAGGGGGAGGCCGGCGACCTGACGGGGAGCGGGGGGGGCGGGAGACCTGATAGGGTGCGGGAGAGGGCAGGCAACCTAATGGGTAGCAGCAGGGGTCAACCGACTGCCAACGGCCAGGGCGGACAACTTACGTACGTGTGAGGGAGGGTGGCGTGTTCAGTAGCCGTGGAGGGCGACCCGGCGGAGCGGGCGCCCAAGAAGGCGCCCAGTATGGCAGCCTCCTGTCTGTTTGGATTGCGTCGCCGCACAGAGAAAGGAGGGTAGCTACGCCTGAAGCCCCCTACTGACAATGCTTTGCCTGCGTGATACTCCCCCGTACCATGTGGTTCTCTCGCTCCCCCCTACTATCCCATTTTAACTATATCTCCTACCCTGCGCGTCGCTCCTCCTTCCCCCTCTTTCTCCTCCGACGCCAGCCGTCAATGTCGCACAGAAGGTGAATGGCCGACCCACCCTGCCACCCCACCAAGACGGAGCCGCTCGTGGCGGCCTCCCGTTCCCTCGCCGAGACGTGCGCAAACTGTCCCCTCCCCCCTTCCCACTGCGTACCTCCTCCCTCCCCGCATTCTTCTAAATAATGATTGAACAGGTTGTGCGGCTGGCCGCGGCGGCCGTCACAGCAACTCCAAGCCCGAGGGCCACGCGCCGCATAATGAAAAGCTGCACAAGAAGCACGAGCTGCGGTCGCCGATTCCGTGTCCACCAAGACCGCCCGCGGCCATTTCCAAGGTCAGGGACTCTTCCGCTCCCCAAAACCGCTTCTTCTGTGTCCCGTCGTATGTAATAAAAGATAAGCCATGCATTCATCGTGTATTAAAGAAAAGAAAGCGTATCTACATGAACTTCCATCGCCCCGACCCCGGGTTGTTCCGACTACGAGGCGCACGGTTAGAGAGTGAGCCTATGCTCCCCGTCCACCGACCAGCCGAGGGTAGAGGCGGCTCTGGCGGCTGATTGCCGGCGGGAGACTTGTAGAACGGGCACGAAGAACGGTTGGCGTTGCCCTTGCACAGAGGGCTGGCGCACACAACACAGTGCCGCCGGCGCCCCTTTCGAGGTGATCGATCCCCCATTTCCTCTCCTTCCGCGCATGGCCGACGCCGACGTGGGGCGTCGTAAGGGTTGAGCGCCCTGTCCACCGCCTGATAGAAGTCCGCAGGCAGTATCGCCACCAGTGCCGTATCGCCTGCACCCGGCGTGCGAGCCGGTGAGGCAGCACGATCACTGTGGGGTCCCCTTCCCACCCCGGCCGCCGCAGCACCGACCGCCTCCCCGCTCGTCTCTACCTCCGCGGCACCGACCGTCTACCCGCCTCCCCCGACCGTCACCGCATCGTCCATGTCCCTGACCGCCTGGGCACCTGCCGTATCCTCCCAACCAGCCCCGGCGCCCCCTTGCCGCGCCCCGCCCACGTCGCACAATGCGCCAGGGACGATGCCGGTGCTACCGTCGTCGTTGATCGGCGCCGGTGACTGCCTCACATGGGAGCGCCTCGACGCGCCGGTATACACAGACTTGCCGCTCCTGATTCGGCTCGGCACTCGGGCGCTCACTGGCCTGTGGCTGCTGGCCGCGGCCCCGAAACCCATCCTCCCCACGTTGGCACCCGCGATGCGCGGCTTCGACGTGCTCGGGTGGCTCAGAAAGATGGTGCTGGCAATGTTCTGGATCCGGTCGTAGAAGGCCTGGTACATTGTCATGTGCCCGACGGTTTTGAAGTGGATCATTGGCATCTGCACGCGCCCCTTCCGCTTGTGTTTTTGGGCGGCAGCCTCGGTGGCGTGCCGCAACCAGTCGTCTGCGGCAGCCTTGTTGAACTCGTTGGCCATCGCTAAAGCCGTCGGCGTCCCCAGCAGCTGGCGCCGCAGGCGCTCCTTCAGCTCCAAGTACAGTACCTTCTCCTCCTTGGTGTGGACCGGGAGGATCGGCACGCCGGAGCCCATCGCCGCCGCCAGGGACCGCTTTTGCTTGGACATGCGCTCGAAAAGCGGCTCGATCTTCTTCCGAATCTTCTTGCCGGGCGAGCCGCATTCGTCGAGAACGTCGGGCGCTAGCGGCGTCACGCCGCAGTAGAACTCCGGCAGCGTGTACTCCGCGGCGTGCTCCTGCAAGAGGAGAATGTCGTCGAGGATCCACATGTCGGCGTGGCCGATGCACGCCCCGCCCGTCCGATTGTTACGCGCAGCGCGGAGGTTGTGGCGATGCACCCACTCCACAACAGCGTAGTGGATGAGCTCTGCAGAGGCGCCCCGCATCGACATAAAGTTCTTGACCAGCTTCTGGTGCACGCTCCCCTCGTTTGAGTTCGTGCCACGGCTACAAAGCCAAAGCGGGAGCCCGTCCAGGTCCTGCGTCCGCAGCGTGTAGAGCGGGGCGTCGGAGTGGTCGGTTCACCAGCCGGCCTTGGCCATCAAGATCACTTTCCGGGAAGCGGTCTTGGCCGCGCTGTTGAACAAGCGCTGCCCAGTGCTGGCGTCAAGGATGTTTTCAAAGTCCTTTAAAACGGCCTCCAGCCGTGGGACGATGACGACCGCCGCCGGCACCGCACGCCGCACGCGCCGGTTCACCCAAGTCGCCTTGTGGTAGAGCACCTCAAGCCATGTCACTTCCGGGCCACTTCTCCGCTGCGACGCGCTCAGCGAGCTTGGCGTCGCCATCGTTGTAGAACATCAACGCATGCACAAAGCACCGACTGAAAAGCGCCGTCGCGCCGTGGTTCTTGGGCACGTGTCGTAGGACCCTGTCCAACACGTGCAAAATGTCGGCCATCACGCCAGAGCGAAGGCCCCGTGCCGCCGCTCCGCATTCTGCTGCAGCTTCAGCGTCACTCAAGTCCTCCCCGTCGCCCTCCACGGCCTCCTCTCCACCTGCATCCCCGCTGCCGGAAAATGCACGGCCCACAGAAGGCTCGCCGCCGTCTGGCGACTCCTCGTCGTCCGTCTCGGCGTCCTTGTCACCGACCGCCACGCCCGGCACGACCCCCTTCTCGCACATGGTGGCCACGGATGCTCGCAGCCCCTCCACTGCATCACAGAAGCCCGCCACCCCGCCGCTCACGGCCGTGACCGGGTGCAGCACCTGGGCGCGCTCGGCTGCTAGGCGACGCTCGACGGCTTGGTCTGCGTCACGTAAGTGCAGACGGGGTGCCACCATCAATGGGTCCTTGCCAAGCTGCGCACTCTCGCGCATGAGCGCGGCCAGCGAGCGCGGACCCCTCTTGGGCGAGTAGGGGAGAGCAAACGCCGGCACTAGCACCTCAATGACCTTGACCCACACCCGCTCCTTTGCCCCGACGACAAAACTGCCGTACTTTTCTGGCTGGGCGTCGGCGACAACGCAGCGCGCCACCCTTCGTGTCCCGCTAGCGTCGGAGAGGTACAGCTGTTTTCCGATGAGCGTCGACGTCATCGACGGGACGGGGCTCTCGGCGCTGAAGACGTATTGGTAGACGAGCAGCGACGCGTAAGATTCCATGGCAGCGGACGTCTGCTGGTCCACAGTGAGCTCCCGCGACCAGTCTGACAGCCGGACCGCGGGGTCCTTGTCGAGGACGCGCTTAGGTAGCACGGAGAAGAGCCCGGCCAGGCCGATCGTCGCGCTGCCGACAAGCTGCCTGGCCTTAGAAAAGTTTTCGCGCTCAATAGTGCTCGTTACGTCGACCCCAAAGTTCGCCAGCAGCTTCTTGCGGTCGCCTCTAATGCTTTTTTCCGCCTCGACCACGGGGAGATGGGCGAGCAGCGCCTGTAACTGTTGCGGAATCGACCGCATGCGCGACACATGGAGCACGAGCGTCTCTGTCCGCGAAGACACTTGTACCACCCGGACGGTTCCAGGGCCGCGGCCGCTCGGCCCACCGGCACGAATCCACGCGGAATCGAGGCCGAGCACGCGCTCGGTGCACGAGCGTGTCACGGAACGGTACATGTTGTCGATGGCGTCGTTGGCCGCTTCCGTCTGGAAGATGTAGTGCACGGAGTGGTCGGACGGCGCGGGGGGGGAGAAGGGGACGAGAGCAGGAGACCCGACACCATTCGGCTCCATGTTGACGCTGGTCTTTCGCAGGCCCGGGTACACGCTCTCCAAGAACGGCGCCTCGGCGGTGGGGTTGTCGGTGAAGAGGACGTCCATCTGCGTCCGCGGCAGCCCTAACGCGATCATTCTCTGCTGTACGGATGCGTGTACGTGACGCAGCTCCTCCAGCGTCTTTGTATGCGTCAGCACGGTGGCCATCACGTCGGTGCGCTCGGTGACGAGGGAGTAGGCCGCTATAAATAGCGGGCGGCCGTTGAACTTGAAGTTGCTTTTCAGGATCTTGAAGACGTGGTCGCCCGACCGCATCCTCGCGGGTACCATGGCGCACCGCTGCTTCATAAAGCCCTCCAATGGCTTCATTCCGCGCGTGTAGACCGACCGGTAAAACTTCTTGGAGCCATCTGCGCCGTCGTAGCCATCGGAGTCATTGAATATCGAAAAGCGGGGGAACTGCCGCGCCGTCTTGGCAGAGCAGCCCGAGATGCGACTCTCCCCCGTCGGTGACTCTCCCATAAGGTCTGCTAGTCGCGACATGTACGCCAGCTCCTTGCGGTGGTGGCCACGCGTGTGGTTCTCGCGCATGTAGGTGGCGAAGGGCCCAAAGCCCGATCCGCCCTCTGCCCACGACCGCATTGAGTCGAACACCATCTGAGTCACGCCGAGGCTGTGAGTGAAGATCACCGGGAACACGAGGCGCACATGTGGCGGCGCGCGCTCAAGCAGCGCGTCGCCCCACGAACGGAAGCACTTGTTCTTGTGGTTCTTTGAGCACCGGAAGCGGCGACAGATGGCAAAGATGCACTCTTCCATGTCAATTACCCGTCTGAAGTTAGACCACCCGTCGGCGGTCACATCTTCGCTGCGGCACGTTGGGCAGAAGGGGCGGTAGGGCCCGCGCAGGTCAAACAGCGCGAATACGATGATTCGAGGCAGGTAGTAGTCCTCAGGACACAGAATGTGCTGCGCGGCGACGGGATCGGGGGGTTTCACCGTAAACGAGACCATCTTGTGGAGATCGTGGTTGCCCTTCACGAGGCGAGTCTTCACCCACTTCTTGTAAAGGCGCACCGTCCACCGCCGCTTGCCCCCTCGCCGCGCGCTGGCGCACCAAGCCGCCGGTCGTGGTCCGGTCCCTTGCGTAGCCTCTCTCGGCACGCCGGCCGACTGTACCGACGGTGCGGCGGACCAATCCGTCGGCGCGGTCGACGAGCTCGTCGGCGGGGCCGACGAGCGGTTTGGTTGTGTCGACGAACCGGTCGGTGCGGTCGACGGCAGCGCCGCCGTCGGCGCCATTTTTGCTGCTGACGCTGCCGCGGCAGCGGCATGTGCTGCCGCAGTCGCCATTTCCGACCCACCTGCTCCCGTCTCCGGACAAGAGGAGCCCGACGATGTTGACGCCGCCGCTGTCGTTGTGGTAGATGGTGCGGCCGCTGGAGCAGGAGGAGGTTGACGTGCGGGGGGCGACTGAAAAAATGCCGTCGCCGCACTCGCGTCAGTGCCCGATGCCAGGGCGGGAAATTCGACAGTCATGTCGGCACCGAGACAGTGGGACACGGGCAACGCAAAGTCGGCAAGCTCCTCCTCATCTAACAGCTCATCGTCCGCATTACCATCGGCACCCGGCAGCGACCGTGCGTCCCAGTCCGTGTCGCTGGCACCATCGTCCTCCACACCCCCGTCTGTTTGTGCAAGCGGTTCGGTCAGGTCGTCCTGGTCCAAGAGGGCGCGCAGATCGGGAGGAAATCAGGGGGCAGTGGGGGCAGAGGCCGCCGCACCAACACTTGGGTCACGCTCCATAGTCGCAACTCCACCAACACCGTGCACAGGACCGCCGACGGGGAGCTTACCATCGTCAGCGTGAAGGGGGCCGCTCGGAACCCCGCACAAAGCTGCGGGGCGAGCGTAGCCATCGGGCGCCAGGGCAGAGTCAGCGCCGGCTGCTGCACCCGCCTTGGCGGGGGCGCAGGTGGAGGTAGGGGCTGGGGCCATGTTCACGGCCGCACAAGCCTCAGTGTGCGGCGGGGTGGCGCGTGGCGTCACGGAGACGGCAGCAGCAGGAGCACCAGACGGGATGAAGGCCGAAGGAGTCACGAAACCAGCGCGAAGTGTCAATCCATGGGGGATGGGAGCGACGGGGGGCGCAGCCGCGGCGGCCGGTGCCCTCCACTCGTGCGGCACCGTTCCAGTGCCCTTTGACGGCAGCGTCAGGCGACTCTGCTTCGGGTCATGAGCCGCCAGGAGCGCGTTGGTCTTTCGCCCTGCGCCGACTCGCGTCCCCCCCCGCATCGTCAAACCAGAGAGAACTCCCAGAGAGGTGGGGACGTGGGGGGAAGGAGGAACAGCCGGATGTGGGGATGGTCGGGCGGACAAGGGCGGTGGCGGGCGGGAACAGGAACAGGCGCCCGCGGGAATGTGCGGGGGAAGCCAGGGAACGGGACGGGACGGGAAACTGTGGGAGCGAAGAGTACGGCACAGGGCGAAGAGGGGAAAGTCGTGTCGGGCGGGATACGAGCGTTGACGGTCCGCTCAACAATCGGAAAGGGGAGGGGGCGCGCCGACGACAAGCGACGCCCGCAGTCAAAGGCACTCGCTACTGGTAGCCGGGGGGACTGCTCGCCAAAGGCCCTCGAGCCACTCGATAATTGAGTCCCGCGACGCCGCCAGATCGGTGGCGGCCGACGGTCGGTCACGCGCGCGTGTGCAATATCCCGTGCCGCCTATCGTAGCACGCAGCAAAAGGGCGGTCGCTCGAGTCCGGAGCAGGGGTGACGACGGACCCTCCCGCAAACACTGCGTCGCGCCAAGCTGCAGTGGCGCCAATGCCAAAGCGCGTGCGGGAAGCCCTTCCAGTGCGCGGGCGCGCGAAGCGCTTCCAAATGCCGCGGGTCGACGCGCCGTAGATGGTTCGTCGCTGCGCGCGCGCGCTGCCAGCTGGCCAGATGATTTCGCCCAGTCCAGCGGCCAGATGACGTCGCTAAGTCGATCGGGGCCCCTCCGGACTTGGCACGCAAAAACGGGAGTTGTGCAAATAAAAAGTAGCCGGTCGGACCTCGGCGACGTGGGGCGGGGCTGGCCAATGATAATCAACTAGGTACCCGTGGGCCGGCTTGCGCCTCGTGCTTCTGTGACTCGCATCACAGAGGGCAAGGGTCCGCTCAATAACTCTCAGAAAGCTATGTTATCATTGGAAAAAGATTATTCTTATGAAAACTCTAATTCACGCTCATTGACTGCGCCTCCAACATGCCAATTCCACAACAGTACCTTACCGTACTCTCCCCGCTTCACCCCAGCCCAGCCCACCTATCGGTCCCAGCGCATCTCACCCCACCATATCTACGGCACCGGCACCTTCCCATACACCCCACCCTGTGGGATTAATGACGTTGGTTAAATAACCAGTAAATGGCGACCGACCGTAGATGCGCGATGAAGCGAACGCTATCGCCTTAAAGGCGAGGAAGAAGAACCTTTGTTCGTGCAACATCCGATGGGGAGCCGGGGATGCCGACGACGGCGAACCCCGGTCCCATGGTGCTTTTATTATCAGACGGTAAAGGGGCGGGGTCGATCGACCGAGCGGTCATAAAGATCGAATAACCAACAAAATAGAGACGATAAAAAGAAAGGACAGGTATACAAGACGGAAGTAACCTCCCAAAGGGCGAGCCACAAGTCAGTTCAATCCTCCACATTAATACTGACCAGTCAGGGGGGCTACCGGGCCCAATATCCAAATATTAAGGAGATATGCTACAGGCAGGGCCGGTTCAGCACCGGGCCGTCGCGTCGGCCTGGCTGGCGTTCCGAGTTCCACCGATATTTTCGGCGCAGGGTCCGTCAGTCTGGGCACACCAGAGAGGCCCTCGTGCAGGACCGTTATTTGGCAGTCGTGGCGAGCCCCCGCATCGTGGTAGATGTGGGTGCGATGTGGCAGCCTTTTGAATTGGTCTGAAACGACGCCCAGATTGGCGGCACTCGGTGCCAAATTCACCGATTTGGGCTCGCGCAGAGGTTCGTATCGTGCGAACCCGGGAGAATAGAAGCCGTTTCTGCGAGGCAGGGTTCGCACTGTACGAACAAGCGTGCGAACCACGCCTGGTTTATCCGGCTGTATTTTCATTATGGGTTTTTTTCATGCCCTCTGTGGCTTCTGGCACGTTTGTGAAGGGCAGATCGAACGCCGAAATGGCTAGGTTGTGCATATCCCCACCACGTGGACAACGTTGCAAGAATATTTGCAACGTGCGTGAACTGGTGGTTGTGCTCTTAAGAGCATACCCAACAACGTCGGTTGCGAACGATCTGCGAACCGTTTGAGAGCGCAACGTGTGCGCCTATGATTGGCCAAAAGCGTTTCGGCAGCAATATGCGCAGGCTCTGCAAACCCGCTCCGCTCGGATTGAGAGTACTTGTTTTCTTCTGTCGGCAGATCGCAGTTTATGGGAGACGGAGAAGGTGACGTGACTGGGTTGTCGACCTGCGAACTGGAGCCTGCGAGCGGATTTTCCGTGAGATGTCCACATTCCGACAGTCCAGTGCTACATTTCAAGCAAACAGGCCATCGATCGACCTCGCGATCACGCTGATCTGGAC
>ENA-ORXR01003753-ORXR01003753.1-marine-metagenome-genome-assembly--contig:-NODE-3753-length-13361-cov-20.281768_pt1 | contig 13361 bp, 11 predicted proteins | sample MGYA00237866_ERZ511479 | MGnify/ENA metagenome assembly ERZ511479 | reverse complement strand
CCGCCGTCCCGCGCCACCGCCCCCTCCCCGTCGCCCCGGTGCTGGTGCCACGGCAACAGCAGCATGCGTCCCGCGCCGACAATCCCCACCCCCGCCGACGCCTTGTACCAGTGCCGGTGGTCGTCCACTCGCACGCGAGCGGTCGTGAACACATGGTACGTCTTGGAGAGCGCCTGCAGTCGCCGCAGGCGGCCGAGCGTGGCGGTGCCCCCGGGGGGGGTGCTAAACAGCACGACCCCCGACGTTCCAAGATAAATCCGCCCGCCGTGCCACAGGAGCGGCAGGCGTCGCCGCGGCGCACCAGCCACCAGAAAAGATGCCGCCCCGTCTGCGCCACCGCCTGCGACCCACGTTGGAGTTGGTTTCAGCAGCGGCGACGGCGACGGTGGTTGCGGCGGCGAGGAGCACCCGCGTCGCCGCGAGCACGTTTGCCACCGCGTAGCTCAGCGACGGTACGGTCGGCACCCTCCCCGTCTTGTCGACGGCGACAATCCCGGCGGTCACAGGCACCCGGGGCAGAAACGCCACGGACACGGCGGGCATGCCGTAGTACTTCGGAGACTCGTGCACCCGCACGTACACGTTGGCGGGGTGTGTGGGGGGTCGCCCACCCGCGCCGCCGTCGCTGCCGCGGCGGCGGCGGCGGCGGCGGCGGCGGGGGGCGCCCCGCCCCCGCGACCACCGTAGCCGGCAACGACAGCGGCGGCGGTGCGGCGCGCGTACATCAACCCAAAGACCAGCGGGTGGCCCGTGACGGCGGCCGACACGTGTCCGTCCGTAACCACGGCAATGAGCGACTACAGGCGGAGCATCGCGTCCCCGACCGGCGCGCTGCCGCCGCCGCCGCCACCGTCGCCGCGGGCAGGCTTCGGCGGCCGCCGCCGCGCCCGGCGCGCTCAAAGAGCGCACCAACGAGGTCGACAAGCGGTCCGCCGTCGCCTTGCCGTACGCAATCTTCACCGCCACAGCTGGCGGCTAGCGCAACGCGTGGAAGCCCCACCGGAGAGTTTGCTTCCTCCACCCACTTAAACCGGCATAAAAGGTACAGGGACGTGATAACAGAAGTGGGGGGATTGCCAGCGCGGCCAGAATGGGCAAAATCTCACGTGGAGTGAGATGCAGGCTTGCAACTCGCATGGCACGAGCCCATTCAGTAGTCACACCGCAACACCCACAAAATCCCAGACAGGATAGTCCCGGGACCCTCCGCGACGCAACGTGTATTTGGGAAGTAGAGGGAAAGCTGAAAGCCAGGAAAGCATCCAAACTTTCCGTGCACGCGCAGCGCCGCCGCCGTAATGGCCGCTACCACTGCGTTAGGTGTCTGCCCCCCCGCCAGTACCATCGGCGGTGCTGCCTGCATCCAAATTGACAGGTGCCGGCAACACGCCGGCCCCATCACCGTCGCCTTCTGAAGCGCTGGCTTGCCCTCCGTCATCAGCAGAGTCGGCAGCGACACCACCGGTGCCCCCCTCCTGCAGCCCCAGGTACTCCTCCCATCTGGGTGGGGGGCACTTAAAGAATGTGGAGGTAGCCCCGTCGTAGGCACAGCATCTGAGGTTCCACACCAGGGCAGCCGTGCGGTACAGGAGACAAACAGGGCTTTCGCCGACCTTCAGCTTGCGTGGATAGTCCAAGGTGGAGCACGTCTGCTTCACATCTTTGAACCCCCACTCAACGGCCGTCCGTGGCACCTTCATCGTCCCGTTGCACTCCTCCTGCTCGGGGGTCATCAATCCGCTGAAGGCAGCCTGTAGCCATGGACGTATCATATAGGCAGCATCACCATACAGGTAGTACTGATTACCATCAACCACCAGCGCGGAAGACAGAAGAGCGTCCAAACCAGACTCATGATACAAGGTCATGTCATGGCGGCGGCCCTCGAACGGACCAAACAAGTGAGAAAAAGAGACCGTCAGGGGTGAGTACGTTTTGGAACTTCAACGCATGCTTCCTCTTGTGACCACTGTAGCATGCCCGCTGTAGGCCTCCTCCTGGACGCGCAATAAAGATAGCCGTTCCGTCAATGAAACCCACACACCGGTCCAAGTAAGCACCAGATCCAGCTATCTTCTCGGAGTAGAATGCAGCCCTCGCCCTCATGACACACACGCGCCACTCGCAGAGAAGAAAGCCCCACTTGTCCATCAATGCCCAAACGGTGGAATAGAAGATGTGGCACAGGGCGGCCCCACTTCGGCCAAAGAGCTCCTCCAGATCCACCCACCGAGCGGGTGACGCTAGCCTCCTCAGAACAATGGCAAAGCATTCAATGGATCCAACAGAAAAACGGGTACGTGGGAACGAAACGTCTATCTGCAGCAGGTCCACCAGCCTGCCCAGATCTGCAGGGCGAAAGCGAAAGAGTGAGAGGCACTCTTGCGACGAAAAGGCATTGAGTTTGAATGAGGTCACTCGGATCCGCCGTTGGCGGTCCAGGGAAAGGGCAACCTCTCGTTGCGCTCGACGATAATTGCGCACCAGAACAACCATGTCAACAAGCGACAGACCCGCAGCATGTCCCAAGCGTAGATGTATCCCAAGCCTGTGGCGGCGCGCGCGCCACAAGGTCAGTCTATTACCGTACACGGTCACCATGGCGCCAGCAAGGGTGCGGAGACCAACAGACGTGGGGTGCAAGCCGTGAGTGTGAGGTGCGTGTGGCGCGATATGGGCGCGGCACGCACTGCGTTCCAGACAGCACGGCCTGTCGACGCCGGCTTTGCTGCACCTGCACAGCTCGCGCGCGGCTTGTCACCAAGTTGTCACGGACGAGACAGCAAAAACTGACTGGCCAGCCCACGTGAGAAGTCGGACATCACAGTGCTGGCAAATTATTGGCCGGAAGTGAGATCTCATGAACATCTCACCAACCCTCTCACGAGGGCGTTGCAAAAACTCTCTATTGTTGCGCGCAATGGCGGAGGCGCTAACCTGGCGGCCAATTTTGTATTGAGCCAACACGGGCATCCTATCAATCCATTCCAAAAACTTTGGTGAGATATCTGCCACCGAGAGGGAAAATCCGATGGTGCCATTGGCCAAAGCCCACAGGTTGTGACCAACAAAATCTGGCAGTAATGTCACTCTGTACTTTGTAACTTTTCAAATCCGGAACTACACGTGCTTGGTTGGCTCGACAAATTCAATTGATCACCTCACCTCCACAGAGACGGTAGTTAAAATACGCGCCTAAAACGGTGACCTAAGGCGACCAATCAGATGCCCGATCACCAGGACAGGTCGGCGTAGCCCGTGCTCGCGCACCTCTCGCAGAAACTGAAGAGAACAAGATTACAGTTTACTTCACACCTCTCGACGATATTCCCCAAAGCCACAAGCTGATACTTTTTGGATGGGACAACTCAAATTTCGGTCTGCGGCTCGGGTGTCGTTAGGCATGTCTTGCACAGCACCGGGCCCACAAATACAGAACTCAGACATTCAGAGGTAGTGCATCAGTCGGAGCCGTGAGCGTGCCGCTGGTACGAGCGAAGTCGCTAATGTCTTGCAGGTAGCACTTCAGTTGAGCCCTGGTCGAGGTGAAGACAGTTGATGTTCCGAAGAACCCTATGTTGTTCCTGCCCTCGCGGTCCACTGGTTTTTTCGGCCAGGGTGTGGGGCTCGACACCTGCCGTAGCCGCTACGGGGTGCGCGACGCATGGCAATTTCTGAAATGAAGTCGTCGGACGTCCAAGTGACCGCGACAGTCGATGTGGTAATTTGGTTGTTGTGGATCAAGTCTTGAGCTGTAGGCCCACAGCAAATGCCATAGAAGTAGGGTTGCCCAACTGGTTTATCGTAATTGGTTAAAACTGGTTTACATTGGGTAAAAATCGGACATCGCTTGGAAACTAGTTTCGGATTCAAAATATTGGGTAAACTGGTTGTTTTTTAAATACGGAACAGTTGCGGTCACGTGACCGGAATTGTCCCAGTTCTTTGGAGTTAAGTGCGTGACGAGTCCCAACTTGATGACGCGTGCACGACCAGATCCGACGACTCGTGTCTTCGTCTCTCACAGCGGCCCCGTCGCCGACGCTTCCCGTGCTGCGAGCCCACCATGGCTCCACCAGTAGCCCTGCCGCCCGCGGCTGCCTCAGAACCTGCTACTACACCGACCACAGCCACACCAACGCCGCCACCTGCGGCTCCAACCCCGTCAGATGGCGACGACGGCTCGACCGGTGGCCTTCCCCTGGCACCCCGTGCATCCTGGCAGGTACCAGAGGGGTCTGTTTGGGGACCCGTGCCGCAAGGCAAGAAGAAGAGTCCTGTGTACGCCTACTTTGTCTGTGAGTTCAATAAGGACGGGAGCGGGGCCGTTGACCCGACACGGTACATCTGCGTTCACAAGGACCACAAAGGTCATCCCGTTCGCGTGGCGCATTGCAAAGTTACCGCCAACCTCAAGCAGCATCTGGTCGGCAAGCACGGCGTGACCGTGTCTTCCACGCATGTGGGTGGGCACGCGGCGGGTGGACGAAGCAGTGGGCCTCGTGGCGGTGGCCCTGCGGTCGCCAACGCAAGCCCATCGCTGGAACAGGCGCGGCTACCGAGTTATTTGAAGTCGCAGCTAGCGCCTATGTCGCCGTCCCACCCACAACAGCAGATGTTTAACAACCGACAACTCGATATGATCGTTTCGACTCTGAGCCCGGCATCAATTGTCGACGATGAGTCGTATGTGTCGATGATTCACGCTGCCAACCCCCGTCTGTCGGTTATGTCTCGCTCATCCGTCGGTCGCGCCGTCACCCGACGCTTCAAGGGCCACCAGGAGCTCGTGCGGGCGGCGCTGACCGACGTGGGCGTCTGCCACGTGAACTCCGACATGTGGACGCCGGCGGCCAACGAGGCGTTTGGCTCCTTTGTGGTGACATGGCTGGACGACGAGTGGTTGCTGCAAACTCGCGTGCTGCGCTGCTGCATCGTCGAGGGCAGGCACACTGCCTTTGCTATAGCCGCGTTCTTGCTGCAAGTCTCCCGGGACTTTGGGCGCTCCCAGAAGGTCGGGGTGGTGCGGACGGACGGCGCTAGCAACTGCGTGGCGGCTGGCGGTGTGCTTGGCGACGTAGCCGGACAGCTGGAGGACGGGGAGGACGACAGAGATTTGAGAATCATGGGCGGCAGTGGCGGTGGCGTGGCTGGGGCTGTAGCCGAATTGGAGGTTGCTCTGGGAACGGCCGGTGGGCTCGCGGCGGAAGGTACGTTTTTGGTGCACGGTCCTCTTCGCAACGTTTAAGGTCGCGAGGCCGAGATACTTGCATTGATTGGGGTGGGGGTCGGTCCCGTGACCTGTGTTCGGGGGTCTTTCCCTCGACGATGGCTGGCGCAGCATTTCGTGGAGACAACAGATGACTGAGCGAAGCCACTGACTCACTCAGTTTATGTGACTTTCATGGCGTTGGGGTGCCGGCTGTCGTTGTTTCTGGACGGGATGGGTCAGAAATTGACGACGACGAGGGAGGTGATGGGGCGGACCTGCCAGAAGTCGGTTCAGATTGCGGCAGCGAAGACGTAGCAGACCGCCACGTACCTGCTGCCGCCTGTGTCGCCGATACAGCGTCAGATGCCCGCGCAGACTCCTTTTGCAGCGACATGCCCGCCGCCCTCCACAACGGTGCGTGGCAGGCAACTGATGCTGCAAGCGGCTCTTCTTGGCTGTGGCAGCACGCAAGGTGCGCCACGCACACTCTGCAGCTCTCTGTGCGTGTGGGGTTGGCTGTACCAGCCGTGCGGTCAGCACTGCAGAAGGTGAGACTGGTTGCCAAGCTGTGCCGGACCAGTACCAACTTTCAGCGCGAGCTGCGGGTGGCGGTAGAGAAGGACGAGGCCGCAGCTGCGGAGCGGGATGGGCGGGAGCGCACGGAGACTGCAAAGCTGGTGTCCCGCTTGATTATCGATTGCCCCACACGATGGGGCTCAACGCTCGCCATGTTGCGGCGATTCGTACGGGTGGGACCTGCGGTGCCGTCTGCACTGTCTACCTACTACCACTACACCCAACCGACTGGACGTAAGGTGCGCGTTGAGTGTCCCAACCAACCCGAGTTGGACGCCCTCGCAGAGATAATCTCTTTTTTAAGCATTCTTGAGAGCGCGTCTACGTGCCTTGGCTCGGAGTCGGTTGCGACCAGCCCAATGGAGGAGGCCACCTATTGGTGTGTCCGCAGGGCGGGCGCTGGCAACGTTGCGGACTGCGCTGCGCTGTCTGCCCTCAAGCGCGCTGTGTTGGCTGACATGCGTGCCCGCCGCGAGACCGAGCGCCTGCGGGCGCCAAACCCTGCTTGGTTTGGTATTCGTGAGGCTGTGGTGCTTCTCAATCCGTTCTACAAGTTATCTACGTTTGGCGGTGAGGTTTCGACGGCCACAACTGCCCGGACAACGGCGCTTCAAATCATTCGGTGGATGGTGGCGCGGGCGCCCTCAGCGTCGGCAGAGCCGCCACCGACACCGGTCAGCGAAGACGGCACCCCCGCCATCAAGCGCCGGCGGACGTTTGAGAGTTGCTTGCGGGAGTCCATGGCGCCGCCGGGTGGGGCGACCGAGAGCACGGGCCCGCGGGTGGGTGCGGGTTTGAGGGGTGGGGTTCCTCTGGAGGTGGAGTGGAGCGCCTACCTCGGCCGGGAGGTCGACCAGGAGGCAGGCGGCACGGCACTCGATTGGTGGCGAGACAACGAGATGCATTTCCCTCGCGTGGCGCTGGGGGCCAGGTACCTGCTATCTATCCTGGCAACCAGCGTGACCTCGGAGCGTGTTTTTTCTAAGGCTGGAAGGACCATCTCCAAGTTTCGCTCCCGCTTGACAGGCGCAAGCGCGGAGCAGTACATCGTGCTGCATGACGATATCACGCGTCGCCGCCGCATGGCGAAGGCCAAGCCAGGGAGCTCGTGAGTGGGTGATACCTGTTTTTTTGTGGACGGCAGATGTGATTTGTTTGTAAGACGTTGCCGCCAGTGTCTCTCTTGCTTGTTGCACATGTTGGTTGCGCGTCGCCTCGTTGTTTTTTGGATACAATGCTTCATTCGAAGGCCTGACTGCACCAGCACGAAAAACAGAGAAGCACCTTGCCACCCCGCCAAGTTGATGAAAAGCACGCAACACCCCCCTTCCCTCTTGTGCCCATCGGTGCAGGACACCAGCGCAACAGCACACGTACGCCCACCCATCCCCACACACACGTGCGCAACCACCCGCGTCCACCTCAACAGCCAACCCGACCGTCCTTTTGACATCGATCGCCGCCGTAGTTGCCGTCGCCTGGTACTGCAATCCTCGTACAGGCATTCATTCCTGCCATTGAGAGGACTGCCGCGTGACTACGCAGACGGCAGCATTACACCGAACAGCGAGGGAAACAGAAGGCACCCAACAATCCTCAAGAAGCAAAAAAGAGGCAACGACGATGGAGGTGCGGCTTGCCAACGGAGTCAGAAAGCACGCACAGGGAGGAGTGAGAAAACAAACTCGAAGCACGAATACCGAGCGCATAGAATTCAAGTGATACAGACGACGAGCCCCCATTGCAAAGGGAAACGATGCCAGCAACGCGATGCACACATCAAAAAGCAAAGATACGCCCGTCAACCTCACCTCACATGACAGCGCGCCGACATCGTGCGACACAGCTGCATGTCCATGTCCGGGCACAAAAAAGTGCTGTCCACCCGCGCCACATTGGGCAGCAACAAAGCAAGGGTGGCCACCATACCGCACCGGACCACTGAAGACAGACTCCTGTGACCACATCGTACAGCAGTCGTGTATCCACACCGCACAGCAGTCGTGTAACCACACCAGACACAAGTCGTATAACCACACCGCACCCACACCGCACACGAGTCGTATAACCACATCGCACACGAGTCGTATGACCACACCGCACACGAGTCGTGTAACCACACCGCACCTAAGTCGTACATCCACACCGCACACAAGTCGGGCAACCACACCCCACACGCCCGCACAGGAAAAGGACCGCCACGCACGCATCACGCCGCCGTGCGGGAAGAGTGAAGGTGCATGTACCTAGCAGCCTCGCGTAGATCTGGGAAAGAAAAGAAACAAGGAGGACCAATGCGCATGCCAAGAACACATCATGCACACAGAAGCAAAAGAGAAGGGAACGCCGCGCAGAGGAGACAGATGCTCGTGTCAGACGCGCTGCACACAGACAGCATCACATGTACTGGCAGCTCGAGCGACGTCCACATATCACCTACAAACGTATCACCCACAAACACACACGAGCACAATTCCATGTATGATACCATGCGGCTGGACGTGATGATGAGGGATGATGCCACAACCCTATGCGGTGCAGTAGACGGATGCCTACAACAAGTCAAAGACCAGCGTGGGTACAGCACATGGCACCAATGACCAACCGACGACAGAGCGTTCGGCGGGGGCGCGAGGAGGGAGGTAGACTTGCAACGGGCTCGTTAGGCGTGGCACCGAGAGCAACAGAGACAACGGAACAGGATAGGGTGGGGGGGGGGACGAGTGTGGCGCTTGGGTCGGCGTGGCCTGGGAGAGTGGATTGCCCATGCCCGGGATGGGCCAACACGGCTGAGATTGCCGTGCGGGCTGTCCGTGCACCTGTCACCTCTTGGGTGGCTGCGACCCACTCGCTGCGGAGCCACAGACACCCAGTCTCATTTGTGGCTGGCGCTCGCCCTTGCCCAACTAACTAGTTTAAAAACTGGTTATTGGCTACCGAACACATCGGATGAACTGGTTCGGCCGCGCGAACCAATTGGGCAACCCTACATAGAAGATTGTAAACAGCCTATAGGCTGTTTACAAGGCATTTGCTCAGTCAGTGTCGTCATTGGAATTCATGATCATGTTTACTGTCGGCCATGTGCCCCACGAACAGGGGGCGCCACCGTTGTGGGAGCAGTTGCGGCTACCCGGCGGCGTCAGCCACGGGCGGCGCACTCTGCCGGCCGGTGCCGCGAGGGTGGTAGCGGCGCTGGAGGGGTGCAACTCGACGTCCGCCAACAACGCCGCGCCCGCTGCCGCTCGTGCGGCCGTCGACGGCCGCCAGACGACACCGCTCGACGCTCGCCCTTGTCTCTGGGGGGTGGGACGGACCAGCGGCTATCATGCGGAGCGGGCGGCGGCGGTGGCGGCGGCAGTGGCAGCGGATACCCCCTACGGGCGAGTGCGTCGGCTTTTTTTTTGGTGGCGACGCGGCGGGGTGCAGCGGCCGCGTCGCCACCCACCCGGCACCTCCAGTGGGACGCCATCAGGACGATAGCGGAGCGGGGGGGGCGGGATGGACCGCGTGCGGATTATACGTCGACGGTATGGATGTGTATCGATTTAGGCCTCCACCCAGAGATACTTGCTCATGGTGCTTCGCCCGGCTGTCCTCCGCGTTCCAGACTCTGGGCGGCTGCCGACGTGGGGGAAAGGGGTGGGGAGGATGAGACGGGTGCGAGCCGTCGGTGATGAGGGCGGCGGCAGCGGTTTACCGCGAGACACCCAGGGACCTTGGCAGCGCGACACGGGCTAGCGGATTGACGTCGTCATGCATGCACCGGCCTTTCTTTACAGTCGAGATTTTCTGACTTGCACAAGGTCTCGTGTGCGCCGCCACCGCGCGCCGCCTGCTCGCCCGGCCAGCCGCCATGTGTTGTCGCTCTATGGCCGCCCGCCCCGTGTCGCTGCAAACTCATACGCGCGTTTGTATTCAGTCGAGTCAGTTGCCCCCGCGCTCTCCGCGCGGCGGCCGTACCGTAGGACGCCCGTCTACCCTGCTTCCTTCCTGCGCCGGGCACGCCACACCCCCTCCTCAACCCCCTCCCCCACCCCCCCCAGCCCCCCCCCCAACCTCAAGACTACCCCGACTGCGTCGCGGAGCTCGTGCCCCGGCGGCCCGACGATGGGGTCTCGGCCGTCACGGACGAGTCGGCCGTCTCCCGCAACGCTTCGGGCATGGGCGGGGGCAGGGTGAGGCTCTCGCCGAGGCCCCACGGCGGCTTGACCGCCGTGCCGACACCCCCGCCGCCGTCCCCATAGGTGGGGAGGACCCAGCCGGTAGCGGCGGGGGGGGGGCCGACCCGCGCCGGGAGGGGGGGGGAGAGCACCCCGCTGCTGCCGCCGTCGCTGCCGCCGCCCGCCGCCGCCTTTGACCCTGCGACGGGCCCGCCGCCGCCCGTGGCCTGGTCGGTGCCGCCACCCTTGCGCCGCCGGCGCTGCCGCACAATAAGGACGGCAACGATGACGGCGGCGGTCAGCGCTGCCGCCGCCACCGCCGCCGCCACCGCAATGCCGGCGGCGGCGGCGCCCGACACCCCCGCCGTGTCGCCCCCCCCCTCCTTCCCGGGCGTGGACCCAACTGCGCCCCCGCCCCCCCCCGCGTCGGCCACCACCCGCCGCGGTGGCGCCGCCAACACACAGTCAACTGAGGCGGTCCTCGCGTCGCTGGTCACCACGACCAGGGAGCGGTTCGCCCCCCCGAGCTCCACCCGCTCCCCAGAACCACTGTTCGCGACGAACCAGTCGAATTCGCCAAACGCGGCAAACTGGTTCGGCGCCCAGCGGGGCATGCCCCCCCCCGCCCCCCCGCACGTCCATGTGCTCAAGCCGAGGCCGACCACATCCGCCCAGTGGGTCATGCGCCGCGCAAACTCCGATACGTGCAGCATCGTCTTGGCCGCGTTGGGCAGCCCGACCAGCCCCATAATCTCCGAGTCGTACGCTGCGAGCGACGAGACGGCAATGAGGCTGTCGCCCGTGCACGGGGCGCCGTCTTCGGTCAGGCCGCCGGCGGCGGGAAAGCGCATGGCAATGTCCGCGTGGGGGGGGTTGTCGTCGCCGACCCGCTTAAACGCTTCGCCGGTGGCGAGCGTCACCGACTCGGGGCACACGGCCGACGCGCCGCGGGGGAAGGTGCGGGTGTACTTGCCCGACAGGTCGATCGGGCGCATGCGCAACTCGTTGACGGCGGCAGAGGTGGGGGAAGCGCGGGGGGCCCCCGCCGCCGTGGGGAGGGCGCCGGCAAGAAGGGTGGCGGCGGCGGCCGCGGCGGCCGCCGCGGCGGCCGACCGCGCGGCGGCGGCGGCGGCGGCGGCGGCAGCGGCCGACGCAGAGGCGCGCCGCCGCCGCCGCGGGCGCTTGCGCATTTTGGCCGCCGCGGCGCTCGCGTGGGCGGATGAGCTCACCACGGGCCGCTCCGCCGACGCGGCGCGCGCGCGCGCCTACGTGGCGACGGAGCGGCGGCTGTCGGCGGCGACGGTGGCGGCGTTTGGCCTCGGCTACGCGCCCGACGCGTTTGATTTTTTGACCACCTACCTCACCGTGGACTGTGGGTACGAGGTGGACGAGTGCATTGCGGTTGGGGTGCTCGCGCGGTCCCCCAAGCGGGGGACCGTCTATGACGCGTACCGGGACCGGGTGATGGTGCCGATCCGCGACGCAGACGGGGATGTGGTCGCCTTTGGCGGCCGCGCGCTGACGCCGTCGGAGCGCAACCCAAAGTACGTCAACTCCCCCGAGTCGCCCCTCTTCCGCAAGCGCACCGTCTTGTTCAATGGCCACCGCGTGGCGGCGGTGCTCGGGGGGTGGGCCGACGCCGAGGCGGCCGCCGCCGCCGCCGCCGCGGGGTCGGTCGTTGGCGCCGACGGGCGCATCCGCCGCATGACGCCCGCGGATGTCGGCGCCGCCACGGCCGGCGGCACGGCCGGCGGCGGCGGCGGCGGGGCGGCCGCCCCCACGAGCGGCGGCCCCCCCCGCCACGTCTTTATCGTGGAAGGCTACATGGACGTGCTCGCGCTGCACCAAGCGGGCGTCGCCACCGCCGTTGCGTGCATGGGCACCGCCCTCTCCCGCGAGCAGCTGCTGGCGGCGCTCGCGCTCGCCCCCCCCGACGCGGCGGTCATCCTCAACTTGGACGGCGACGCGGCGGGTCGGGCCGCGACCGCGCGCCTCGCCGACACGCTGCTGCCGGCGCTGCCGCCGGGGGCGGGCGACCGCGTGCGCGTTGCGTTTTTGCCCCCGGCGTACAAGGACGCGGACGCGTTTGTGGGGGGGAGCGACGACGATTACGCGTATTTTGTGGCCGACGCGGCCGTGCCGTGGCCGCTGTGGCGGGGGCTCCACGCGATTGAGGTGGCCGCCGCGGCGGCGCGGGCGGCGCGGACGGCGCCGCGCCCGTCGCTGCTGCCGCCCGCCGACGCGGCGGCGGCTCGCGCCGACGGGGGCGGCGGCGGCGGCGGCGGCGGCGGTGGCGGCGGTGGCGGCGGCCGGGGGGGGGCCCCGCCCCCGCCCGCCCCCCCGACCGCCGACGAGGTGTACGAGGCGCTGCTGGTGGAGCTGGCGGGCCTCCTCCACCGCCTGCCGCCGTTGGTCCCCCTCGCCTCCCGCGCGGCCGTCTCGTTTGGCCTCCGCCCCCCCGACGGCGGGGCGTCACGGGCGGAAACGTTTCCCCGCTTTACGGGGCGCGTGCGGGAGTACGCGGCGCGCTTTGCGGCGCGCCTCACGCGCTCCACGCAGGAGGAGCAGATGGGCGTCGAGCAGCGGCTGCTCGAGTTGGTGGTCGCCGCGCGGGAGGCGGACGCGGCGGCCGCCGCGTCGGCGCTCGCCGAGGGGCGGGGCGGGCGACGCGGGGCGCGGGGACCCCGCGCCCGCCTGGCGGGTGCGGGCGGCAATGGCGGCGGCGGCGGCAGCGGCAGCGGCACCGTCGGCGGCGTGGAGTTTCTGGAAGCCGGCCTCGCGCACGGGCGCGCGGCGGAGCGCTTGCGGCCCTACGACGAGGCCTTTTCCGCCAAGGAAAACTCGGGCGGCCGCGCCCGCGCCGTCGACGGCGGCGTCGGCACGCGGCCGCGGCGCCCCCCCCTGGGCCCCGACGCCAAAAACTTTACCCGCTACATGGACGGCGTGCCGCGCGCGTCGCTCGACGCGGCGCTCGCGGCGGAAGCGCGCCTCTACGGCATGATGGAAGGGGCGGGGCTGTCCCTCGAGGGCCCCCCCGGCACCCCCCCCCCCCCGACGACCCCGACATGGCGCCCGGCGGGCGCCTCGACGCGGCCATCCACCGCCGCCGGTGGCGGGAGGAGGAGGAGCTCCTCCGCCTCGCCCTCCACTCGACGCCGCGGCACTGGACGGCCATCCTCCGCGCCGGCCTCGCCGCGCAGGTGGAACTCGAAGGCGCCGGGGGGGTCCTGTGGACGACCGACGCGCGGGACGCGGTGTGGGGGCTCCTCACGCGGCGGCGCAAGGGCGTCTCCCTCGCCGCCCTCCGCCGCGCGCTGTGGGAGACGGAGGGGCCGGCGGTGGCGGCGGCGGTCGACCACCTCTTTCGGGACCCGACCGACGCGGCGTCCTACGCGGCCGACGCGGCCGCC
>ENA-ORXR01003752-ORXR01003752.1-marine-metagenome-genome-assembly--contig:-NODE-3752-length-13366-cov-12.328768_pt1 | contig 13366 bp, 21 predicted proteins | sample MGYA00237866_ERZ511479 | MGnify/ENA metagenome assembly ERZ511479 | reverse complement strand
GGGTAGCCTCGTCGACGACCCAGCGGAGGGGCGGTCGTGCGTGCAGACGGCACGTGGGCGTGCGGGGGGGGGGCGGGGGGCTCGGTGCAGCACCGTCAAGGAGCTGGAGATGGGCCAGCGGGGGCCACAGAGGGACCCCTCCCCAGAGCCCGGATAATGGAGGTCCAAGTCGCCTGCAACGGGTGTGACGAGGACTGTGCTGTCTTGTGGCGGTCTGCCAAGGCCTGTCCAGGCGTCTGCCAGGCGTTGCCTCTGGCGCGCGACTGTCTGCTTGCTGTTCTCTCTAAATATAGGTAGTGCAGCGTGACAAGTGCACAATTCTTAATTCATATTTATAACAAATGGTTCAGACAACTCGGTTCGTTCCATCCAGAAGAGAACTACGTCTGTATGGAAATACTTGCATCTCGAGAACAAACCATAGCGGGAGGTGGCGGATCCTGCGGCTGGCACACGGCCGACCAGCCGCACACACGGCCCATAACGGCCGAGTCGAGGCGATTGCCCGTCGCTTCCAGCTCAACCCCGCCTCCCCGCCATCCAGGTTTGGCAGGCGACGGCGCACGCGTCGGCCTTGGTCGCCGGCGGCGCGCTCCACGTTTGTCTATCCGCCACCGCTGGTACGCACCCTCCCGACGTGAGCGGCGCGACAAGCCGTCGCCCCGACCGCCGGCGGCTCTTGGACGAGCGGCACCCCGCGGCGCTTCCCCGTTGTGGCCTTTGGGTGGCCCTGTGTGTCCCTTGCGTGTCCCGCCTCGGGTCCGTCAACGACCATGGCGCCCGCCGCGGCGTTTGCGGCGCCCCTCTTCCCCCCGCTCACTGCCGCCGGCGCGTCCACCTTTGTCGGCCGCCACCCCCCCGTCGCGCCGACGCGCGGGTCGGTGGCCGCCCGCGGCCGGCGCGGCGGCTCGGCGGCCCCGCCGGCGCGCATGGTCGTTGCGCCCGCGGCGCCGCCCGCCTCCCTCACGGGCGTCCCGCCGCCGACCAAAAAGCGGGTTGCGGTCATTGGCGCGGGCCTCGCCGGCTTGTCGTGTGCCAAGTACCTCGTCGACGCTGGCTACGAGCCGGTCGTCCTCGAGGCGCGGGACGTGCTCGGCGGCAAGGTTGCCGCGTGGAAGGATGAGGATGGGGACTGGTACGAGACGGGCCTCCACATCTTTTTCGGCGCCTACCCCAACATGCTGCAACTGTTTAAGGAGCTCGACATTGAGGACCGCCTGCAGTGGAAGTCCCACTCGATGGTCTTCAACATGAAGACGGACGCGACGCCCGACGCGGACGGGTTGATCCGCGCGGAGCCGCAGTACAGCCGCTTTGACTTTCCGGGCTGGCTGCCGGCGCCCCTCAACGGCATTGTCGCCATCCTTCGCAACACGGATATGTTGACGTGGAATGAAAAGATCCGCTTTGCGATTGGCCTGCTCCCGGCCATCATTCGCGGGCAGGACTATGTGGAGGAGTGCGACGAGCTGTCCTGGTCCGAGTGGGTCCGCAAGCACAACATCCCTGACCGCGTCAATGACGAGGTGTTTATCGCCATGTCCAAGGCGCTCAACTTTATTAACCCCGACGAGATTTCGGCGAGTGTCATCCTCGTCGCCCTCAACCGGTTTCTCCAAGAGAAGGAGGGTTCCAAGATGGCCTTCTTGGACGGCGCCCCCCCAGAGCGGCTGTGCGCGCCCCTGGCGGAGCACATCACCGCCAACGGCGGCCAGGTGCTGACCAACAAGCCATTACGGAAGATTGAACTGGCCGCCGACGGCAGCGTCGCGGCGCTGCAGCTGGCCGGCGGGGAGCGCTTCGAAGCGGACGCCTACGTGTCGGCCATGCCCGTCGACATTGTTAAGAAGGTGCTGCCGTCCGAGTGGGCGGGCCTGCCCTTCTTCTCGGGCCTCAAGAACCTGGTTGGCGTGCCCGTCATCAACGTGCACCTCTGGTTTGACAAGAAGTTGACGGACGTCGACCACCTGCTCTTCTCCCGCTCCCCACTGCTGTCCGTGTACGCTGATATGTCCATCACGTGCGATGAGTATGCGGACCCGGACCGGAGCATGCTCGAGCTGGTCCTCGCCCCCGCAGCAGACTACATTGGCAAGAGCGACGAGGCAATCATTGACGCGACGATGGCCGAGCTGGAACGCCTCTTCCCCCAGCACATTGGTCCCAAGGCGGCGGACCCAGCAAAGGTCCGCAAGTACCACGTCGTCCAAACACCACGGTCCGTGTACAAGACGACCAAGGGTCTCCAGCCGAGCCGCCCGACGCAGGCGACGCCCATCCCCAACTTTTTCCTAGCCGGCGACTACACGCTGCAGATGTACCTGGCCAGCATGGAGGGGGCGGTGCTCAGCGGCAAGAAAGCGGCGGGCGAGGTGGTCAAGGCCGGCGGGGTGGGTGGTGCGTCGGCATTCACGGGTGGCATCGACAAGTCGTTCAGCAAGCAGGCCGCAATGGAAGGTTAAACGTCCAGCGCCGTTTGGTGCCCTCTTTCTTCTCCCCAGTGTGTTCGCTAGGCTGTCGTTCAGAATTCAAAACTGTTGTGTACATACACATGCGTCCACATGCCCTCTGGCGCCTGTCGTCTCGGGCGCACTTCCATTTCGCGGGACCGAGCCATGAAAGAAGAAAACAAGAGCACGCGGTCGGAGGAGGTCCGCTCAATGCGTGATGGGCGGCATGGCCACCCCTCCCCTTGCCGCATCCGACTTCTCCTCCGTCTCCCCTGCCAGCCCGACGACGGCAACGTTGTCGCCACGCAACACCATCAGCCCGTGGGTCATCTCCTTCACGTTGCCGCCTTCTGTCGACGCGGGTGGATACACTACCTCCACCGTGTGCTCGAGGACGAGGTTTTGCACCTGGTCGAACCCGCGCAGCATCCCCTGCACCAACGCAACCAACAAACAGTGAGTGACGACACAAACGACCACAAAACAAGCAAAGCAGCAACCAGAGACGAATAATAACACCGGAACCGGATGCAAGTGCGTCAGACATCTGCAGCAAGGGCAGGCTAGACGATGACTCACGCACGTACAGGGTCTACCATTCAACGGCAATCTTAAATACAAACCAATACCATCGGGACGCAAAGAGGACCCGCTTCGTGGTGAGCGAGGCGCACATGAACGGCACCCCCCAGGACTAGCACGGAGAAACGCAACAGAGGAGGGGGACAAACCAGCACCGACGAACGTAACAGAAAACAGCGGCAACCACATACCTTTACACACCGTCCATCGGCTGTCAACACCACCACCCGATGACTAGCCATGGCCGCGAGCAGCGGCACCGCAGTGCCGCCGCCGCTGCCGCCGCCAACGCCGCTGCCGCGGCTCGGCACGCGGCCGCCGCCACGACCTCGCCGCATGATGACGCAGCAAGCAAGGGACGCCCACGGGGACAAGCAGTTCCGTACTCCTACTGTGCTCAGGCGACAAGGGCGGTACCCTCCTTGCAGCTTCCCCAGCTGGACGCACGAGTGCCCGCCGTGGCCGCGGCGGTGTCGACGCCGCGCGTCGTACGCGGGTGAGGGAGACGCGCTGGTGGAACGAACCACGAGCGGGTTCCATTCCCGCCTGCGCCCACAAGTCTCTCGGATCAAGTACGATAAACATCGTGTGCGAAACTGTTGTGTGTGGGCCGTTTTGCTTCCTGTCGATGTTGGGTGACGGTCTCTTCGTCCGACTCGCCTCTGTCGGGGCACTCGCTAGATTTCCCCTTGGGCAGGCTTCCCGCAGCGTGCCTGCTTCCTCCCACTCGCCACAGCTCCCCCCCTCCCGCTCATGGCCTCTTTTTCCGGGCGCCAAGCCATGGCTCTCATCACGTGACGTAGCGTGATGGCGCTTCGCGTGCGGTTGGTGACGGGTAGCATGTCGGCTTCGTCCGGGCGGCGGCGGCCGACCCGCGAGCGAACGCAAACTCACGACCTGTCTCGTCTGTGGGGCTATGCGGTTTCCACGGAACCTGGATGGCTGCCTACCTGCTGTTTGTATGGCCTAACGCTAGGCATCGACCGAGCTTGTGCGACGTCGGTGAGGTGAGCCTGTCGCCAGCAGCGGGGTGTGCAAGAAGTGGGGGGAGCCGCTTCCAGTCCCTCCGCCTTTCCCTCCCGCGCCCGCCTTCTCCCTCCCGCGCCCGTCAAGATGGAGGCTCCCCGCCGTGTGCAGCTGGTGCCAGCCGTGGTCGCCGTCGCCGTGCGGCTGTGGCGGCCGTCGCCGCCGCCATCCCCGCCGGCGAGTCGTGCGCGTGTGCGCTCGCGGACTCGACCACGGTCGGCCGGTGCATGACGTTTTTTGGCGTTGTCGCTGGGCTCGTAAGATGGTCAGTGCACGGACAAGGACTCTGAGCCGAGCTTTGTGTGCGTCGACAAGTCGGTCGCAACCCACACGTGCCAGTCTCGCTCCGTCCAGACGATGCCGACGTGCTCCGACGGGACGACCGATGCGGCGGGCGACTCGTGCGCGTGCCACCAGCGGGGCAGTACGGCCGTGACGCTGACGCCGACGCAGTCGGCGCCGGCGGCGCGGTCGGGGTCGTACAAGCCCGCGGCGACGCCCAAGTGCGAGCCCGTCAAGGTAGCCGTCAATGCGGTGTTGGCGGCCAAGAACCAGCGCGGCAAGCGCCCCGACGGCCGCCACATCATCTCGGCGCAGGTGTTTTCCGTCACCTGGTGCTTGCCGCGGCCGAAGGGCGACCTGACCGGTACGGCGTACAACCAGCCCAAGGCGTGGACGCGCATGTCGTAGGGCCGCAACGGCCCCAGCTGCACCCTCCGCGAGGTCGCCGGGTTGCCGACGTATGTGGGCTTCCGGGCGGACCCGGGTGTTCACCTACCAGATGGCCGGGTCGTCGCTCGAGGAAATCGGGTGGGGCAAGCAACCTGACATGGCGCTGGAGGGCGTCTCGTACGGGTCGTGGACGACGATGAAGAACTACAAGGACGCGCAGGCGGACATGGTGCGGGGGTGGGCGGTCTTTTCCGAGCCCGTCGACGACCTGGTCGTGGTGTACGCACTGACGCAGGCGGACAAGCGCAAGAACGCGAAGACGGGGGTGTTCATGAGCGCCCTGACCGTCTTCTGCTGAGCGCAGTCGCGCCGGGTGGGGAGTACGGAGCTGGAGGTAGGTGCGAGAGTGTAGCATGTTGCGGGTGGCTGGTGACTGCCACGACGTACCACGCACAGCGCGCGTGCCGGTGGGCAGTTTTGGGGGGCGTGCGAGGGGCGGCGGCGGATCCCCCGTAGGAGGTGAGCTTGGCCCTAGCATAAAGGAGGCCATCTCGTCAGCGCGTGGGCCTCGTGACCAGGTCGGCAGAGGGGAGTGGTACTGGACGTGACCGCTCGTCAGCAGGGAATTGGGGACAGCAGGCCTATGGAGGAGAGCAGAGGCCGCGCAATCACCTTGGCACGTCCGCCTTGGGTTGTGGGTCGCGGCCGCAGGTCAGCGCAGACGTGCCGCTAGCCGACAGGTACAAAGGTGTGCAGGCATCCTTCTATTGAAAGAATCCCCTGGTCGTGAGCTGGAGATGCACTCGTCGTGCATAAACTCTGCGTTTGCTCCACAGCATCGCACCCGACAACTGCCACCCACCAAAACTACCCACGTGCACTAGGCACCCGCGAAAAAAGAGCACTTATCCCCCGCCATCCAGCACACCCCCACAATCACTCAGTCCGACTCATCCCCTACTTGTATCGGAAGACAATCCGGCCCTTGGACAGGTCGTACGGCGAAATTTCCACCCGCACCGTGTCACCCACCAGGATGCGGATGTAGTTCTTGCGGATCTTACCGCTGATGTGCGCGAGCAGCAGGGCGTCATTGTCGACGAGCTTGACGCGGAAGGTCGCGTTGGGCAGCGACTCCTGGACGACGCCGTCGAGCTCAATGCACGTCGAGTCGGTGGTTGTTGCGCTGCTGCTGCTGCTGCTGCCACCGCCGCCGCCACCGCCGCCGCCGCCGCCGCCCCGCTTTTTCTTGCCGCCCTTCTTGGCCCGACCGGGGCCGGCCATAGCCACGGGGGCGGTCGACGTCAGGGGGCAGGGGGGGAGCGCGACTCGGGAGTGGTGGGGGGAGGGGGGAGGAGGGGCAATTGCCACGCCGGAAAAATCCTTGCGGTGCCTACAAGAGGCGGCAGCACCGGCCGCCGACGCCAGCGCCGTCAGCGGCGCGCCGCCAACAAACGCCATGGTGGGGGCGCTCCCCATGGTGGCGCACACTCCTTCTGCCGCCTCCCGACGCGATGAGCGGGCACAACGTCACGACCACCCACAGATAAACAGGGGATGCTGCAAGGTGAGGGGAGGAAGACGCGGTACACGGCGGGACGAAACGGCCGTCCCGGCTTCGAGGAGAGCAGTCGGAGGCAGGGAAAGTGCCAGGGTTGTTGGGCGCGGTGTGCTCGGTGGCCAATCTCCCATTGAGCCAGCCACAATTGGGACCAGTCCGACGCCGTCGACGGTGACAATTCCAGAACGGATGGACATTGAAAATTCTCTTCTTCGGATACGCAGTCAATTTAGGAAAGCTCTACAAGTTCTTCTTCTCGGGAAACATTCGCACTAGTGTCTATTCTACCATTGGCATCAATTGATGCCCAGGGCGTCAATTGATGCCGTTTTTGGATGAGCCCTCCTGACCCAAGAGCTCGTGCGATTGCGATTCTGATGCAAGAAATGAAACCAGCACCATCTGATTACCTATGGGTCACCACGTGGACCTTCAACTGTCAATGGTTTCTGGTCCATGGCCCCGCATATGTAAACCTTCCATCGAGTGTGGGGGCACCTGGGGCGCGGAATGCTCGCTGCTGCTGGCACCCCCGAGCCCAGCAGCAGCCGATTGAGCGCGGGAACCCTCCTCTCAGGGAGAACCGTGAGGCAGAGCGCCGATGCAACCGCGTTTTCCGAGCAGCAGCACCGTCGGGTGGCCCTTTTGGTCACAGTGGCAGCCGCACACCGGCACCGAACGTTTCTACTGCACCCCCTCAGTGGCTCGCGCTGGACTGCTCCTCGCTCGGGATGTGTGCCGCAAGCCCGCGTTGCGGAAGGTATCAAGAGTGTCCTCCACGCCCGCCGCACCGCACCCGTCCTTTCTCATTATTTCATCCCTCCCCCACCCCCCTGTAGCAGCACAGAGGCTGCTATGTTCCGGCATACCCGGAGGCAGATTGTCTAATAATCTGGACATTAAATGTCCGGATTTGGCTTAGTTGGCAGGCCGATTGGGCCCGTGGCTTAGTGGTCAAGGTACCAGACTACAATGCGGAAAGTCGCGGGTTCGAGACGCTACCCTCCGAGATCTACCTTTTCAAGAAATTCCTGGCGGCTGACAGTAGCGGATGCTTATTCTGTCACACCCCCCCCCCCCCCCCCCCTTTTCCTCTGTCGTGCACGCCGCTACCCCCCCGTCTCTCCGAGCGATGGTGGATCATCTGCTGATGATAAGGTCCGCTATCCACGCAAAGGCCAAGCACGTCCGCACCCCCTTCACGTGTGCACTCCTTCTCAGCAGCCAAGCAGATGAAGTGACGGCCAACGGCGTTGTCATCGAGGTCACGAGAAGCAAGATTGATGGCAGGATGTCAACGACAATCACGGGACGGTTTCAGTATCTCGGCCAAACGGTGGTAAAGACGCTGGGCCTCCGCTCTGTTCGTGCTGGTCACGCTCTCGCCTCTACCGTTCCATGTCCCCCTGCCCCACCCTCCAACGCTCGTGCGGGTCCGCCTCTCGATTCGGCGACGGGTGGAACTCGTGTGTCGATCTCGGAACCAGCTTCTACCTCGCGTCCCCTGACGCACCCCCCTCCTGTGTCGACGGTCGTTGGAGACCATGAGGCGGGCAGGGACTCTGCACGGCCGGGACCGGCCTTGCTGCTGCGTGCGGCCGCTTCTATTGAGTGCCGCCCAGAGCTTCTGGCGGGCACGCCTGTCACCCCGCCGCCATCCGACCCGTTACCTCGTCATCCCCCGATGGGGTCGGGTGATGACCAGTCTCCCGTGCGTGCCGGTGTCGCCACGACGGCTGCATCTGGTGGCCCATTCCAGGCACCGGTTGATGGCCCCCATGCGCTGGCGGGTGCCCCGCCGGCGTCGGGATTGCAGTCCGGATTGCCGCCGACTACGTCGGGGACCTTAGCCCACGGGTTCGAGTGGCAGTACAAAGCGGTCCCACAGCCTATTATGGGGCCTGTGCCGCGGCGGCCGTGGTCAGTGCGCACCCAGGGCGGTGACATCATCAGCGAGGGAAGCGACTACGTTGGGTTTTGCCGAACTCGCGCTCCCCTCGATTACCTTCTCTCCGTCTTCCCACAAGTGCAGCCGTCGTTAATGACGTCGCTGACGTCCGCCAAGCTAGGAGGGCGGGGGCTTCCTTCTACATCACCCGGCGAGATTCTAAAGATCTTTGGCGTGCTCATCCTCGGCACGCGCTTTGAGTTCGGGTCTCGAGCTGACCTGTGGGCAACAGAGCCACGGTCAAAACACATGCCTGTCCCGAAGTTTGGCGCGCGCACCGGCATGCCTCGCCACCGCTTCGACGCCCTGTGGTCGGCGCTTACCTTCAGCAAGCAGCCGACGGGTGGTCCGGCAGCCGACGACCCGAGCGGGGAACGCTTCAGGTGGGCCCTCTTCAACGACTTCATTTCTTCAATCAATGCCCACCGGGAGGCACACGTGACCCATGGAGACACTATATGTGTCGAAGAGTCCATCCTGAAGTGGTACGGTCTCGGGGGTCGTTGGATCCCGGTTGGTCTACCAATGTACGTGGCCATTGACCGTAAGCCAGAAAATGGCTGCGAGATCCAGAACGCGGCATGTGGACGCAGCGGCATCATGCTTCGTCTTCATCTCGTGACAACCGCCGCCGACCAGCACGGCAACCTCTCTGCAGCCGTGACGCAGCTGTTGCACGGGACTACCGTATTGCAACGGCTGGTCGGACCCTGGGAGGGGACTGACCGCATCGTGTGCGCCGACTCCTAATTCGCGAGTGTGGAGGCGGCTTTTTCGCTGAAGGCATCGGGACTGCGGTTTATTGGTGTCGTTAAGACTGCCCACCGACGGCTCCCGATGGCGCCGCTGGCGGCCCGTCAGCTGAGCGCGCGAGGAAATTGGGTGTCGATGGTCCACCCCAGCCCGTCAAGGCCCCCAGAGCTCATGGCGGTGCTTTGGGCAGACCGAGACCGACACTATTATGTGGCCTCTGCTGGGTCCTCGCGTGCTGGTGCCCCATGCGAGCGCCTGCTGTGGAGGCAGCTCGATGGCGGGGATGAGCGTGTGGCGGTGTCGGTGACGCAGCCAGAGGTTCCAGAGATTTACTACTCGTGCTGCGCGCAGATTGACGGGCACAACCGGTGCCGCCAAGATGACTTGATATTGGAGCACAAGCTCGGGACTCAAGACTGGTCGCAGCGTGTCAATCTCTCATTGCTGGGCGTCTGCATTGTCGACGATTGGATGCTGCCCTCGGGAGCACGCGGACCGGCCGCGTCCCTGGAGCAGGCGACTTTCTACGAGGATTTGGCGTCTGGAATGATAGACAACACCTTTGACAGCACGGGCTGGCGGCCGCGCACCGCGCAAGCAGCCACCGACGCGACTGTGGCCCCCGCATACGGGGTGGGCCTGCACCTGACACCATCGAAGAAGCGGCGCGCCCCACCGTCGGGTGTCGGTGCCGCTTTTTGGCCCAGCGTCGCTGTCGCGTTTGCAGGACGAATCGGAGCACACTCGTGTGCTCCGGGTGTCGCGATCCGAGCGTGGGTGGTATAATATTATTGTGCGGGCCGAAGACGGGTCGCGACTGCTTCCGGTCGCACTTGCATGCTGCACACCACGCCTTTCTGTGACAACGTCTGGGTGGGCCTGTTGAGCGGTAGGTGGATATGGGGGGATCTCGACTGCGCATGCCACTCTGTGAATAAGGTACCTTGCAAGTACCTTTGCATCCAGATATGCTCTGTGGTCGGCCGGCCTCACCGGAAGCGCAGCCAACGACAACTGTCTGTCAACAGCTGGTTGCAAGTGAGATACAAGGCGGGTGGGGTGGCCTGGAATGGGGCCAAAAAGCAGTCTCTCGCTTGGTGGTTTTTGGATGGCTCTTTTGCGCGATCCATCCAACGGTCACTCTCTACTCAGCAAGATCAGACGGGGAACATCAGTCATCTGGGAGAAAGCGCAGTGAATCCGAGAAGCGCCGTCGGCACCGCATGTTCGCATATCTCATATGATGGGAGGCTCAAATCGGTGATCCCGGCATGGCATCAATTGAGCACAACCCTGGCATCAAATGATGCCCATGACTGGTAGAATTGACACTAGCGAAGCGAATGGATATATTTTATGGTAGTGAGCGTACGTGTCAAGCGTCTGTACGCTTGAGAACAAACCGATTGCGTACTCACAGTATCGTTGCACAAAGCGTATCTGAACCGTCGTCCTGTGGGTCCACCCTCACTCATCGACTTCACTTTTCGGCGATTGACGAGAGATGGGTGGGAAGATTTCTGCTGGTGTGTCGCGTCTCTCACAGTGGCCCCTGCAGGATCGTTCGAAGAACCCACTCGCCAGAATGCCAACGACACAGCAGTTCGAAATTGTGTGGCTCAAACGACTCGCTGCGATGGGTGGACAGCCTATCCAATAACTTGGCAGTGATGGTCGCCGCGTCAACACCGCCATCAATGCTCCGCCAAACCCCCTGAGGTACTTTGTCTGTGATTTCGTGCACTCCAGGGAGGATGGCGGGATGACATTCCTGTTGGAAATCCAATTTCGCTTCAATCACGGGCTTCCATTGGTGGGTTGACCAATAGCATGTGAGACTTTCGTCAGGCCATTCTGAGGGAAGACGACGTTGCGTCTTGTGCGCCGTTCGTGTGGCTGTTCTTGGCCCAAGTCTTGGAAGAAAACTCCCGACAGGAACCGCGGCATGCTGCTGGTAAATTTGAGGCTGGCTGGGTGCCACGCCGATGACCTGATGCACCGCCCCCCCGCCCCCGCTTCGAACATTACGCTCGGAGAAATTGTGACTATTTCGCGAGTGCGTATCTGGCCACACTCGTTTGAAATATGGCCCGTAGCGTATCGCTCGCAAGACCAGATCGGCGCGAGACGAGTCTGGAGCCACGGCTCTGAAACAGGAACGTGAGCGAGTTTCGCTTGAAAATTACGCGCGAGGTACGCGTGAACCAGTTACGCTTTTGTTGCTGGCTCGACTCTTTTTGTATCATCATGCTTTCATGTGTTCGTCTTATTGCTGTGCTTCACTGGACGATATGGTTGTCTGCATACTATGAGCAAATACTGACTGAGTGCATCTTCGACGTTTGTGCTCTCCTCCCTCTTCTGGTTGTCCTACGCTGATTTCACTGCGATTCTGCGCTTTTCTTCTCTGGTGCTGGCCTGGGTTTTCGTCTACTCACGTAGGAATGGGCTGAGGCTACGCGGAGCGTGCGCAGGAGGCGGGGGGGGGGCATGCGGGTGGGCGGCGAGCAGTTTTTAGCGGCACCGGAAAGCGCCCTCAGAAGAGCTTTAGGGAGCCTGTGGGAAGGCGGGGGGGGGTGGGGTGGGTGGGCAGCCCCAGAAAGCGCCCCAGAGAGCCGGTGGGGAGGGGATAGGGGCACCCCCAAGAAGCACAAGGAAGCGCAATCAAAAGCACCATTTGCCCTGCAACGCACTCGATCGGGGCAGCGCGACGTAGACGGCAGGTCTGCGGACGGGAGAATGCTTCTCCGCGCCCTACGTGACGTTCTTTGGCCAGGGAGGTCTACGTTTCATGTCTAGCAAGCAGTTCTTGTCTATACTGCGAGAGTGCAGGGGTGCGCCGCTGTCTAAAATGCAAACATCGTTTCTATACTGTATTGAATGTTTTTCAGTGTGGAGGGGGGTCTAATATGGTCTAGTACATGCCATTTCACCCTGTACTGGTGGCGTTCGGAGGCAATTTGAAAATTGTGGGTCACGGCCCCAGTACAGAAATCAGCATGCGCCCCACTTTCCCGACGATCGACGAAAGAGGTGGACAGGAGTGGAGAAAGACTGTACCGGGGCCTGGCGCGGCCTCGGCTGCCCCCCGCGTCCTGGAAGCTGCCACTGCAGCACTGTGGGACTTGGGAAAAGTGCCCAGAATGTGGCTCACTGTAGAACCCTTTTGGACGCTCTAGCGAACGCCGTTCCCGTAGGTGCGCCGCCCGCCACACTGGCGGCACCCGCCACCTCTCGGCCGGCGGTCACCCCCCCTCCCTTTACGCGCGGGCGCCCGCGGCCGCGGCCTCTGTCATTCCCCCGCAACTCCGTGGTCGTCTGCGCACACTGGCGAGCAGACGCAGGTGCGGCGTGCATCCCCACACGGACGCACGCCGGCGTTTTCTCACAACCTCGGTCCACCGCGCGGGTGAGCACCGCGCTCGACGTGCAGCGCCCCGCCGCTGCCAGCGTGGCGGCGTGACGCGCCACAGCGTGCCGCCGACGAGTGCATACGAGCGGCACAACCGCCGCACATGGGCGGGTGGTGCGGGAAGGAGGACGGTCGAGCCCAGCTGCGCGGGGAGGGGGACCGACGCGCGGGTTGCCCTACAAGAAAAATCACCTGGTATATTCCGGGTCTTGAGTCCCCGAAATCCCGGTTTGATGGAGGAGAAAACCCCTCTCAGACGGCCGTCAAGCGCCCTCAACATACCGACTTTCCCGGGATATACATGGATGCAGGGTGCTGCGCAGGCCTCCAGGGGACCCATCACAACCCGGGATCCTTAGGATTCTGGTTCGCTCACAAGCCGCCGCGTGGCAAGCATGAATGGCTGAGAGTGACTGTAAGGTCAGAGTAAGATTGCATAAAACCTGAGACGTCGTAACGTGTATGGTTGCGACGAAGATCGATCACCAGTGAGTCTCGAACTGAGGATATCGACGGGTACGTTTTCCACTTCGTTTCGTGAATCCTACCACTCTGTCTCGCTTTCCTACGACTGTGCTACTGTGTCCCAGCGCTCGGTGGGGCTCTGCAAAACATTATAGAATTTGAACTCTGCTGTTTTCTCCCACCACTTAATGGAGTCCAGGAGTGGTCGAGAGAGCAGCTCCAGTCTCGGCACAGGAGGCAAACCGCCACAGCAACAGTAGTGCTGCTGCGTGCCCGCGACAGGGGGGGGGATATACAGGGCAAAGAGCCGAAGGGGGGGGAAGAGCTGCAGGAGGCGAAATGTCTATGGTGATGACCTCATAAGAGCTGGGCGTATTGCTTCAGGCGAGCGCGTAGGAGAGCTGGGCATGACAGCTGTGTTCATGGTCTTGGAAGGGCTGGAAGGCCCGAACTCCTTAGGCAATCATATCCTAGCAGGTCCTTCCTCTGAGATTGCA
>ENA-ORXR01003751-ORXR01003751.1-marine-metagenome-genome-assembly--contig:-NODE-3751-length-13376-cov-6.879991_pt1 | contig 13376 bp, 17 predicted proteins | sample MGYA00237866_ERZ511479 | MGnify/ENA metagenome assembly ERZ511479 | reverse complement strand
TTGTTTTGATTTGTTGATTAATATTGGTTTTAATCATGGGGAAGTCGGCAAGCTATTTTTAATGGCGAGTCACGATATTAGTGAAGATGCTGAACACGTAGAGATTATCCGTAAAGAGCTATTTGCATCACTTAATGATGGACATTCTGAGGAAGAATTCTCACGCGGTAACAAGTATGCAATCTTTGATGAAATGGACAAACAAGCTTTTTTTAAGAAGTTGGAAGTTTTAGGCAAAAGACTTGAGACTGTACATGACGTTAATGATGCCAAAACCGCAACCAAAGTGTTAGGTTTGATCAAGTCCGCTATTCCTTTGCGATTGCAACTTATTGAATGGGTGCGATTAAAAGCCAGTAGCAATGGATTTATAGTTCAGGACTATAAATTTAATTGGCGGGAAACGGCTAGCGATGAAGACCTCATGAATGAAGACGAGCTATTCTTTCTTGATGATGAACTTCAATACCGATGCGGCTTTCGGTTTAATGCGGTCTACCAAGTTTCCAGATATTATGAAAAAATTGGAAACCGTACTGATTTGGTGGCCTTAAAAAACCTTATTGATGTCCCTGGCTTACTTTTAAAATCGGGTATGTTTGAAGAATTAGACAAACAGATAAAGACGACAGAATCGTTTGAAGCGCTAAAAGTCTATCTTAAGGGAATTCAAAGCCCGAAAATCGTCATGCAATCGGAACTGATCAATGAATTTTCCAAATCACAAGACGCCGGATTGAGTCAGTATTTGGTTCAGGAATGGTTGGAAATGTTAGACGGCGATAAAGTCTTGAAGCGCTATAAAGATAAAGGGCGATGGAGAATAGAGTTATTTTAGTTAAGGGCATTAGTATGATAAATTTAGAGTATAAAGCACTCAAAGAAAAACATCGTGCAATACGAGATGGTTTCCCTTTAAACTTATCTCTCCGTGTTCACAGATCACTTAGTTGGCTCGATCGAGCTGAGCAAACAAATGATCTGGATTCCAAATTTATATTCTTATGGATTTCTTTCAATGCCGCTTATGCCAAACTCCTGGATGAAAATGAAAACGCGACTGAGAGAGAACAAATCAGTGTGTTCTTCCAAACGTTGTCTGATTTTGACAAGAAGAATCAAATTTATGAAAATATATGGCAAACTTATCCTGGCCCAGTCCGGTTGCTGCTTTCCAATAAATACATTTTTGGTCCCTTCTGGAAATATCAGCTAGGTATTGTGTCAAAACAGGAGTGGGAAAGAAGCTTTTCTTCTGCGCAAAAAGTAGTGAACAGTGCGTTAGCTAACAAAAATACGAACCTGATTTTGTCAATATTGTTCACGCGCATCTATGTTTTACGAAACCAGATTATACACGGCGGGGCGACATGGGGGAGTAGTGTTAACAGGGATCAATTAGAGAGTGGCTGTCAAATTCTATCCAATCTCGTGCCCATATTTATAAATCTTATGATGGACAATCCCAATTGTGAATGGGAGGCACCTGCGTACCCTGTCGTGGAAGAGTAATTTAATGGTAGGGTATCGAAACAAACTCTCAGGCCTATTTTTTCTGATTCTAACGCTTGCATTAGTTTTCTCGTGTGAGGCTTCATTTGCGAAGCCAAATCTCGAGGGAGATGGTGCATCCACTATTTACTGGTCTGATGGTGATAGCGGACGTATCGACGGCGTTAAATTTAGATTAGCCAATGTTGATGCACCTGAGACTGGTAGCCTCAAACAAAGAGGCGGCGCAAAATGTGAGTTGGAGAGAGAAAAAGGCTATGACGCTAAAGCTTATATCGTCGCCTTAACAAAAAGCGGCAAAGTAAAAATCGAGCGAGATTATGGCTATGACCGGTATCAAAGGCTTGTTGTTGATCTGAGTGTGGACGGCGTGGATGTTGGCGAGCGCGCCATTGCGGAAGGCGTTCTTAGAGCTTGGCCTCATCGAAATGGCCGGGCCTTATCGGCAAAGCCAGATTGGTGTCAAAATGATGAGTAAAGACTTGAATGAAGCCCTTCAAGCCGACATCGAGTATCTGCGAAATTCTCATGGACTTAACGATATTTTGTTTGAATCTTTGCTCACATCTAAAGCGGAAGCACGGGCCCATATTCGGTTCTTTAAACGCATGGTTTTTATAAGCAACGGCGCTGTGATGACGTTAGGTTTGTGTTTGATGGGGTGGGGCTTTAAAGATGGCTTTGATGATGTGTCCATCGTTCGAGTTATTTTAGGGTTTTTCGGTCTTCTTGTTTTTCTGTGGTTTTGCCGTGTGTTTGTTCGCGGCGTAAGATCAGTACAGGCCGTGGAAAGAATATCGAAGAAGCATGGTTTAATTTAATTCGCTATCTAAACACTTAGGTTTGTGACAATCTGGTCGTGTAAAATTGAATTCAAAACTTGGACCCTGCTGCCCCATATGCCGCTTTATTATTTTGAAAATGCCCTCTGTGGTCATAGCGCTATCCTGAAAGCGTGAGTGTGTCTGCTAAGCTGGAAGATGGATTCGTTCGAGGGATAATTGACCGCATCTTTACGCCTGTCCGGGACATGCGTATTGAAGACGGGGTGCTGACGCTTATTCACGTTGATAAGCAGATTGAGACCTTCAAACTGTCTGACCTTGATGATTTTGCCGTGCACCGTAAAGGATTGCTCGCGTCAGACTTTATTCTGAAAATTGGTGAAACGCCCAGAGTGTTCAAATGGCTAAAAGCCAAGGACTCTAAGCGATTTGTTAAAAGCCTCAATGCTGAAATTTCGCAAGCGATTACAGACGATACTAAGCGCCTGTCGGCATTATTTTTTGACCGAGTTTATACTCACTTTCCGAGAGACTCGTGGGAAAGCAGCTTAAAGGATATCGTCGGGACGCTTCACAGAAGGCAGGTAAAATCCTCTGATGTGTTAAGGGCAAATTTAAACGATGATGAGCAAGAGGCCTTGCGGCAAGCCGCCTCTTTTCATCCTTTTGATTTAAAGAATGCCAGATGGGCCCATGAGCAGCATCAGCTGACAGAGCGGTCAGACTTCTTTGACCGGGTTGAAGCCAATCCTCTCACCGAGGAACAAAGACTGGCTGTTTTGCGCAATAATGACCGCAACATGGTGCTGGCCGCCGCCGGTACGGGTAAAACATCCGTTATCGTGGCCAAAGCCTTAGACCTTATTGACCGAGGTTTAGCCAAACCGTCTGAAGTTATAGTGCTCGCCTATAATAATTCTGCAGCCAAAGAAATTCGGGAACGGTTAAGCTTGCGAGCGCGGACCAGCGGAACCGACCTTATAACGGAACCCGATATTTGGACCTTTCATGCGCTAGGCCGTCAGATCATTCGTGATGTCGGCATTACGACCTATATGAGCGATTTTACTGAAGACCCTATGAAACTTAACCAATGGGTCACGGCGTGGATATCGGACTATGTAAAGACCCAGCCAAGACGCATGGTCGAACTTCTAACGCTTATACCTGAACCCATTGATCCCTTTAGCTTTGAAACGGCTGAGGAATATGAAGCTTATATAAGTGGTACGGAATTTAGAACCTTGGCGGATGAGCGGGTAAAAGGATATCAAGAACTCTTAATTGCTAATCATCTTTTTATGCAGGGCGTGCCCTACGCCTATGAAGCGCCTTATGTGACGAAGCAGCGTATTGATGTCGGATTTGATTACCGCCCTGATTTTCATCTGACGGACCCTGATATTTATTTGGAGCATTTTGGAATCTCGCGCGATGGCTCAACGCGGGCTGACATTGACGCCGCAGCTTACAACGCCTCAATAAATAGCAAACGCGCCTTGCATCAAGAGCAAGAGACGACGCTTATTGAGACGTTTCATTATGAATGGAAAGAAGACACGCTTCTGTCTGGCCTGGATGAAAAAATGCAGGCTCACGGGATTGAGTTCTCCCCCATGGACCCGTCCGAAATTTTTGAAAAACTGAATGCGTCAGGGCAAATCAGCTTATGGAGCAAACGGTTTTTAGATTGTCTCAAGGCCATACGTACTGAACGTTTGGATAAAGCCAGCTTATTGCAACGTCTGCAGAACTCAAAAATTATGAAAGCCAAATTGTGGGCAGATGTTCTAGATGATCTCTTATCCGCCTATGTATTAGAGCTTAAAACCCAAGACCGCATTGACTTTGATGACATGATTTTAAGCGCGATTGAGGCGCTTCAATCCGGAAAATACGTCCCATCATGGTCATATATTCTCGTCGATGAATTCCAGGATATTTCTGAAGCTCGCATGGACTTGATTAAAGCTTTAATAGATCAAGCGGCATCACCGTCTTTAACCGTCGTGGGTGATGACTGGCAGTCAATTTATCGGTTCAGCGGCGGTAAGCTGGAACTGACGACACGGTTTGAAGAATTGGTCGGGTCTCGAACTTTGACGCGGCTGCAAAAAACATTCCGTTATAATAATTCTATTGCGCATTCGGCCGGGACGTTTGTGATGGAAAACCCTGAGCAATATGAAAAAGAAATTATCACCCATACGCAAGTTGAAACGCCTCAAATTTACCTGCTCGATGATGATGTAAAGACCTTTGACTCAGCTGTTAATAAACACGCTGGGATGTGTGCTCGGGTCGTCCAGATTGTTGCGAAAATTAGAGAAAATGACCCGGAAGCCTCCATTGCAATTATTGGACGTTACAACAAGACGATTAACGAGGCGCGCAGCACGCTGATCTCAAACGAATTTCGGGATGATTTAAAGTTTTGGACCTATCACAGATCGAAGGGCTTGGAAGCGGATTACGTTGTTCTGGTGGGTCTCATACAGGGGTATCCGAGCTTCCCAGACACGCGGACTAATGAAACAATTTTGGAGGCTTTGCTACCGACCCTTGACCCGTATCCTCACTCTGAGGAGCGCCGCCTGTTTTATGTTGGAATGACGCGAGCGCGCCATAAGGTCTATATTATCGGAGGTTCGAATAGTCCGTCGAAATTTATCGATGAGCTTATGAATCCAAAATATGAGATTGAAATTAAATCAGACCTTTTCACCGAAGTTTTTCGAAAACGCTTCAAATGTGGGCACTGCGTAGAAGGTTATTTTCAATCCGTGCAGGGGCCGCATGGACAATTTTATGCCTGTAGCTCGGGTTTAGCCTGCACAGTGCGAAAAGCGCGTACATGTAAAAGTTGCGGGTCTCCCTCAATTGATGGCCGAAACAAAAGCATCTGTAACAATATCAAATGCCGCGAGAGCTTTCCGATCTGCCCGAAATGCGGCAGACCTATGCGGGAGCGCAAAGGTAAATATGGAATTTTTTGGTCATGTTCAGGTTATGGCCTCAAAGAAGACCGATGCTTGCATAAGGTGAATAGCTTGCCTTTCAATTAAAACAAAGGCGAAGGCATTGTTAATCGAGCAAATCGTCCGGCGTGAAAAACTCATGGACATCGAAATTCAGGATACGGGCAAGGTTTTCATATTCGATGACATCGACGCGTCTTTGGCCGCTTTCCATACGGGCGACGAAGGATTGGTATTCGCCTAAGGCTTTAGCCAAGTCGGTTTGGCTCATGCCTGCGGCATGACGCTTGGCCGTGAGAAACGCGATAAGCGCTCTGTGGCGAGATGTTCCTAGTGTTTTACTCAATTGACCCTCTGGACGAAGTCGAGGGAGAATCAGGTAATCTGTTTTTTAGATTATCTTAAATTCAGATAATTGGTAAATTATGGTATGGTTATTTATCGAGAGAGTGAGGCGGCGTGATGGAAGATTTAGATCCCGTTGAATTAGAAGAAAAGCAGCGCGTTCGTTTATTGACGGCCTTTCATAGTATTCTGACATATGATGATCGAGAAAAGGTCATTCGCTTTTGTGAGCAAACTTTAGCCGCTGGGCCTCAGTTATTTGAAAGCAAAGACTGATGAGTTGGGCGTCTCCCTACGCTGGCGCTTCGGGCCAGGCTGTTGTGAACCGAGCCCGCTTTGCGGTCTCGGCCATGCGGCGGCCATCCTTGACGCACGCCGCTATCGCGGCTGCTCCTTGTTAAGCGCGCGGTTCTATCGAACCGGCTATTCGGACATTGCCCTGAATTGTCCCTGACGCGGCTTCGCCGCATAAGGGCCGCACGAGCGCTGACGTGCCCGACTCTGCGGTGCCCGCAGGCCGTGAACAGTCCAGTCCCGCGCTCAATTCAGGCCAAAGTCCGGCCCGCTGCGCCTCTGGCCTCAGGGCGTCGCCCTTCGGTTTCCGGGGCTTGCGGGCGCTTAACGCGCAGAAGCGCTTCCCACTGGCTGCGCCAGAGGGGTCACTTCTGCTCTGCGGTTTAATTGAGGCTGTTCGATTGGCGTTTTATTTGTAGAATGTAATATGACCCATCTTCCCATTTGCCAAACATGGACAACCCAGCTTGATAGCCTGCTCGATGATGTTCAGCAGGGCGGGCATAAAATAACGCAAATTATGGATATTGATGAAATCCATATCTGGGTCTTTAGATTGAAGATAACGGATTGGCCCGATGGCTTCGCTTCGACATACAGACCCGAGGGTCAGCGGTCCTGTAAACATGGCGGGCAGCGCGTGGTTCCTTCCATTGAGGTGCAAAAGCGCCTGCGTTTGATGCTGGAAGCACGAGGGTTTAGATTGCGCGATTGTGATGACAACTCACTAACGCCATTAGATAAATCAGAGATCAATCTGTTGCCGTCGCATCAGAAAAATAAGGCGCGGATTAAGCGCAGGCGAGCTAATCGATGGCTTGATCGGATACACCCGACGCGGCTTATTGATAAGTATCCTATATGCTGGGCTTGGAGTGAGGCGCTTGATCGCGATATGGATTATGTCGAAGCCAATAAGGTCCCGCTGTTACGCGCAAAAAGGTCAGGCTGCGTTAAAAGCGTCAATGTGAATAATGCCGTCATGGGGGTCGATAAATGGCCGGTGGATTACGGCGTAAAATATGTGTCTGTCTTGGGTCAAATGCCGCGTAAATCCAATTGCTACCGAGGGCGCTGCACGCATCATCATGTAAATGTAATGCCCAGATACGCGACACGGAAACGCCTGAAAAAACTCATTGAGGCCCACTTAAAATTACGTCCTGATTTATTGGGAAAAACCGAATGGTTTGAACCTTAGATAGTCGGCCCTGAAGGGCCGGCTTTTTTATTAGGTTCCCTCCTTCGGGGTCGGCGGGAAGCGGTCGGCCAATCTGGCGCCGGGCAGTCCCGCCGCAAGCCCTTTGGCTTGTGTTGTTTAAGTCTCTTCATGTCGTCCTACCAAAGCGCTTGCACCGCGCCTTTTAACCCGTCGCTGGACTGGCCTCTTGCCGCTTCCCCCCGCCCCCTGCGGGGGGAACGTGCTGCGTCCGATTGGGCGCGGGGCGCGCCCGTTTCGGGGGCGGCATTGGAGACCAGACCGATGACGCAGCGCCTAGCCGAGACTCAAGCCCCCTTTGACCATGAGCCGCCAAAACCAGCACCGCCAAACCCTGATATTTTTGCCGCGCCTGACCCCATCCGCATCTATGTCGCTTGCCTTGCCGCCTATAATAACGGCCATTTGCACGGCGAATGGATAAACGTCACGGACGAGGCCAGTATTTGGGAGGCCGTGCAAGCCATGTTGTTCCGCTCCCCAATTGAGGAGGCCGAAGAATGGGCCATCCATGACTATGAGGGTTTTGAAGGGGCAGAGGTTGGAGAATATTTCAGTTTTGCTAATGTCGTGGAGCTTGCACAGTATATTGGAGAACGCGGCAAGTTAGGCGCGGAAGTCCTGAATTATTACGGCGGCAATATCGAAGACGCCAAATCCCGCTTTGATGAATATGCGGGCGAATATGACAGCCTTGCAGATTATGCGGAGGAGCTGACAGAGCAGACGGGCGAGACAATCCCGCAGCGCCTCGCGCCTTACATCGACTATAAAGCGATGGCCCATGATTATGAGCAGTCCGGTGATTTTCTGACATTCAGAGTCGGCGGCAGCGTTCACATTTTTTGGGCGCATTGATATGGCCCGTTATCAAGTCAAACCGAGAGAGGACGGACGCGGCCCGTATCGGTGGAGCCATGTTGTCAAGCGTCATAACGCATTGCGCCAAGGCACGATTTACACGCAATTAGGCGACGAACTGGACGCCCAAGACTCCAACAAATTACGCGAACTTTGCGACAGCGCAGGGTTTGAGTTGCGGAGGGTCGCATGACGTTCACGCAAAAATTCGATGACTATGTTTGCATTGGCGACAGCATCACTTGCACCGTTGACGGTTACACCGTCACCGCGCGAATTGCCCATGACGATACGTCAGACGCCCCAGACGAGCGGCAGGACGGATTCTGGCCGAGCCTCTACCCCGAAGACGCGGGATTCATTGGCGCAGGAAATGGGTGGCGAGATCGCTTTGATACGGCCCAAGCGAGAGCCGAGAAAGTCATGGCCGCTTGGAAGAATGACGAGTGGTTTTATTGCGGCGTCATTCTATCGGTAGCGCTTGAGGGCATCACCCTTGATAGATTTGCGACGAGTCTATGGGGCATTGAAGCTAATTATCCTGACAGCGATAACGCTTACCTATCCGAAGTCGCAAACGAGTTACTACCCGAAGCGTTAGCCGAGGCCAAAGCGGAACGGGCGCGGCAATGCGCTATTCTTTGCCAAGCGGCGGCAAGCTAATGCCCCGTTTTGCAATTCAATGCATGGTCGCCACTTATGACCAAGCCCTTGTTATTGTCGAGGCCGAAAACCTTGAGGCCGCTTGCGTCAAAGGCATTGAGAAGGCCCGCACCCAAGGCGATTGGGAAGGGCTTGAGATATATGGCAATACTTTTGTGGACGGAGCCGTAGTGAGTCCGAGCGATGACCCGCTTGATGATATTTACAACGGCTCATTAGACATTCCTGTGCGGTATTCCGAAGACGGAATTGGACGGGATTGGACATGAGCCGCTCCCGAAAATATGAGTCCACGGAGGTTGGAGAGCAGAGCCTAGTTGACGGGGTGCGCCCCGTCACCTTGGGCGAGAAACTCACCGCCCGCACGTCTCACCCCATGACACCCAAACGCAACCCGAGTGCAGGGCAGAAGCCTTGCGACCACGGCTTATTCGACGAGGTCGGCCGTGCGCAAATTGACTTGTTAGACCTCATTCCAAACCAAACCTAAACCAACAGGAGGCTCTTATGAGCAAACCCTTCGACTTGAAATTCATTCCCTTCTCTCAATTGCACATCTCAAAACTGAATATGCGCCACAGTGAAACGGCCCCAGAGATTGACGACATTCTGCCGAGCGTGAAAACCCGCGGCATCCGTCAGCCCCTGATCGTGCGCCGTGAGGGCGGCACGGCCAAAGCACCCAAATACGGGATTGTCGCAGGACGCCGCCGCTATTTCTGCCTTGCCGCTATCGCGGCAGAAGGCGCAGACATTTCCGATGTCCCGTGTTGCGTCATGGACGCGAAGGATGATGCACTTGCGATTGAGACAAGCATCATTGAGAACGTGGCGCGTCTCGCGCCGACTGAAATGGAGCAATATGAAGCCTTTTCAGCCCTCGCCGAGAAAGGCCAAAGCATTGACGACATCGCCGCAGTCTTTGGGATTACGGCTAATTCCGTGAAGCGGCGTTTGGCATTGGGCGCACTCATTCCAGAGGTCAAAGAGGCTTATACCAATCAGCAGATTGACGCGGCGTCTATTCGGGTTTTGACAATGGCCACGGAAGAACAGCAAGCCGCATGGCTTGAGTTGTTCAATTCCGATGATTACTGCCCGACAGGAACGCATCAGCTTAAAGCATGGCTGACAGGCGGCGGGGTTATTACCACCGAAACCGCCTTATTTAATGTGGCCGAATATACAGGCACAATCCTGACGGATTTGTTTGGTGAGCATGGTCAATTCGCCGATATTGAGCATTTTTGGGAAAGCCAAAACGCGGCCATCGCCGAAGCCGTTGAGGCTTATAAAGCGGATGGGTGGAAGGAAGTCATCTTAGGAGAACGTGGCCGTCACTTTCCGACTTATTGCCACGTCCACCATCCCAAAGAGCAAGGCGGCAGGGTCTATATCGAGACGCGCGATAACGGCGAAGTGCTGTTCCATGAAGGCTATATCACCGATAAAGAGGCGCAGACCATACGCCGCGCCTTATCAAATGGGCAGAGCGAGGGCGCGAAGGCGTCCAAAACGAGCAAGCCTGAAATGTCAGGCCCGATGTCCGACTATATGAACTTGCACCGTCATTCGATTGCACGGGCCGAGTTGATTAAGCGGCCCGATTTGGCTTTGCGTCTGTCTGTTGCGCATATGCTATGCGGAGCGCGGAACTGGAAAATCGATGGCAAAAGCCCCCGAAGCCGCAAGCCGGAAACCCAAGCCAGTGTCGAAGCCAGTAAGGCGGAAAGCTTACTCGCCGAGGAACGCCAAGCGGTCTGCGACCTGCTAGGGCTTTCTCAAGAGCATCCGCAACTCTACTACCGCTATGAAAGCCCCTATGATGTTTGCGAGATATTTGCGAGGCTTTTGACTTTGGAAGATGCAGAGGTGTTGCGCATCCAAGCCTTTTGTCTCTGCGAGACATTGGCCGTGGATAGCAGTGAAGTGGAAGCTATCGGCATCCTGACTGCGCCAGACTTTGGCGAGTATTGGACGCCCGATGAGGCGTTCTTTGCACTTTTGCGCGACAAGCCGACGATTAATGCGATGGTCAAAGACATTGCGGGGAAGTCCTGCGCCGATGGCGCAGTGACCGACACGGCAAAGCTGCAAAAGCAGATTATCAAGAACCGCATGGGAGGGCACGGCGTGAAAGAGGCCAGCCCTGACTGGCTCCCAAGATGGGCCGCTTTCCCCGCCAAGCCCTATAAGGCTGTTAATGGATGCGCCCCCGCAGAGCGGGCGCGGCGCATTGATAAGATGTTCAAACCCGCTTGACCTTACGGCCAAGAGAAGACTGAAAAGCCCCCGCCATTTGGCGGGGGCTTTGCTTTATGGAAGACCCAAGCAAACATGCGGAGAGCGGCGGTTGACCGCAAGAGCCAGACTTTACGGCCAAAAAAATCCCGCATCTGTGTGCGCCAAGGCGGGGTCATGCGAGGCAGGATTTAAACGCCTTGCAGGGTCCAGAGACGCAAATTCAAAATGCCTCTTTGTCATAAGTCTGTTCAAGATTGGCAGAGAGACTTTATATTGGGCCGAGGATCGGATGGGCAAAGGCTGGCGAGATATACGTTTTACCATGCCCGTCTTAGCGGTCTTGATGGGGCCACAGGAGCCGCCAATGTCCTATCCAAGCGTATCAATAATCCGACTGTAAAGGGCCGTGCCGTGCCCTCTCTATTGTCATAGGCGATAATGTCGACGCGGGGCGCAGGGCCGGCAAGGCTAAGGGTATAAGGCAAAGTCCCCCGTTTCATTTTGCATATGAACATATCCAAGCGCTTGCACCATAGTCCCACGCGTCTCAAAATCACATCAACAAAATGGTTGGAGGAAGCCAAATTCCCTGCTGATGTCAAAATAACCTGCCCAAAACCTGCTCTGCCGAATAGGCGTCGTGTCACTCTTTTCCTCTCGTCCATTCCGTAGGAATGAACAATTCATCGCGAAACAAAAGAGCGCCCCTTTGGCCTATCTCCACTGCGTTCCGGGACGCTTCGCGCCTCTGCAAATCAGAACTTGGGGCGGACGGTTTTTGTCAGCAGGGAGATTGGCTCCCAAGATTTAGCTGACATAATTTGGAGACTGAAACCATGGCACAAGCACTTGGATATGTAACGAAAAACGAAACGGGTAACTTTGCAGGCACCCTTAACCTTGGCGGCGCGTCCCGCATCAACATTGTCAGCAATGACAATAAAGAGAGCGAGGCCCAGCCCGACTTTCGGATTGTTGATACGCTCGGACAAGACATTGGCGGCGGCTGGTTCAAGACCGCCAAGACGAGCGGTAAAGAGTATATCTCGCTCACCTTCGCCCATCCGACCCTCGGCCCGCGTAAAGTCTACGCCAATCTCGGGCAGGCTTATGGCAAAGAGGCGGATGAATTTGCGATCCTCTGGAACCCGCTAGACGCTTAATCCCGCCTCGCAAGCCCCCGCATCGGCTCACGCCGATGCGGGTTTTTTGTGCCGAAAGTTGCAAATTTGTGGAATTTATTATACACTCATAGGTATTATGGGCGCGTTGAACCTGATGCAAAGCACGTCTCTGCAAAGTTATGCGGGATATGCCTGGGAGTTTTTAAGGCTAAATCCGAAGTATCGGATGAGCTTTGAACGTAGCCGCTCGGCCCAAGGTCCACCTAAAAAACTAATCAATGGCGGTTACCTCTTTCAGTCAAAGTCTGCGTCAAAAGCCGCTGAAAAATGGGGCCTGCAATACTTCGCAGACCCGGCCTTAGACTATTTGAACGCACCTGTTTTTTGGACGGAAAAAGCGTTCCCTAAGAGCCTTGCCATAGGTGTAGAACCTATAAATTCTGCGAACATATCAAACAAATCTATCCAGTTTTCAGATATTTCTTGCACACGCCATCACTTGCTGACGGCCAATGGTCTACGCCAAACTGTTTTAAAATCATCGCATTTTTGGTTGCAATTTTTCGGATATCCCAAGATACCCTCAGATGAAAAAGGACGCATTATTGTCCATGTTGACGGCGGCAAAGGTCTGCGAAAGCGCTTGGATGTTTTGGGCTTTCTCGCAGATTTAAGAGATAATAAGCCTATTCACAATGAATATGAAAATCCCACGCAGAGCTATGAAAACCTTCAGTTTTACTGGGAAACGCTTGCCCTTCGGACAAAAGGAATAAGCTACCGGGGGATGGCAGAAAGTTTGTTTGGCAAAGATCGGGTTGAACAAGAGTGGGACAATAACGGATGCAGTTTGAAATCAAAAATTGTTCGGGCCTGTGCCAGAGGTCACGAGCTTAGTCAGCATGGCTATCTTGATTTGTTGAAAAAATAGCCTTCCATTTCTTGCGGGGTTACGAATCTCTCTGCCAAATAATCGGCACTTCCAAAATACTAAAAGCTGTGTCTCGAATCACTACACCCCGTCATGGTTTGTCCATGAAGGGGAAAAGTGAATGGAGAAAACTATGGGAGAAGCAATTGAATGCCCCTTTTTAACCGCTGAAGAAGCCGCTGTATTTTTAGGCCTTCAGAAGCGAACTTTAGATAATATGAGATGGAAAGGCACGGGGCCGCGTTATCGTAAACATGGCACGCGCGTCTTCTACCATCCTGATGATCTGACGTTTTATTCAAACTCGCGAGACTGTCATTCGGGACCAACAATGCCGGAAAAGACGGGCCGTGACTTCGGATAAATATACATGTGTCTATCTGCATTACGTGCAGAATAGAATGAACCATCGGCTGCGCT
>ENA-ORXR01003749-ORXR01003749.1-marine-metagenome-genome-assembly--contig:-NODE-3749-length-13382-cov-194.417963_pt1 | contig 13382 bp, 12 predicted proteins | sample MGYA00237866_ERZ511479 | MGnify/ENA metagenome assembly ERZ511479 | reverse complement strand
ACGAATCGATTAAATAGTCTAGGACCGGAGCGGGGTGTGCGGGCTTCCGTGCCTTTCGATATCTGAAGATCCAAGGCGGTAGCTGTTGAGTATGCCGAACGGCCACTTGATCTTGACCTTGACCTTGCACTTGACCTGTCGAGGTGGGTCTCAAATTTGTCGTGTGGTGAACGACTCGCCTAAGGTTGTAAGGCGCGAGCTAAAAGCAAAGGGCAAAGGTTAAGTTTGCCTACAAGGCTCTAAGCACGAAAAAACCCCTATGAACGTGTATTCACAGGGGTTTAAAGTGGTGGCTAGACCCGGGCTCGAACCGGGGACACACGGATTTTCAATCCGTTGCTCTACCAACTGAGCTATCCAGCCGTCATCTACTATTCGATATAGGCGAGAATTCTCTCTTGTCAAACACTTCATATTCGAAAAGCACAGACGATTTTTCGGTCAAGAATCGGAGACATCAGACATACTTTAGTTGTGAAGGATACCTAGATCCTTTTATATAACCCAGACGGACCCTTATGAATCGATTGACCTGTAATTTTCGTTTGCCCAGCTCGCTATCACGAGCTGCGCTCCTTTGTGCTTTGGCCCTCCTTGCCGTTGGCCTATTCGCAATTCCCCCAGCCGTGTCGGCGCAAGATGAGGCGGCTCAAATTGCCGAGATGCGAGCAGAAGCTAGTCAGCTCGGAGCTAAAGCAAGAGAGTTGAAAAAACAAATCAAGCAGCTCGAGGTAAAAGCCAAAGAGAAGTCTGACGGCATTAAAGCTCTCAAGGACGAGATACGCACGCTGCAAGGTCAAGAGAAAGAGATTACGACTCGCTCCCGAAACCTTTCTGGTGGTGCTTTCGTCATCGAAAAGATGCCGGAGATCAAAGCGGTGACGGCTAAGATGAAGGCGGTGAAGCCGATCAAGCCGAGAAAAGTACTGATCTATTCCCGGACCACTGGGTTCCGCCACGGCTCCATTCCAATGGGCGTCGCGGTATTTGAAGAACTCGGCAAAGCGACCGGTGCTTATAGCTCTGAATCGACTGAAGATCCATCTGTCTTTACCCCAGAAAAGCTCGCGGAATTCGATGCCATTTTCATGGTCAACACGACCGGTAAGCCGGTGCCGGACGGCGCAGCGCAAGACGCTTTTGAAGCGTGGCTCGCCACCGGCAAAGGCTTGGTTGGGATTCACGCCGCCACAGATTGCCATTCGGATTGGGTGGGCTACCGCAATGCGATGGGCGGGATCTTCAACGGGCATCCTTGGCGCAGCAGTGATTTGGTCACCCTGTACAATGAGCATCCCAAGCATCCGGTTTGCAGCTGCGTTCCTCAGGGGTTTCAGGTCAAAGACGAAATCTATCAGTACAAAGAGGATGAGTATTTCACCCGCGATAAACTTCGGATTTTGCTCAGCCTCGACCTCGAAGGCGAGAACATGATGAAAGATGGGATGAAGCGGAGTGACGACGACTATCCGGTCTCTTGGATTCGCTCGCTTAAAGGGGCACGCGTATTTTATTCGAACCTCGGCCACAATGAGGCGACTTACATCAATGAAGTCGTGTTGCAGCATTTTTTGAATGGGATTCAATTTGCACTCGGTGATCTTGAGGCCGATTCGCGGCCAAGTGCTGCTGTGGGGAAGGGCAAGCCTAAGGCGGCTCCGGCAGACGCGAAATAAGCCGCATCGTTCGCAAGCCCGTCGGTTTGAATCGTTGCTTGCGAGGGTGTTTTTACCCTAAGCCAACGCGCATATTTCGGCATATTTCACCTTTTCTGGGCCGATTCCTGTACTTTTGCGGTATTTGTGTCCTTTTACCTCAAAGATCTTGTCTAAGATCATGAAGCCTCGAGCGTAGCATCTGCTATTTGGGAGGTGGAAACCTACTAAACGTTATGGCCAATTGGGGGCGGTTCCTCTGAGACGCCATGACGAGAAGGCAGAAAACATATGGACGCAATTAAATTACTCGGAGCCCTCATGGGCAACAACGCAATGGGCCGCGGAGTCGGCGGAAATCTAATCGGTAGCATGCTTGGCGGCGGCGGCGGTGGTGGAGGCGGCGGAATGGCCGGTAACATCCTCGGTGCAGCCCTCGGCGGCGGAAACCGTGGTGGTGGAGGCGGAGGCGGTGGTCTCGCTGGTAACCTCATCGGCAGTTTACTCGGAGGCGGAAACCGTGGCGGCGGAGGCGGTGGCATGGCCGGAAACCTGATCAGCAGCATGCTCGGTGGCGGCGGTGGAAATCGCGGCGGAGCAGGCGGCGGATTACTCGGTGGTGTAGCTGGTGCAGCTCTATCCGGCTTTATGAAGCAAAAGGGTGGAGACGAAGTTCAGCAGCACGAGATCGTGCAGCAGAACCACCTTCAAGACATCCAGCAGGACGATGCGCAAAACCAAGCTGAGCTTTTCATTCGTGCCATGTGCAACGCGGCTAAGTCAGACGGCCAAGTCGATGATCAAGAGCAGCAGATCATCATCGGTCGTCTCGGCGCCGAAGTGGATGAGAACGAAATTGCTTTCTTAAAGCACGAATTGGCTCAGCCTCTCGATGTGAATGCTTTCGCGAACTCGGTTCCAAAGCAAATCGCACCACAGGTCTACGCAATGTCGGTTATGGCGATCGAACTCGATAACCAAACCGAAGCGCAGTATCTCGCTCAACTGGCGCAAGGGCTTGGGCTTGATGGCCAAACCTGCAACCAGATCCACGAAGAAATGGGCGCGCCGAAAATCTTCAGCTAGACCAGATCACTTCGTGACTTAGCCACGGTTTCGGTGGTTGCGATTTAGAGAAAAGCGGGCGCTTAGGCGTCCGCTTTTTTGAGTTCACGCGCCAATCCATCCCAGCGTCCTGTTTGTTCAACGTGCTGTTCCTCAAGCAGGCCTCCATACTAAGGTGACTTTTTGGTTTTCGAAAGTGAAATTCTTGGCTAGGCAGCAGGTATGCTAGCAAAACGCATTATTCCCTGCTTAGATGTCAACGATGGCCGCGTGGTCAAAGGCGTTAATTTCGTCGGGCTCCGCGATGCCGGGGATCCGGTAGAATGCGCCCGCGCCTATGAAGCCCAAGGCGCCGACGAACTTACCTTCCTCGACATCACCGCGAGCCACGAAGCTCGCCGCACCGTGGTCGACATCGTCAGTGAAGTGGCCAAGCAAGTTTTTATGCCACTTACGGTCGGAGGCGGCGTACGCGAAGTCGCCGACGTTCGCAAAATGCTCAAAGCGGGGGCCGATAAAGTGAGCATCAACACCGCAGCCATTTTAAACCCCGACATCATCAACCAGGCCAGCGAGCCTTTCGGTAGCCAATGCATCGTGGTCGCGATTGACGCGCGGCGCCGCGAAGACGGAACAGGTTGGCAGGTCTACACCCACGGCGGTCGGAACCCCACCGAGCTCGACGCGATCCAGTGGGCCGTCGAATGCGCCCAACGCGGGGCAGGGGAGATCCTCCTTACCAGCATGGATGCAGACGGCACCAAAGCGGGCTACGATTTAGAACTCACCCGCGCGCTCTGCGAAGCGGTGCCCGTTCCTGTCATCGCCAGCGGTGGGGCTGGAACCCTCGAGCACTTGTACGACGGCCTGACCGAAGGACGCGCCGATGCGGTGCTTGCCGCTTCGATTTTTCACTTCGGAGAATTCACCGTCGGCGAATGCAAGAGCTACCTCGAAGACCGAGGCGTGTGCATCCGAACCATTTCCAATCTCAAAGATTAAGCAGGAACATTCATTCATGAGCAAAGAACTCGAAGAAGGCCGTAGCCTCCAGCTCGACTGGAGCAAAATTACCAAGATCGCAGCCATCTGTGATGATGTCATTCCTTGTGCCGTGCAACACGCGGACAACAAAGACCTCATCCTCGTCGCCTACGTAAACCAACGCGCGCTCGACCATTCTTTGCAAACCGGTACCGCCACCTTTTGGAGCACCTCGCGCAACGAGCTGTGGGAAAAAGGCAAAACGAGTGGTGAAAGCTACGAGCTCGTCTCGGTCCGAGTGAATTGCGAACAAAACTCGCTCCTCTACCTCGTGCGCCCACGCGCCGGCGGCATTTGCCACACGAAAAATCAAGCTGGCGACGCCCGTGATTGTTACTACCGTGAACTCGATCCCAAAAGCGGCGAGCTCACCAATCTGGACCCCTAGGTCATAAAGTAACCGAGGCGGGAGCGTACCGTGCCCTTGCAAGGGCGTGTTTGTGCCATCGCCTTCCAGGCGGTGACGAGCGAATGGCGGAATAAATTCCATGCTCCGGAGGTGCCCAAAAAGGGTCAGAGGATGGTTGCTTTTTCCGGTGTGCACAGCTCCGAAGGAGTGGAGGCGCTTAGCCCCGAGGCTTGCCTCGGGGTTGCGAACCGGCCAGAGCATCAAGCTCCGAAGGTGCGTAGGCACTCGAGTTTTTAAAGACAAAAACTCCGCAGTCTGTGCAAGTCTTTCAGACTTGACGCCATCTCCAAAACCAATCGATGGGCGGTGCCCATCGCTACGCTGTTTTCGCCTTTCAGGCGAATATTTCCCTAAAGCCCGAGATGCGCCGATTTATTACACAGTCTTCGAAACCGCAAGGCCCCACAATGTCCATGTGAGGTGTATTCAATGCCCGAGATACGCCGATTTATTACACAGTCTTCGAAAACCTGCCGATGCTTAATCCGTCGGTTCCCGACGATCCCTTGTCATTTCTTGAAGTGATAACACGGTCTCCCGAGTCCATGGGTCGATTGCGAGCTAGGCTGATGTTTTCGGATAGAGGTCAGAAGTCCAACAAACCTCTAGGTGGCAGCTGAACTGGAGGAATCGGAAGCTGAACCGGAGGAATGGGCAACTGAACCGGAGGAATCGAACGCTGAACCGGAGGAACCGGAAGCTCAGCCCGAGACGTAGGCAGCTCTGCCGTAGGCACAGCAGGAGCTGCCACTGGCGGAAAGGGATGAACGATTCGTCCATGGCCAATCATGCTGTAGCGATCCAAAAAATGTTCAAAGTGAACTTGCTCGCCAGAGATCGTGCGGGTCTGTGCAATACGTCCATTGTAGTTGTCAGCCATCCGGCTTGATACCCGTAAATTCCAAATCTTCAGCGGCATGCCACGTGAATCCACGCTTCCCACAATCCCGGAATGCCGAGGGGCCCAGATCCCGCCTCTGCCTGGTGGATCGCCGTAGTGCCCAAAAATGATAATGTCTCCAGGCTGGCAGGGGACATCGGGCCGGGCCTCGGGATCGCGGTACTCCTCCTGGCTGATCCGTTCCTCACTCCATAGTTGTTTGCGCTCGAGGTAATGCCGAAGATTTACCACGCGCCTAAAATACCAATGGTTGATGGGACGGTTTTCGGGAAATGTGCCTTCGATGGTATAGAGGTCCTTTGCTTCTTCCCAGTCTGCGCGCATGGCCTCGCGAATCGGAAAGCCAGCCAAGGTCACGGCGTGAATTGGTAAGTCGGGGCAGACCCAAACGCGCTCGGTCAAGTCATCCACACGCCCGTTTTGAACGAGATTGTAGTCCATTTTGGCGGCGCTACCAAAGTAGGCGTTGTCCTTCCCATCGGCGGCGCTGCGATAGTGTTTCCCGTCGTCATCGCTCCCCATGTATCCATCGAAACGAATACCTTGTTCCGCGTAGGCGCGAGCCGCGATCGCAACTCGAGGGTTGAAGTCGGCGGGGATGGTTCGGGAAATCGGGAGTCGTTCCCCCCAAGGATTGGTCAGGGAGGCAAGGGCAGGATCACTGGGGTAGGACCGCTCCTGGAATTCGTTGAGTAAGCGTAACTGCTCGGGGGAATTGCCCTGTCCGTAAACGTGAGGGAGCGACAAGATCAGAATGAAAAGGATTCGGTTCACGTCGGTAGCATGCAGACATTAGGGCGGCTGAAAAGCCTAATATATCCTAGAGGCTGTTTGATCGATTCGTCCGGATCGTATGGGCCAACGTGAGAAATTCGTAGCCGAATCTGCTAAGTCGGACAGGCTCTTAGTAGCCGAGTCAGCGAAGTCCCACACCAAATAACGGTGGCATATGCGTCCCGCCTCTGTGCGCAAGAAAGGCTAAAGCGGAAGCGGGGACCGTATCATGCCCTTCCAGGGGCGTGCCCGAATCCGTGGCTACGCGGAGCAGCCGATTGCTTTGGATCGGTTTGCTGAGCCTGCTTGATTGAGGTAATCCAATGCTTCGAGTTGTTGGCTTGTCCGTGAACGCACGGCCTTGGAAGTCCGTGCTACCTTTCCATTTTACAGAAGACGAAGTGGCCGAGGCAACGCCTCCTTACCTAAGTGGAAAGATCTTCGGCTTCTTCCAGATTCGGGGACAGAGATCCGGGGACAGAGTCATTTCCCCATCAAAAGACGAAATCCCATACACAATCTCTATAGTCATGGCGTTTTGGGCCCGAAGGGTTCGGTCATCGTAGCCTTGGGCGGAATCCAAGGTCATGTCGTGACGAAGGTTGCGGCCTGAAAGGTCGTGTTATATTCCTGCTACATACCCCGACCTTTCAGGCCGTAAAACCTTCGGCCGATGGACCCACGGCTTCGCCATGGGCTATGATGTCTCGACCCTTCAGGCGGCCCGTAACCGTGTCTTGAGTTGTCCGAGCGGTGCTTGCCTTCGGTCGCTTTGCCCATCTACGCCTCTGCCTGCGATTTGCTCTGTATCGTACACGTTGCCCGTCAAGGTACAAAAGACGGCCGACATGATTCCCAACCACTTAAACGCATTATATTTGTTGGCATACGTTCGGATGGTTTACACAGGATTAGCCATAAAAATTATACTGAACGAAACGAAACGAAACGCTGTCAGTCATATATTGGCATGCTCCATGCCTCGCCGAGGGTTAACACATAACAGTATAGGTAATGTAATGGATAGTATGAAGAAGTATGCACGTGGGAGTGGTCTGCTCCTTATTTTAGGTAGTCTTTTTATGGGTTTCGGAGCGGCAGCGCATGCGCAGTGTTCCATAACCAATGTTAATTTTATTGTTGGCGAAAGGTGCGACGAGGATGGGTTGGTCAATGTCGCAATGGTGGTGTATGCGTCCACGGATGCGATTGGACAGCCGATGGAAGTCTTCATTAATGCGGGGCCTGTGTTGACCACCTACACGGGAACGCCAACCGTTGTTGTGTATCAATTGCCCGGCAACACAACCGGTTCTGGGGGTGACTTGAACTATGCTGTCGGCATCGGTCCAGACCTGAATTCGTGTACGACTGGGGGAGAGGAACTCGATATTCTGCCAAGGTGCAAGGATTGTAGAATATTCAACGTTGAGGTGAGTTCTCCAGGAGAGTGTTTAGCGAACGGGCAGTACGAGGCGGAGGTCATTGTAAGTTATTCGAATCCGCCGGATACGGGTGACCTTTCCATTGCGTCATAGCTTTTTCCGATTACAGGAAGTCCGCAAACCGAAACGGTTCTGTTGACCTATGACGGGGTCGATTTTGATTTTGTTGTAACCTTTACCGATGCGCCGTTTCAAAGCACAAATTGCTATGAGATTGTTGTGATCCCTACGAATCTTCCTGCTTGCGTCAGTGAGTGTACGAGCGCTTTAGAAGTCCTCTCTACGTCGGAGTGTAAAGCAGATGGGACAATCGATGTAACCGTATTGGTTTCGTATACGAATGAACCCGCGGCTGCGAATCTCGTGGTTGGATCTCCTGGTATCTCTTCTGTCTCTACGGCCGCTACAGGTTCACCGCAGACGGTGGTACTAAACTTTTTTGCCAATGGACTCCCTTTAGATCTCTTTGCAGCTGTTTCGGGATCAGGGCGTGGCGGGCCGAGCGACGCCGCCACCTCCCCACAATCCCCATCGACGAGGGCCGTGACCGACAAGCGGAGCCCCCCGTCGGCGGGCAGTTGCAACGCCACCGACCGGTCGAGCGTGGGGGCGCCAAACAGCGGAAGACATCCGCCACCTCGACGGCCCTCAGGGTCGCCAACATCAGGTGATAGGGACCACCAAGGGGTTCCCCCGTGAGGCGGGTAACCGGATTAAGCGCGAATTCTTTCTTCTCAAATACCCAGTAGAATCGGAGCCCGAAAAAGATCATCACAGTTAAAAGCAATATCATCATCACCGAGAAAACGAGGCCGAGGCGATTCAAATTCACTCCTGCCTTCATATCCATATAACAATCGTATTCATGCATTCGATCAGACGGAAGCAATTTTGAGAGAACGTACATCGGAATAATAGCTAAAAATAGTCCGGAAAATAACGCCGTCACAAGCCAGTAACTGTTCGATGCATAAAAGTAGAGAATCCCCTCAGACACCGGCGGTTGGAATCTACCCGCTATATATTTTAAAGGGAGAAACGCTGAATAAGTGCACAAGGCCGCAAGTCCAAAATAAACGAACCGAGATAACACATCCCACTTAGCATATTCTTTGTTAAGCTCTTCCAGCGTTTTGCTCTCGTGAACCTTTTGGTGCCGAGTAAAAAATCCAGTCCGCTTGGTCACCCCGTACATGATTGCCAGCACCACGGAAGTGGCTATGGTGACATAAACAGCTGATGGGATCTGATTCATTTTAAACAATGTAACGGGTTGAGTGAGCGTGTGAGCTTTCCTTCAGGTCCTGACTCAAATCACAGGCAGGAGCTCTTTCCCAACATTTTATGAGAAAGCTAACTATGTCAAAGCGAACTGTGTCAAAGCGAACCGTGTCGGAAACGTTTGGCAGGCGCATGGCTATTTACTACGCATGGCTATTTCATACGCATGGCTATCTACCGCGCATGGCGGATGCCAAGGCGTCGACAATATCGCTGGCTTTCATGCTCGCTTGCCCGTGCCGAATCGCGGCGCGGTCACCAGCGTCTCCGTGCCAGTAGACTGCGGCATGAGCCGCTTCGCCCGGTTGCAGGCCTTGCGCCACGAGGCCTGCGGTAAGTCCCGCCAACACATCGCCACTGCCGCCACATCCCATGCCGGGATTCCCGGTAAGATTGATCGCAGGATGATGGCTTCGTTGCGCGACAATCGTTCCCGCGCCTTTAAGGATCACCACCGCGCTGCTCCGAGCCGCTGCCTCCATGGCGGTCGACAAGCGGTCCGCCTGCACCTCGCTATTGCTGCGTCCCATGAGGCGAGCCATCTCGCCCGGATGTGGGGTCAGGATCACCCCGTAGGGGGCATAATTCAGCGCCACGACATCTCCGGCCAGTACGTTCAAGGCGTCTGCATCCAAGACAATGGGGCAGGGGGCTTCGGTCAACAAAAGGTCGATAATGCCTCGGGTTTCCGGATGGGTTGTCATGCCCAGCCCAGCCAAAATAGCCGACGGCGCCCCGCTCTGAGCCAACCCGGCAAGCGCTTCGGTTACTGCTTTCGCATCCAGCGATCCGGTGTCGGTTTCGGCCAGTCCGCGCACCATCGCTTCGGGATTGGCTTGCGCCACGCGGTCCACAATCGAGTGCGGGGTGAAGACGTTGACCAGTCCGGCACCCGAGCGAAGCGCGGCCCGAGTCGCGAGGTCAATCGCCCCGGGAAATTCGCGAGAACCCCCGATCAGCAAGACGCGGCCAAAGCTTCCTTTATGTGCTTCGGCTGGACGGTGAAGCATCGCCGGCGAATTCACCATGGCGAGGGTGCTTTCGTTTCCGGCTGGCGGTCGAATCCCGATGTCTAGGTTTCGGATACTTCCCGTCATGGCCCAGGCTTCACGTTGAGTGAAGCCGGTTTTGGGAAAGCCCAGCGATAGGGTTTCTTCGACTTCGACGCAGTTCGCAAAGATCTCGCCGCTGTCCGCATCCATCCCAGTGGGCAGGTCCACCGCAATCCGGTAGGCCTCGTGGCGATAGCGGTTGATCAGCTCGCAGGCCTCGGCGTAGATACCGCGCGGCGGGCCACTCGCGCCCGTGCCCAGAAGGCAGTCCACTACGCAGTCGACCAAGGGCCGTCGCAGGCTAGGCCAGTCACTCGGATCCAAGCAGGTATCGGTAATGCCTTCTTGCCGCATGGCGGTTAAATGAAATTGAGCCTCCGCTGTTTTGGGCGCGACGTTGATCGATTCGGCCACCCGCCACACGATCACCTGTTTCCCCGCTTGGTGCAGGTAGCGGGACGCGGCAAAGGCATCGCCACCATTATTGCCCTGTCCCGCGACAAAAAGAATTCGCTCAAAGCCAAGCGAGAGAATTCGCGCCGCAATGCCACGTCCAGCTCGATCCATCAGCTCTTCGCCAGAGGTTCCGGCGTCGATGGTCTGCCGATCCAGCGCCTGCATGCTGCTGGCGGTAACAAAAGGGAGCGCCGCGCCGTTCATGATTTTGGGCTAACCCATTCGAATTGCAGCCCGTTTGGATCGATTTCAACCGCAAAGGATTCGGCCGCAAGGGAGTCGGCCCCAAGGGAGTCGGCCGCAATGGAGTCGCCGAGCTGGTTCGGATTGGGGGCGGTCGGATCAGGCGCAGTCGAAGCCCCGACCCCGATCACGCAGTCGCCTAGGCCTGAGCCAGAAATTTTTGCCGCCCACATATCGGGCTGCGCCTCCAACCTGGCGACCAGCTGTTCTGTCATCGTATCGCTGACCCCGAGCTCGCGCATGAGGCTTTCGTAGGCTCGAAACTGGGCGGCGATTGCATCATGGTCCTCCGCTTTCCAGGCGACAATGCAGGCTTCGGTGGCCTGGCTCATCTGGCCGTAAATGCGTTCGAGCGCGGCTTGGCCCGCCTCATCTGAAAAGCGTACGGCGACTTCAGCAATCACCTCTGTGGTCGGGGTTTTATAACCGGCATACATCAGGCTGATCGGAGGGCGAAAGGGGAGGGGGAGGACTTTCGTGGTCGGGCGGTACGCAATCACTCCGCCAAAAATACTTGCGGCTGCGTCGCTGGCTGAGCCACGGGTTTGCACCGAACGAATCACCTCGGCGCTTTGTTGTAGCAGTCCAAGCCGGTCGAGTTCTTCATCGCCGTCATCCATGCGGAAGAGGGTCAAGGCTGCGAGCACGCCGGCGGTCACGGCGGCTGAAGAACCAAAGCCAATTGTGTCGGAAAATTCGGAATCAATCCGCAGGTCGAGCCCACGCCGCCAATGCATCTGCTCAACTGCGGCCAGAACGAAACGGAAGGCAGAGGATGCGACGGGAGCCGAGGTCGGTTCGCGATAGCTTCCCAAGGCGGATTCAATGCAGAGTAGGTTGTCGTCGCGCCGGGTGGCGTAGATATGCATGCGACGATTCACCGCGCAGACCATGGCTCGGCTGCCATGTAAGACCGCGTGCTCGCCCATGAGCATCACGCTGCCTGGAACCGAAATGTGTAGTGATCGATTTACATCTCTGGGAGATTGCATGGGATCGATGGACGCGCAGAACGATGGCGAGGATATGAATGTCCGAAAAGAAACGTCCGCTCCGCGCCTTCAGGCACTGGTTACGGCAGAAGGCGGGTGCCTTGCTCGTCGATTTTAACTCGGGTCGTCTTGGTCGCTTTCACCGACTTTAGAAGGTCCTCAGGAGGCTCTTCGCCATGCACTAAAACCATGCCGGCAGAGTTCCCACGAATCGCGCCTGAACCACAAATTTTTGCCGCAAAGCCTTCGGCTTCTAGGCCACGGATCATTTTCTGGATCGGATCTGGTACGACGCCGATACGGCACAAGAGGGCATGGTTGCGTTTGACCGCTTCGGCTTCCCAGCGCTTTTCAAGTGCGTTGGTGCATTCGGCGAAATCATCCCAGATCGCGTCATCGGCAAAGTTCTTGCGAACCTCGTCTACCGTTTCACCGGTGCTGCTTTTCGCACGGCCGGTATCGATGAGAAAGAGAGACTTCACGAGGTTAGGTACGCGTTTGGTGATGCGTTGTTCAAAGCGCAAGGTGCCACCGTAGAGGCAAATGGAGGTGTCCGCCCCGCTGGAACGACCATGGGTCAAATTCTCGGTGCGAAAGGCCCAGCTGAACAAATCTTTTTCTACGGCACTCGGAGCTGCGGCCCGCAAGGTGGCTAGAATGACCGCAGCGGAAGAACCCATGCCGACCCCAACCGGGATCTCCGATTCGATCTTAAATTTTGCATCGTTGGCACCCGCGATTTCGCAGGCATAGGCCAAAAGTTGGTCTGGGTTGTCTAAGATATCCGTGATCGCGCGGCGGTTGGCGATGTACTCGTCATGTCGATGCTCGAGCAAGTTGCTCAAGTCTTCGTTGGAACCTACGCCGGGAGTGACGGTTGCGGTTGCGTATCGATCGATCGCCATCAATAAGGCGGGGCGACCGTAGACAACAGAGTGTTCTCCGCTAAGGATAAGTTTTCCGGGGGACTGGGCAAGTTGAGACATGAATAGGTACCGTAGGTAAAATGGTCAGGCGACTGGGAGCCAAACAAAAGGGTTGGTTCGCAAATTAATTAGCGGGCAGTCGGTGAAAAATTTAGGCGCATAGCCCGATGAGGTTGCGTTGAATCGCTATGCGGAAGCAAGGTTGAAGTAAGGGAAATAGGTGCAGAAGTAGAGGAAATAGGTGCAGAAGTAGAGGAAATAGGTGCAGAAATAGACGGAATCGCTTTTGAAGCGGTTGAATCTGCCAGATTTGGCTGTGAAATCCTCCCAGAACTCGTCTGACCCGTTTTTGTATGCTGAAGCTTTAGCAGGGTCGAGCGCTCCGGATTCCAGCGGTTTGCCAAATTTTTGGAGGCAAAGACAAAGTCTCTTCGATAGCAGGAGTCGGTTTCTTCGTCGAGCACAGTCCAGGTCAAACCGAGATCATCCGTGACCCGAAGCTCCATCAGGTTGAGTTCGACCAGTTGTCGGAAGCTCGCAAGATTCTTTTCTTCGTGCAGGGAGACTGCGAGCAAGATCTCCTGCTCCGGCCTTTCCTTCTGCAGTCGTTTGATCCGATTTACCAAGAGCCGGGTCTCGCTTTTGCGCATGCTTGAATGTGAGGCGGGATGGAAGTCACGGTTTTTCAGCTCCGCCGCCACGATGGTCGTATCCGGCAGGAGGGAGGTGGTGGCAAAGGCGATGCCGTTTTTGATACTAAAGTCCGTCTTATCTAGGCGGTAGCTGTGATCGAGTTCGACCGAGAGTTGGAAGCCGTGCCGGCTATGAAACTGAATGCCCTCTTTACCGAAAAAGATATCGAGGTCGGTGATGGGCTGGTCATCGATCGAAGTCGATTTGTTGTTCTGCACCAAGATGTTGATGCCGGGCGGGAGCTTCTCAGCTGGAGAATCGCCAGTAGAGCCTTGCTTCCCCGAACAACCGCTAAGCGCCACCAAAGTGGTGAGCGCGACGAAACGGATTGAAGGAAAGATTGAAGGCAAGGGGGAAGGAAAGAGAGAAGGAAAGAGAGAAGGAAAGAGAGAAGGAAAGAGAGATGGAAAGAGAGATGGAAAGAGAGATGGAAAGAGAGATGGAAA
>ENA-ORXR01003745-ORXR01003745.1-marine-metagenome-genome-assembly--contig:-NODE-3745-length-13386-cov-109.386205_pt1 | contig 13386 bp, 19 predicted proteins | sample MGYA00237866_ERZ511479 | MGnify/ENA metagenome assembly ERZ511479 | reverse complement strand
AAGTGCATGGCCGCGGTGGGGCGGGGGGCATCGGCGCAGAGAAGCGCATGGCCGCGGTGGGGCGGGGGGCACCGGCGCGCAGTGGAGCGGGGGCATCGGTCCGGCGTGAGAGCGCGTGGCAGCGTGGCCAGACCTGACCGGCCTCTCACATCATACCCAGGATGACTCAGGATCAATGGGGGCGACGTACGTACCGAACAGTGAACCCTTCCACCTTCCCGCGATCACCTCTAGAGTTGATCTGTGACCAGGCGTCGCTCGCCGCTATAAAAAGTCCCACGTACTGCAATTCTCGGGCAAGCCGATCGACTTGTAGCCTGCATTCCGAGGGGCTACATCATACAGTTTCCTCGCCGGAGTTGTGGATTGATGCGGGCTCCACTTGTACCCCGCGTTCCCTGGTGGCCAGCATGACGCCGTCCGGGCCAGCAGCATGTCTAGATCGGGAGTACGATTTTCGGGCCACAGCTTACTCTGCAGCATGCCCAGCACGCCCAGCACACCCCTGTGCTCCCCCAGTTGAGTGGTACGGTTTAGCGACGATGCATAGAGCTGCATCGACCATCGAAACCGACATTCCATGGGCGTTCTTGGTCCCATCGGAGGCTTCATCGAAGTGCATCGACTGATGGACACACAGCCGTTGACAGGAACCCAAACACACGTGCGTGTTTCCAGGCAGTCTGGGCCGCGAGTTTGACCGCGGTTCTATCCAGCATTGCGCACTGGCACTCTCGCGAATGATTGGTCCAGCTACTATAGGATACATCTCGAGACCACGGGTGTGCTGCCTACTTTACTGGGTACCTTTCTGTAATGCAGCGGGATTGTGTGCCACAGGATGCGGCCTCCACTACGTACTTGTTTTTCACGATCTATTCAGTTGCTACAAAGTACAGAGAGAGGCGGAAACTGAGGCCCGATCTACACGGCGCGTGCACGGCGTGCTCAGACACGTGCTTGGCAATGGGAGCGCTTCGTTCCAATCACACTCCAATCACGCCAATACTTTTAGACTCAATCCGGCCGACCGTGCGGTCCCGCACACAAAAGAGTTGCGAGCCGAAACGGGCTCATTCGGTGCATTCAAGCCGAACACGTTCACGTGCGCGAGATTCTTTTGAATATCTCGCGCAAATGAACGTGTTTGGAAAGGAATATGCCAATTGCGTCCTTTGGCTTTCGCAGGAATGATTGGACGAGAAGGCTCCTCACGACTGCACCACTTGGATCAAGAGATGGGAGACCCGTCAGTTCTCGAGAGACGCCTGCTCGGTGCAGCCGCGTAGCTCTCGCTGCGTCGTTGTCACCCACGATACGATCTGCTAGATCTGACCATAAAATTCTGAAACAGTGTGTTCGTGCGTGCGGCGAAGAAAGACAGCGCCAAATCACGTGTCTTTTGGCGGACTTATGTTTATATTGGTGCCGAATCACGTTCACGTCGCTTGCCGTGTAGACTGGGCCTGAGAGCGGGTTCAGACTCTGTGACTGACTTCGCGTGAGAGAAACGCTTGGATACAGATGGCTGCCAGCAAGGCGCGGCAGTGGCCCGTCGACCCCCCTCCGTCTTTCTTCCCGGACGCCCCGCCGTCGCAGCTGGCGCCGCCACTGCACAGTCCGTGCCTCTCGCCGTATTGCTCCTCCGGAAATAGCAGACGCACCAATGTCGCATTCCGCTATTATTGGAGCCACGTGTCAAATGTGGCCAAACGTGGCAGCGTATGCAGAAAGCACCACACACAGAAATCCGTTCTATGCGGATCCGTCCATCAACGGAGGGTATCGACTAGTAAACTCGATAGTATTCCACGAAAAGTTCATTCGGAAAAAAGAATCAGGGTTCGGAGGCCTTCGGTAAGATGAGGCCCCGGTCTCCATAGAGGGCCTCCATATGAACGTCGAGGCCATACTTCGAATGGATCCAAACCAATTCAGAGCCAGTTTCAGTGCTGGCACGACGCGCTGGAGGACTCGGACAACCGGTGGCGGTCACCACATGTAGGCCCAATGATCCCGAATGATCGCATCTCATTTTTTATCCGGAAGCGAGGGACGTCGAAAGAGGATTCATTGAGCCGAAAACTTAGCCGCGGCACACGCGCAGAAGATTGAGGGCCTGCAGGTGATGTGAAACCGCCGTAAGGACCTGGCGAATGCTCGACCTCGAGAGTGAGCCACGCTGTTTCAATGTAACGACACCGCCTCGCGCGCGCTCAGGCTCAGAAGACGGAGAGTGGGGAGAGTCACGGCCGACGAGGAGTGGAAGGAGAGTCGCGGCCCGAGTCGAGCGCACACGATGACCCACGTGCCCCGCTCACAGCCATGCAGCGCTTGTTCCCACTATGTACACTGGACTGAGGCCCCGTGAGGCCTCCTAGGGCCAGCGAGGGTAGCTGCTGGCATGATCGGGCCGTACCCGCACGCGCGGGCCTGAATTGAGGGGATACACTGCGAGGTGGCCTCGTCAGGGGTGGTCGGGCTGGTGTTGTCGGGTTGAAACCCCTTCGGACGGGCCTAGTTTGAGGGGGGGGGAGGGGGGGGCGCACTACTGCTCTCCCCATTTCGTCACCCACAGCCCAGCGGACGGTGGCATTCGCACGCACCTTCTTCTCACCGCACCTGCCGTCCTGGGGATCACCCCCGATCACAGTCGTCATGGCCCCCTGATCCATTCAATCCGTCAAGCTCACCGTCTTTTGACCCATCTGCTTTTTCTGGCCCACACCGGGCCGGGGCCCGCTCCGCATGGATGCTGGGGCGTATGGCTATGGACCATTCTATGCAGATATGGACGTGGCCATGGTTCTTCGGTATCGATCTGGCCTGCGCATCCGGAGGGAGCTGCTGACCGTGCGTGAGAGCGTGGAGAAGTGCCCGCTCTGTGGTTCTCTCGCTGACCCACGGCCTAACCGGGACCGCTACTTTGACCTGGGCGCGCACTCTATCATGCGCGACTACTGTGGGGTCTGCGGGGAGCCACCGGTCTACAGCGAGCGAGTTTTTGAAAAGCGCACTCGCATGCCGCGAGCAGGTTTCCAGCTGCTCTACATGGCCGTGTGAAATTAACTATGGTCGAGAGGCTCTATTAACGCGACCGATCAGCTGCAGTCGTACCGCATCCAGAAGCTGCTGGCGGCGTTGCAAATGTTGGGCTATGGGGAGCCGTACGGCGGCCCCGAAGAGTACTGCCGCCTTTCTCCGTCTACCTTCCCGGAGGCAACCCGAGGCCTTACCAACTTCATTGTCGACAAATGAGAGGCGACGTACCTGCGCCGCCCGACGGAGGACGAACTCAAGCGCATCCTGACCCGCAACGCGGCCCGTGGAATGCCGGGCTGCATGAGTTCTATTTTCTGCACCCACTGGCAGTGGCTCAAGGACCCCACGGCGCTGGCCGGGCAGTAGCATGACCGCAAGAGTAGGCGTTCCGTGGTGATTGAGAGCATCTGTGATGAGGACATGTACATCTGGCGCGTTTTTAGTAAGGCGTCTGGGAGCTAAAACGACATAAACGAGCTGGAGTGTTCCCCCATGCTTCTTGACATGAAAGCGGGTGTGCGGCGGCCGCGGAACATCAACTGTACACAGAACGGCTGTACCTGTCGTTTGCAACACTACACGGCCGACCAAGAGTATCCCCTGTAGGCTCTGTTTGCAATTCCCAACCGCAACCTTGTCACCCCCAAGCGGCGCCTCTACAACCGGATACAGCAAGCTGTCCGGACAGACGCTGAGCGATTTTCCGCCGTCATGCCGTCACGCTTCATCATCATTCTGGGACCAGCACGCTTCACGACGGTGTTGCAGATGATTAACACCGGCAAGGCGGTGGCCATCTTGCACAACATGGCCATTGAGTGTACGCGGGGCTCTTTTTCGGCGCAATGGCGCATGAAAGCGGCTGCAGAGGTGCAAAAAAATGTTGCTGAGCTTCAAGGGCAGCGCCAAGGACCGGAAAATTCTGATGTTGGGCTGCGGGAGCAATCAAGGGCGTCCTGCTTCTGCCAGCGCTGAGATAGAGCATCAGCAGGCATTTTTAGTTGACTATGGACCACGGGGCCCGGGTATCGGCGGGACACCGCAGTTCGTGGAATACCAAGATCGTACGGTGGAGACCGGCGCCGACCAAGACGTGGTCCCTGGCTCCCTGCAGTACGCCGACGGGGCCGAGTGCGAGGCCAAGGACAGCGACGCACACTTTGCTCTTCTCGAAGAACTCTCTGAGAGCATTTTTGCGGACAGGGACCGCCCGCAGCTGCCCTACTATTGATTCTGTCCAGCTTTTCGGGGGTGTGTGTAGCGCGCGGCTGACAGCAAAAGTTTCCTTCCTGCTGGGCAGGGGTTCTTTTTCCTTGACACACACGTTTTGTTCGAGGGGATGACGCCGAGCATTGGTGGCCAGTCAATAGATCTCCTTTGTCATGTGGGTGGCGAGCGGTTCTGCCTAGGGTAGCCGTTGCTAATTCTTGAGCCGTCCGCGCAGTGCGTTTTCCGCAACGCCAGCGTCAGCTCAGCTCGTTGGCCGTAACGCCAGCGGCAGCCCAGTGCGTTGGACACATTGCAAGCGTCATCCCAGTACATTTGTCGCACCACGAATGGGAATAACGAGACAAGTCTCCCCAGACACTTGTCAAGACAGATGGATTAGAAATGCGGACGGCCTTTGTGTGCCTTTGGCTTTGGGTTCAGGCCGTGTCGATTCCTCCGGGTTCCAGCGGTCTTTGCATGGCCGACATGCCGACGTTTCTGCGCCTGGACTTCATCTTTTCTTGGGCTTGAGCTTGGCGCTGAAGCCAGCCCTTACACTTACGCCACTCCATGGTACATGTGGCACATTCGTGGCCGCAGTCACCACACTCATTTGCCTCTCTCTTCCTCCATCTGCCCGCCTTTGCCTATTTTAGCATCCCTAGGCCTGGGCCTGGACTTTCGACACGACCCATGCTTCTTAGAGAATAATTCTGTCGGCCTTTTCGTAATGATGTCGGCCAAAGGAGACAGGCCATTTTCTGTTCAGCGTTTAACGCGAAGGAAAAGCATTATCATCCAGAGAACATGCACAATGAAAAGTGGTGGAACAGAATAATGGAGAACAATACACTAAAGAAAAACCAAAGCAAGTAGAAAGAGCACAAGACAAAAGTGATTCGGCGGACACTGCTGCCGCACAAAAGATACGATTCTCAGTGTGTTGATGCGGCCGCAACGCGTGGCCGTCCTCTTCGGCGGCGCCGATCAGAGAGAACCGTAATTTTCCATGACGTTGGTGCTTCCATCGTCGGCGCTGCGACGCATCAGAGCTCTGGCGGCCACCAGCGCGGCAGCAGCGTCAGCGGGCGCCTCAACAGAAGTGTTCAGCTCCACTTGGGAGCCAGCAGGAGTCGGCGGTGGCACTTGGTGGTGATCGTCCCCCATGTTGTAGATCTCATCATCTCCCTCTTCGTCGTGGGGAGAAGAGCGCACCTGCTTGGAATGATGAAGGCTTTACGAAGGTGGAGGCGGGGAGGCAGGAAAAGACCAAGTGGAAGAGAAGGAAGAAGAAGTGACATCATCAAAGCGCACCGTCCGCGTCCGCCTACTCAATTGGCCGCGACCAGGGGCAAAACAGTGGCCGCGTCGGCGGCCGCGAACAATGCAAGAGGCCCGACCGCAGCCGCCAGCACCGCGCGAGTTTGGAGCTTGAACGTACTCCTCCTCCTTGCCATGTGGAAAACTTTGAAGCTCAGCACGTCCACGGCGGCGCCCGAAGCCGCGACTTAGACCACCTCTGCCACGACGCGCCGGTCTCTCTGAGGAAACCTCAAAGTCCCCGCCGCATTTTTGGCGGCGCTTCTCGTCCTTGTCCTCGTCCTCGGCCGGCAGCAGGCGCCGGCGCATCTCCAGTGCGCACCATCTGTGGCCGCAATCCGAGTTGACCGCCGTTGGAGTTGACAAAAACACAAGAGCAGTGCGCGGGGCCGCCAACTTGGCCAGCGACTCCAGGGCAGCCGTGTTCGCGGCAACATTGCGCATGAGGTGAATCTCAGCTCTTTTGGCGGCCTTGAAGGTCTTACGGCTTATAAGCCGCCCTTTAAAAACGTTCTGCTTGCCACGGGAAAAGGTGGAAGACAGCGGGGCGCTCCTGTAGCCGTCGTCGTTGCAGTCGGTGGATATGTCAGCATCCGCACCGTCTTCATTGTTGCCAGGAGAAAGTGGATCTAAGTCAGACACCTCAGCTTGTGACGCGCCCGGCGTCGCCGGGATGCGGTGCGACGCCGGGCCCGTCAGATCCGCAACCGTCGCCCTACCACCGAAGCGGTCAATATCCTGAAGGGTGCGCCAGTTGCTCAGTGGAGGGCACGGGAGCTTGTCGGACACAGTAGGGTTGAGCACATCGAAAGTGTTCTGGCCATCGCACTTGGCCTTGGCCGCGCCAATGAGTTGCCCCCGCGTTGGGTGGCCCGTCATCGTGAGCCTCAGCACCGCAAGGTAGCACTCCTTGATTCGATTGACGCCGGGGAAGATGCCGTATCTAAGCTCCTTCATGATGGCAGGTGTTGAGCGTGCGCGCCGCGGTTGGACCTGGTTCACGTCTTCTGGAAGAAGGCGGCGGAAGCGGTCAGACCCGTCCTCAACATATTTCTCCAGGGTCTGGTCCACACCCACCTCCGAGTTTAATGTTGCCTCCTTGTAGACGCTGGCGAGCACATTGCGCTCGGCCTCGATCAATGACACCTCGCTCGTGCCGCGGCCGCAGCCACCGGAATTGGCGCGGGGGTGCGTTTGATGCTCTCGCTCCTCCAAGAGGCCACGAGATGCGGCGGCCTCGGCACAGAGCCTGGTCACTTTGGCCTGCAGCCGCTCCTCCTCAGTCCTGGGCAACGTCCCGTCCACTCGCCGGGAAGAAGTCACGACGAGCTCCCCGTCGCCCTTTTTCGTTCTCTGCTCGTCTCGCCCGGGTCGGGTTTTCAATTCAGCCGCCGACCTTGGTGACGCGGGCCTTGCGGCTGGCTCCAAAACCGGCGCGATCTCGTCCGTCGGCGCTGCTTCTGCAACAGTATCCAACGGTCCACCGTTGCAGGTGAAGTCGGCCGTGTGCTGGGCGTTCGCGACGGCCATGTGTTTTCCAGACGATGAAAATTAGGAAGAGTATTGAGATCGCCCTAGTTCTCTAGGTTGGTTGTAGGCGTAGACACGGGCGGAGAGGCCACAGTCACAGCGGCGGCAGAACCAATCTAGGCCAAGGCCTCTACTGGTCCCGAGGGAGGGGCAGTCTGCCCAAAGCCTTGGGCTGCCACCAGACCGGCGGCTGGAGCATGTTGACGTTGACCCAGAAGTCCTCGCGCCGGCCCTCGGCGTTAGACAGCGCGAGATGGTGCTCCCACCGCGGCGGCTTGGGTGGTGCGGTCTGCACCTCGGCCTCCCGCTGCTGGGCCAGTGGGCGCTGGTAGCCTTCTTAGTTGACGTTTTGCTCACGGATCTTCTCGTCAAGGGGAATCCTGATCTCCGTCGGGGACGTCCAATGGCAGGGGCACCACGGCGGGCACGTCACGTGCTCGCTTCCGAAAGAAGCATCGCACCGACACACAAAGCACATGCGGCGGTGCGCACGCCATTTCTCCGTGCGGCTATTGAAGCCACAGTCCGCCTGCGAAGTCCACGTCCAACCCCAGCGCGGCTGCGTGGCGGGCCGAACAGCCCACGGGTACGTGAAAGTTCTAGGGCACATTTCCACGTTCACACGCATCCACTGCGACCGCATAAAATGGGTGCAGATGCTCCGCAGCCCCCGCTGAAGCTGGGTCTTGAAGATAGTGTGGACCCGGGGCCCATACCGCGCGCGGGGAGCGTACGCCGGGGAGTCACCTCGGATGCGAGTGCGAGTCGTCTGCATCTCAGCCGCCCCGGGGGGAAGTGTCAGCCACCTTCGGCATCACCACGGCGGTAGCAGATCCCGACGCAAGAGTTGGCGTCGAGGAAGCACCGGCGCCGCCAGTGTCAGAGAAGGCTGGCATGGGAGATAAGGGGTGTGGGCACGGCGGCCCTGCTACGTCACGAGGGGTTGGCACCGACGCCGGGGGGGCTTCGCGTGGAGGCGTCGGGGTCGGCGTCACACGGAAAGGAGGGGGCGGGGTGGCCATGTGGCCGGCTCGTGTTGAGTTAGAAGAGATTCGTAGGGAATTGGTGGCTCCGCCGTTCCGCAAAACCACAGCCACAGCGTCAGGTAGGTGGCTAGGGCGCCACCGCTCTTAGTGTAGACTCTTTGAAAGGTGAGGCCGGCGAAGACCTGGAAGTGACCGCGGTCAAGAAAAACGTCCGCCGCTCGCAAGCGGCAGACGGGGGTATTGGCAGCGCAGCAGCGCGGCGGAGGTTCAGGAATGGGCATAGAGGAGAATGGGGAGGGAACAATGCGTTTGGGTGGTGTGGTTGGGTTGGCGGTGCGGTGGCGACAGTGCCGGCAGAGGGGTAGGCCGTGGGGTAGGCCGAGGGGTCGACCCAGACGACGTGGGGCGTGATGCCGTCAGATAAGAGCACGATAACGACTCACCGCACTGGTGGAAAGCGCAAGGCCGCGTCCACGCCCACACAAGCCCCAGGTCGCTGACCCCCCCCTGCAAGAGGCAGGGAGCTGGTGGCGCCTTGCAGGGGGTGGCCAACGGCAGGGCGCTGACGGCGCCTTGCGACCAGCCGGGCGCAAACGGTGCCCTGCATGCAGGGTGCATGCACTAGGCATGCGACCCCTAGGCCAGAGCGCGACAGAGAGAGGTTCGGCCTCCAATCGGGCCTTGCGGACGGGGGTTGTGACTCAAAAAGGGTTAGGGTAGTGGAAAGGGGGTGTGACGCGCAGACCCGAGACGAGACGTGCAGGCCCGATGAGACTGAGCGACACGAGGCTGGGAAATGTATGTTCAGGTCCGGGAACAAGCGGCACGCCGTGAAGAGGCCTTTCAGAGGTTGCTGTCCGACTTCAAGAGTCAGAGTGCTCGCCTCGTGGGCCAAAAACTGGGCGCCCAGCAATGCAGATTGCGTGTTCTGCCTCAGCGTACACTGCGATCGTCTGAGCTGTGGCAGCAGAGCACGCCCACTCCCAGGAAGGTGGGCGAGCGTTCTGTGTTGCCGGTAGTCCTGAGTTAGGCCCGTGAAAGAAACACAGAACCCGACAACTCACAACTGGTGTGGCCGGGAAAACCCAGGACGCACACGACACAGCGCTGTTGGAGCCCAATACTTACTTGGTGGACGAAGGGGGCCCGGGCCAACTCCGCAGACCTCCCCGCTTACATACCGTCGGGGACACCATCCAGAACTCGGAGAAAGGGGTCCCAGCACACACACGCTCCCCGACCCACCAGAGCCACCCACTGCCACGTGGAGTGGAAGGTAGTAAACCACGTATCTGTAGCGGTTTTCTCTCTTAAGGCCGGACAGGAAATCAACAACCCCTGGGGCCCAAAGGAGGGATGCCCAGAAGGAACCGGCAAGGGAAAAGTGCAGTCCACGCCCGTCCCGAGGAGGGGGACAAATGTATTACGGCAGAGACCCGAGGGAGCAAGAGACCCGAGGCACGGTTGGTTTTTCTTCTGGACACGAGAGGGAGGCCGAGACCTCCCCTTAAGAGCCCCCGCGGCGGCCTCCTAGCGGGGCCACAGCGGGCCAACACACGCCAGCACCCCGGCCCCTAGTGGGCAATCGAGGCGACTTCGCTGGGTGGCCGCTATTCGGTCCCAACCCGCGGAAAAATGTGGAAGCAAGCGACCCTCGAGAGCCCGTGGCACGGCCTCCCACCGGAGCCGGCCAATGCAGGGCAGCTGTAATGCGCAAATCAAGTCCCTTCAAACAATGCGAAATACAATCAAAGAGAAGTCAAGTCCGACAACCGCCACCAGCAGAGGCCAAGATATCCAAGCGCACGTGGCCCAATTAGACGGCGACATCACAGCCCCAATCTGGCAGCGGAGCGAGTCCAACGTATGGCACACGAAAGCCGTCCAGCCATCATCACGGCCGATCCGCCGGCCACGTACCCCACCGCCCAGGCCGGCCCGCCACCAGAGGGACCCAACCGCCACAGTATCGCACCCGCGCATTCGAAGCGCAGCACATATGCAAGGCATCAATCCAAACAGTTTTAGTGCAGAATGAATACCTAGGGGGGTTAGGAAGATGTATCGGTTACCCGGTTCACGTATACACTTCAGAATATCGAAATTCCAGCTAGTTGCTTGTTAATCGGTTAACTCGGCCTCTTAGTTAGTGGTCCGCCGCCTAACTCTCCTGATGACTTTGCTTGGCATGTGGCCCTGAGCCCGTGAGGTCCGCGGCGATCTGGGGCATTAGTCGAGCCATATCTGGACAGGTGACCAGGGTAGGTGGCATACTACCATATGAGCCCCTGTCAGGAAGAATTGGGAAGCCCCCTCCCGACACATTGGCTCTCGAATTTCGGGCATTCTGTCTGGGTATGCGATCTTTCAGCTGTCCGAGAGCAGCGCCGATGGAGACCCTGACAGGGATGCGTAATGGACCCGAGAGTTAGTGAATCATGTGAAGGCATATGATATTGGCATTCCTTGCTGTGCTTGCAGCGCAACTGTAGGCGCAGGATCCTATGGCCACACCAAGGTCCCACATAGTGACTACCAAAACTTCCGTGGCCAAGTCTCACGCTTCCCTCGACGCACGGGTGCAGATCGGACGCAATGGCGGGAAGAAAACTCAGCTGTCCACGCAAACTCGTTCTTTCGTAAGGCCAATCAGAACCGCCGCTGCCAGTCATGCTCGGGCCGCCAACCAGACCGGGCCACCTGCTGCCACGCGGCCTGGCCATCTGATGCCGCACGGGTACGTGTCTCCATCGCGCATGATCCCGACGCTGGGCATCCAGATCACGCGCCGCGCCCTCATCCGTGGTATCATAAAACGGCGCTTATAATGACCAGCTGCGGCCGATGACGGAAGGTGAGATCCGGGGAATGGACTGAGTGGGAGCAGGTAGCACTGAAGCCTCCAGCTGTGTAGCCTGAAAAGTCTCAATGCGATGATACTTAAGGTGGGAGAAGCGCTAGTGCAGGGGCCTCCCAAACCACGCGTCTGAATTAGTCTCCGCCACTCATTTCGCACTAGTCCTGCACCAAGGAGAATCTGTCTCCATGGTACTCGCTCAGAGAGTACGGCCTGCCACCGAGCCACTGAGAAAAATGGAGCTGGCTCTCTCGGACAACTTTCAACAGAGCAACAACTAGCGCAATATCGCGAAAAAAATGTTCTGTACAACGCTGCATTACCTAGACTATCTTCTGACGGCAACAGCGTAGGCTTCATTGCGGCTGCCGCGTACCGGCGGCCAAGCCAATATCCGCAAGGAGGCCGCGTTGCACTGGCGGCCGCCACACACTCCTCATTGCGGCCACCTCATACAAATGGTGCCGCGCAACCCTCCCTGCTACTTACCCCTCCGCAACACCGTGAGTCTCTATTTCGTCCTAAGCTCCCTATGAATCTTCCCACCCAGAATCGTCGTTCTCAGCACACCTGTACCCGAGCACCCCAGACTTGGCAGCTGCGGATTCCATCCTAATGGGCACGCTCGAAGACGGCTCGGCCTGGGCCTTGACTGGCTTCGCCTTGGCATTGACCTGCTTGGCCAGCGGATTGGCCAGAAAAACTTTGACGACCACTTCGTCGTCACGGTCTTCATCTTAAACAGGGGTCACCACGGCATTGGCCTTCCCCTGTACCTTCCCTGACCCGCGGTCCAAAGCCAGACCGACCTTGCCCATCGCCATCCCCGCCACCCCCACGGAAGCCACTGCGGCCTCGCCCTTGCCAGTCCCCCCCGTAGAGGCCGCAGCAGCATCGCCCAATCCCCTGTCCGTCTCTCGGTCGAGGACGCACCGGCCTTGACGTGGCCCTTCCCCTTCACCACTGACTGTGGGGGAAACCCCCTGACAGGGGAGACACGACCCCCCGGCCTGAGCCGGGGACGGGTCGTGAACAGTCACGCAACACCCCCCTAGGGGGGTAGCGTGGGACAACCCCCTTGGGGGGGTGTCCAGGGAGCCCCAGGGCCACACATGAAACGACCCCTCTAGAGGGGCGTGAGGCGTGGAACACCCGATCGGGCCCCCCTGGGGGGGTCTGGCACACGCAAGGGAGGCACACGTCATCCCGAATCCGGGCCCTCTGGGGGGACCGGGAAGCTTGAGGAAGCTCCCGCAATCCGAGCGTAAGCCGGACCGAGATATGATCTCGACCAGGGATAAAGTCCCACCGGAATTCTATCCGGGAAAATTCAAAAATCTTGGGATAAGTCCCGAGGTATTGGTTTTGGGTAAATCCGGAAATCTAGGAAGTCTTAGTGACTTTCCTGCTTCCGCCCGAGACGGGCGGGGGTCCCCTCCCAGTGGAAGGGCTACCAGGGATGCTGGGCAGGGGCCACAAGAGGCCCGGGCCTGAGACCGTGGCCCGTTGGGTACCGGTCCCCACCTGGTAGCGCCAGGGGGTCGGAATTGTGCACGTCCTGCGTCTTGTTTCTGAGGGTATATGAGTGTATGCTTTGGGGTCATCGTGCGTGCTCGAAAAAATCATCGTTGCGTTTGCGTTACTTCCGTCGTTTTGGTGCGCTTCGCGCCCAGTGATCCCGGCGTTCGCATTGTGACTCTGGCGTAGCGTTCCGCATCCTGTGCTGGGTTTTCCGACGGGGCTATACCCCGTCGGCGCGGCTATACCCCTTCGGCTGTGAGGGCTGGATCCACTACACTCTGGCTGAAACCCAAAGGGAGCCCAGTGGCTCCGCTGAAGCCCCGGCGGTCTTGGTCCTTCCCGGGTCTCCCTCTCCGTCTGAACTCGACGTGCAGATCACCCTCGGCCTCGACTAAGGAGGAGACCCAGGGACGGTGAAAAATGTGGCAACATTTATTAACCAATTCCACCCCAACAGTCCATCCAACACGACACTGGTGGCCGTTCGCCTCTGCCAGGACGAAGAGTATCAGGAGCTTGCGGCAATGCTCGAGACGCACCTCCCACAGGTCGACGCTCTGCTTCGAGACGGGGTGTTGGTGCGCGGTGTGGACCGCCCAGTGCGGCTGCTGCTTGGCAGCGACGACGCAGCGCAGTGCAACGTCCTCGGCCACAAGGGTGCGTCTGAGACGCAGCCCTGTCTGGGATGCAAGAGCACGCGGTTTTCGAGTGTAGCGCAGGCCGTACTTGACGATGCCTACGGCACCCTCCAAGACGTTGACACCCGCAGGCACCTGCGAGAGGGAGTACCGGTAATGCCAGGGTTGGATCGTGTATTAGTAGGGTTGGATCGTGTAGTTGGGGGTGGATCGTATAATAGGCGCTACTAATGGTGTGCTAAGAGAGCGTGTGGCAAAAAAGCGGCGGGTTTGAACCCGGGTC
>ENA-ORXR01003744-ORXR01003744.1-marine-metagenome-genome-assembly--contig:-NODE-3744-length-13391-cov-18.122653_pt1 | contig 13391 bp, 13 predicted proteins | sample MGYA00237866_ERZ511479 | MGnify/ENA metagenome assembly ERZ511479 | reverse complement strand
GCCCGACCCTTGTGGTAACGCCCAAATAATTAACTGAACCTAATAGCTTTTATTGGTAATATTTTCGTGATGATATATGAAGGTAGGAGCAGCATGAGTAAGCACAAAATTAAAGTACCAATATTTAGTGCTAAAATGTAACTGATATCTATATAAATTGGTGCTTCGGAAACGTAATATGTTTTTTCTGGTAGTTTGATTAATTTGAAATACTTTTGGACAAATAGTAGCCCTAACCCTAAAATGTTTCCCCAAACCAAACCTAATATAATGAGGTATGAGGCGTTGTAAAGAAATAGTTTACGAATGCTCCAATTGGTACTGCCCAGTGTTTTTAAAATACCTATCATTTTAGTACGTTCTAATATTAAAACGAGTAATGCCGTTATCATATTAAAGCCTGCAATTAAAACCATGATACCGATAATACCATAAGTGTTTTTGTCAAAAATTTTTATCCATTCGAATATCGTGTAGTAGCGATCTGTTATGGTTTGTGAATCTAGTAAGGAAGGTATGGTTTCGTGAATTTCAGCACCTTTTTCTTTAATTGCGTCATAATCGTCTATAAAAACTTCAAAATTACCTATTTGGTCTTTTTCCCATCGGTTTATACGTTGTAAGTGCCTTATATCGCCTAGTAAATATTGTGCATCCAAATCTTGGAATCCAGAATTAAAAATTCCTGAAATAGTATAGGTGATGATATTGGGGAGTTTTTCTAAATCATCTTTCGGGAATACCATTTGAAACTTGTCGCCTACTTTAAAATGCAATCGGTTAGCAAGGTATTTTGAAATTAAAACGTCTTCATTTCGTTTTTGCGTATAATCGGGCAACTTCCCTTCAATAAGAAATTCTTTAAAATAGTCCCAATTATAATCAGCCCCTACACCTTTTAAATAAATACCCTCAAAATCAGTTTCGGTACGGATAACTCCAAATTTTGATGCTACGCCTTGTATGTATTTAACCCCCTTAACAGTTTTAAATTTCGGATAAAAATCTTGATTTATGGATATAGGATTTACACTTTCCTGCGAGTTGTTGCTATCGTAATTTGTTATTGTAACATGCCCATTAAAAGCTACTACCTTATCGCGGATTTTTTGCTGTAAACCAATACTAATGGCCACGGTTACCATCATGACCACCATACCAATTGCAATTGCTGCGATACCAATTTTTATTATTGGTGCCGATATACTACTTTTATACGCTTTACTGCCAATAATGCGTTTAGCTATAAAAAACTCGTAATTCAAAATCTCTGATGAAATTTAATATTTTCAAAAATACAGTTTTATTATTTGTTTTAATCATGATTTCTTGCGGAAGTAAGTTGAAAAATGATGAAATAAAACAGCTAGAAGTAGTTAACAATAAAAATGAAAACTATAATCCAATTAAAAAAGATACTACCCTAATAGTCGGAGCGAATAGAACCGAAATGTATTTACCGCTACTAAAAGGTAAACGTGTTGGAATTGTGGCAAACCAGACCTCGGTTATTTTTAAAACGGATAACACGTTTTCTCATAGTGTTGATTCTTTATTGTCTTTAAAAGTTGAAATTAAAAAAGTGTTTTCTCCAGAACATGGCTTTAGGGGGCAAGTAGATGCTGGCGAATTAGTAAAAGATGGTTTTGATACCAAAACTAAATTACCAATTGTTTCACTTTACGGAAAAAACAAAAAGCCCTCTAAAAACCAGCTTGAAAATTTAGATATCGTCATTTTTGATATTCAGGATGTAGGTGTTAGATTTTACACATATATTTCGACACTACACTACATTATGGAAGCTTGTGCCGAACAAAATATACCTGTTTTAATACTAGACAGACCTAACCCTAACGGACATTATATTGATGGTCCCACTTTAGAAATTGAAAATAAAAGCTTTTTAGGCATGCACCCTATTCCTTTAGTGCATGGCATGACAATTGGCGAATACGCGCAAATGATTAATGGCGAAAAATGGTTAAAAAATAAAATAACATCTAAAATTACCATAATTCCTGTAAAAAATTACACTCATAAAACACCTTATAGTTTAGCTATAAGACCCTCTCCAAACCTGCCAAATGATCAATCCATAAAACTTTATCCAAGTTTGGGATTATTTGAGGGCACCAACATCAATGCGGGACGAGGCTCCGAATTTCAATTTCAACGTTATGGTGCGCCTTTTCTAAACTCTGAAACTATGAGGTTTACTTATACACCTCATGCTAATTTTGGAGCTAAATACCCGAAACATAAAGATAATTTATGTTATGGCGAAGATTTAAGCAATGCTATTATTAATGATAAAATGACTTTACAATGGATTATTAAAGCTTATAAAAACACAATTGACAAATCTCTTTTTTTCAATACAGATAATTTTACGAAACACGCCGGAACCAAATTGCTACAACAACAAATTCAAGCAGGTTTATCTGAAAATGATATAAAAAAAACATGGGAACAAGGGTTAGAGAATTTTAAGAAAACCAGAAACAACTATTTAATATACCCTTGAAACAGATATTAGCCTCTATAATCTTATTTTTTACTTTTTCAGCTTTCAATACAAATATTGATAATAACGATCATGATAAAATCAAAATCGCAAAAAAAAGAGCTAAAAAATTTATGCGTAAACAACGTATTCCTGGGATGTCTATTTCAGTTTCTCAAAAAGGGCAACTCATTTGGTCCGAAGGTTTTGGTTATGCCAATAGAAAACCTAGAATAAAAGTAACCCCCAATAGAACACTTTTTCGAATTGCTAGTATTTCAAAATCCATAACCGCTTTGGCACTTGCAAAACTCGTAGATAAGAATATTATTAATATAGATGAAAGTATTTATAATTACCTACCTGATTACCCTAGAAAAACGTATGATTTTACAATCAAAGAACTAGGTGGACATTTAGCAGGTATTAGGCATTATAAAGGAAATGAATTTTTACTAAACAAAAAAATGTCAATTACTGAAGGTATAAATTTGTTTAAGAACGACCCTTTGTTATTTGAACCCTCAACACAATTTTCCTATAACACTTTTGGTTATGTGTTACTTAGTGAAATTATGCAAAAAGTTTCAAAAGTTGATTTTAATAACTTGGTAAAAAAAAGTGTTTTTATTCCTTTGGAAATGAAGAATACTAGATTAGATTTTTCTGAAATTATCGATAAAAATAAATCAACTTTCTACAGAAAAAAACGTGTAATATCAACACCCGTTGCTAATGAATATAAAGTTGCAGGGGGCGGTTTTCTATCTACTTCTGAAGATTTAATTAAGTTTGGAGAAGAAATTATTTCGCCCAAAACCGTATCAAAACGTGCTTTATCGAAAATAATTACTTCGCAAAAATTAAAATCTGGCAAGCAAACAGGTTATGGTATTGGGTTTTCAATAGAATGGACTATAAAAAATACAAAAAAATATTATCATACAGGTGGTGGTGTTGGCGCATCAACAATTCTTTTAATCTACCCAAAAGAAGGTATTGTTATATCAGTTTTAACCAATAAGTCGGGCGTAAAAATGGACGCGTTTGGTAAAATCTTAGAAGCTATTTTTCTAGATTAAAATATGTTTTAATCTAAAAAAATATAAAAAAAAGCGCCTAATTACATCTCTGTAATTAGACACTTTCCTCTAACAAAAACCCTAAATCAAACAAAAGGATTCTCTACAAACAAATCAAACCAAACTTTTATATTTTTTTAATATCATTTTCTACCAGTGGTCCAAGCTCAAAAACACTTTCTAATAATTCTGCTTTTAAATGTTTTGCTTTATCTATTTCACCATTAGCCTTATATATTTTGGCTATTCGAAATAGTACATCAGGCTCAGAAGTTTTACCGATTACGTGTTGTTCCATAACATTTAAAGCTTTTTTTATTTCACCATGATTATAATGCGTCCAAGCCAATAAATCATAAGATTGGGGTGTTGGCCTGTTCTCAACTTCAATATTAGCTATGTTTATAGCTTTTGCTAATTCTTTATTATTTTCAGCATAAAGCATAATATTATATGCGTTATACATATCGCCGTATAGTGGATTATCTACAGCAGTGTTATACAATTTCAATTGGGCTTCTTTCAAATTCAAGTCACCTTTAAATTCAGCTATTTCAGCTTTTAATAAATGGTAGTCTGGGGCATTATATGTTTTTGTTATTTCATTTAAAATACGAAGCGCCTCATCCGGATTCTTTTCATAAGAATAAACGATCCATGCAATCCCTTTTTTAGCATATGCATCATCTGGGTCCAACTGCAATGCTTTTAAATAGTGTTTGTATGATTCCTTAATTCGTCCTGCATGACCATAATAATCCGCTATGTTGGTGTAAACCCATTTTTTAGTTGAAGGTACATTTGATGCTTCTGCAATGCCTTTAGCTTGTTCCATATATTTAATAGCAGCGTTTAAATCTCCGCGATGATCAGACCATTTTGATAACCGAATTAAATAATCGAAATCTGAGTTTTTTCTTATCTTTTCAAGATAGAGTTTAGCAGCATCAAAATTCCCTATTTCCAAATGCACATCAAATAACATTTTTTGAGTACCTAATAATCCTTCGCCAACAATTTCGGCCTTTTTTAGCAATTTCAATGCCTCTTTAAATCTATGTTGAGAGATATAGTTTCTTGCCAAAGACCTTAAATACCCTGTTCGATTATAATGGGTTGCTTTATTAACTTGAATTAAGTAGTTTTCAGATTTAATCAACGCCTCAATAATTCCAGTTTTATTAAAAATTTGAGATTGAGATGCTGCAGCTTTAGCTAAGTAAGGAAACTGATTTGGTTCTTTTTCTAGCTTTTTTTCCCAGAATTTAAGATCCTCTTTTGCGACTTGCAACATCTCATTCCCTGATGCTTCTAAATAAACTGTATAATCTTTTTTATTTGTTACTTGTTTTGATTCATTATTGCAACTTACCGTAAGCAGTAATAAAAAAATAAATGCTAATTGTTTTACAGGTTTCATGTGTTTGATTTTTTAGTGTTTTTGTGTAACTGTTTTTAAAAAACCCTGAAATATGAATCATGAAATTCATATTTCAGAGGTAGGTAAATATAAACTTCTAATGAGGAGAAGCTAAATATGGAAATGAGGACAAAAAGGCTTTATCATTTGCATCAACATTATCGTTAGATAATCCAGGGAATTCTTCAAAATCTTCACCACCGAATATTAATAATAATTCAACTGTAATAACATCATCAGCTAAAGCTCTACCAGAAAGTGTATTTTCCTCTTCACCATCAAAAAATGTTGTTTTACCATCTAACGATACGTTTAAAACGTCCGTAGCCAAAAGACCTGTGAATGCTGCTGCGTCTTGGCCAAGGGCATTCATTCCACCATCAGCATAAGCTGGACTCAACGCTAATAAATTAGCTTGAAATTTACTTTGAAATGCTGCATTTTGAGCAGTTGGTATGGTTACGTTAAAAGCGTCTTTATCTTCTGCTGCAACAAACACGGTATTAATTGCTGGTCTGCCCATTTGGTCTTCTTGAGTATAAGTTCCAGAAAAATCTGGCACATTTACTTTTATATCATTATCATCGTCATTTGAGCAATTAAATGCCATTAATGAAACGGTTAATGCCAAGGTTAATATTTTTATATTTTTCATAATTCTAATATTTTAAATAAGTTTAATTTGTTTTTTTATTTTCTTTTAGATTCTACCCAAGTATTGATTTTACCAGAATTACCAATCATAGATTTAGGCACTTCCACAACGATAGACATAACATTAGTTCCTGCAAATGTATCTGCACCTGGCATGTTAAAACTTGATGCGTCTCCTGCTATAATAGCAGAATATTGAGCAAAGTCCATAAAGAATGGATCATCACGTGGGCCTGCAAAAAAGGTCATACCATTATTATTTGCAATATTTGCTTCGCCACCATAAGGCGTAATAGCAACATTACCACCAATAGTTGTACTTGTTTGTATTGTACTATTTAACCCTGTTTGCGAAGGTGCTACAGGACCAAAGAAATACATTTTACCATTTCTAGGAATAGCTTGAATTACCAAATCTTCTATATTATCCTGATTGGTATCAATATTAAACTCTACTAAAACGTTTTCATCAAATGATGCTGAACCCGTACTTGAAGGACTAATTAAAGCTTGTAGGTTGGCTACAAATACTAAATTTTCTGTGTTTTCACCTTGAAAGGCATAGAAGTCGGTAATATCACTACTTCCTCCTCTTACTTCTGGGGCGTCAATATGATCCGCCGCAATAATGAAGCAACTTGCTACAGCTATTACTCCAATTCCTAATACTCGTTTTAAATTTTTCATGTTTTTGAGATTTTTGTTATTGTTAAATTCATTCTCTGCCATACCTACGACAAAAAGATCGAGGTGGTTTTGTTAAAATTATGTTAAAGAAAAATAATGCAGATATTGAGCTAAAAGTTTACTTTTACATTTTTAATTATATTGAATTATGAACCCATCATCTACTGGTTGGATTAAGAAACTTTTAAAACATCTGGAAGGCAGCACAGCAGTTATAAACCATAGTGATCATGCTTTATACAATGCATTAAGAGATAGTGGTTTTATATATGGCACGAACCTAAAGGTGATAAACACCATTTTTTCTGAATTTAATATTAACGAAGAAGAAATGTGTAAGGTAAATTTATGCTTAGCTTTTTTTAATACCCACCAAAACTTAAACCATGAAAATAATTTTTTAGACAGTGTGATTAATTTTTATCAAAAAATTGGTGAACACAAATCCTCTTACTTTAAAGAATTATTGAGAAATTCATCAAGTCACGAACAGTTAGAGCGCCTTATCCATAAGCGCACTCAACTTGATGACAATATAATTACTAAAAATTTTAATTATTTTTTAATTAACGGATTACTATATATTGATATATTAGCTTATAAAGCTTTTATTGAAAATGACATATTTTCATTAGATTATCTTAAAAATTTGGAAGCTAGCATTGAAGCTATCTCTCTTGATGTGATTAAATCAAAAAAATATAAAACAGAATATGATGACGGTTTAATTAAACTTTTTGAATCCTCGTTACGCTATGGGAAGAAAACACCTTTTGATTATAAACAAGCTATAAAACATATTAAAACCCAACAAGAAAAAAAATATATTTTAGATTTGGCATGTATGGCAACTTGGAGTGATCAGATTATTGAAAAATCTGAACAAAATTTTTTATTACAACTTGGCCATGATTTAAATCTTACCGTATCGCAGGTAAATGAATCTATTGAAAGCATTAATAATTTTTTCGATATTAATAAAAACAACATAGCGCTTTTTAGCTCTAAAAATGTAGTACAGAGCTTTTATGGTAATTCCAGTAAAATTGTTACCACATTGATTTCCAGAAATAGCAAGCGCCTATATAAAGAATTGGTTGGCAGTAAAGATTTAATGGTTTTACTTACCAAATCTACAGTAAGGGATTTAAACAAAGCTGAACAAAAAAAAGTACAAGAGCAGTTGCTTGACATTTTTAAATCCATACCAAGTCTTGCTATATTTCTACTTCCTGGTGGCGCTTTACTGTTGCCTTTAGTGGTGAAATTCATACCTAAATTATTACCATCCGCTTTTGACGAGAATAGGATTGAGGAGTAACTGCTTTATCGTTTGCACTTTTTATTTACCAATAAATTATTAATAGCTTCTTTCTTTTAATAAACTTATCAACCCTTATATTTGCAAAGGCATGCTTTGGTTAAACTATTTTTAAACATTCAACCATGGTTTTAAATAAAATAATCCTTATTTTTTTTCATTAGATTTACGGAAAACAACCCATATTATGAAGTCTTTTAACATAGAAGAAATAAACGACCTTTTAAAAGGCAAATTAATAGGAAGCACCTCGCGGCAAATTGAAGGTCCAGAAGAACTGCAAAAAGCTAAAAATAACCACATATCATTCATTGGAAGCACAAAATATTTAAAGTATTGGGAAGGTTCCGAGGCTTGTGCCGCAGTAGTAAATGATAATTTAACAATAAAACCTGGCCATAATCGCGCCATAATAATGGTAAAAAACGCTGATTTGGCCATGGCAAAAATCTTAGAATTATTTAATCCGCCATCACCAGAGTTTGAAACCGATATTCACCAAACAGCAGTATTACATGAAACTGTAAAAACCGGCGTAGGTTGTAAAATAGGTGCCAACTGTTATGTTGGAAAAAATGTTGTGCTTGGAAATGGTGTGATTTTATACCCTAATGTGTGCGTGTTTGACGAAACAACTATTGGAGATTATACCACCGCATGGTCTGGTACAATAATTAGAGAACGCTCAATTATCGGTAGCCACTGTATTTTTCATACGAATGTGAGTATTGGTGCCGATGGTTTTGGTTATCGCCCAAGTGATAATGGTCAAGGCTTAACAAAAATTCCTCAAATAGGGAACGTTATTATAGGGGATTATGTTGAAATTGGAGCAAACTCCTGTGTAGATCGTGCTAAATTTAGCAGCACCATTATTGGTGATGGTTGTAAAATTGATAATTTGGTACAAGTAGCTCATAACAGTATTATGGGCCGCTCTTGCATTATGGCAGGACATAGCGGACTTGCAGGTTCTGTAACTTTAGGTGATGGTGTCATTATTGGTGGAAGCGCCTCTATTAAAGACCATACCACCATAGAATCTGGGGCAACTGTAGGCGCTGGTTCTGGTGTTATGAATAACATAAAAGCTGGTCAAACCGTTTTAGGGTATCCCGCACAAGATGCTAAAGCGATGTTAAAGCAATGGGTAGCGATGCGTAGGTTGGTAAAGAAGTAGTTAAAATTTTTATATCCTGAATTATCTACTGAATATTAGCAACTATATAAATAGTTATTTGTAATTAAAAAAATAAAAAACAATCCTTGATTTACTTTATTATTAAGTCTTTGAAATTAAAGATAGGTATTTTGATGATCGACTTGGAGATTACGTTTTTGATTAGAAATTGTTTATAGAAAATTCACCATTGAGAGTTGTCTAATATACAAAGATGGTGAAATGATAATGGCAAGGATAATTAAAAAAGATTTAAAAGATAAAATTGTATACTAAGAAAGACTTCAATCAATTAACAATTTTGAAAGAACACCTTTTAATATAAGTTTACGAAATTTCTAAAACTTGTTTATATCAAATATTTTAATCAGATAAAACTAATAGACAAACCATTTTGTCTATTAGCTCTTAAATTACTTTTTTCTAATAGCATGCTATTATTTTAGCATAAAGTTAGGACTATAAAACCAATTTCAATAATGCGAATAAAACTCATAAACCAACCTATAATATAAACATAAGCTAATCTAATTCTCCCAACCTACTCCAACCATCCCTTAAAACCCTTAACCCGTTCACGAGCTACAATAACGTTTTGCTCTTTATAAGAATTCAATTTTATTTGTAAACGCGAATTGGTATAACTTACTATGTCTTTTATGGCATTAATATTCACAAAGAATTTTCGGTTAATGCGAAAAAAAGTTTGAGGTTCCAGTTCGTCTTCTAGATTATCTAAAGTGGTATCTAAAAGATAGTTTCTGCCTTCTGTGGTATGTAAATAGGTGCCTTTATTCTCACTGTAAAAACATTCTATATCGTCAATATTTATAAGTTTAAGGTGCTGCCCTACTTTTATGGAAAAACGTTTTTTGTATGCTCTGTCTATGGGATTTATTAAAAGTTTTTTAATATCGTTAAAATCTAAAGTAACGGCTTGTTTTTGTGGTGCACGTGCTTTATATTTTTGGACTGCGGTTTCCAAATCTTCATCGTCAATAGGTTTTAAAAGATAATCAATACTGTTCAATTTAAAGGCTTTGAGGGCATATTCATCATAAGCCGTTGTAAAGATTATTGCAGATTTGATAGCGATAGTTTCAAAAATCTCAAAAGATAAGCCATCACTAAGTTGAATGTCTAGAAATATTAAATCTGGATGTACGTTATCCTGAAACCAATTGATGGATTCCTCAACAGAATGTAGCATAACCTGAACTTCTAAATTCAATTTTTGGAGCATACGTTGTAAACGTCTTGCTGATGGTTTTTCGTCTTCTATGATGATTACGTGCATTGATTTATTTGTTTTTAATAGTTTACTTTTAATTGGCGGATTATGATGCGTTAGGGATTGCAGCGGATAGCCCACAGCCCGACTTTAGGAGGTGCGAGGACTTGGAGCGGAAAGCCCGACCCTTGTGGTAACGCCCAAAACATTTACTCTTAAAACGACTAAGGCCCGAGGATAAGCGAAGACGTAAACAATAAATTTTAACTAATTCCATTTATGTTTATCTTTGTCCATATATTCCTTAATTTTTCTGTCTTCCCAATTTTTACTAAACAAAAGGTTTTTTCCAAATACGGCCAGTGCATGAAACATTAATCCCAGACCCCAGAAAATGGGTGTTGAAAAAGTTGCAAAACTCCAAAAATCGTTAGTATTAGAGCTAATCATACTGACTATAAAAATATTGACCACAAGGTAAAAGAACGCATGCCAATAAAACCCTTTAAGTTCTTTAACGCGTTTTTTTGCACGCCTGTAAGCCGCTTCGTTTTCGTTATTTTTTAAAATATAGGGTGCTGGTTTAGTATTATCCATGATTGTTATATTTTAGTCCCAATTGTTTTTTTCTTTACGCATCAACGCTTCAATTTTGCGTGCTTCCCAGTTTTTTACCCACATGCCTTTGTATACAAATACAATGAAGGCATGTATAAGCAGGCCGATACCCCAACCGATGACTGAATACCAAAACCATTTATAATCCCAATACGTCTTATAGTTAATAAATATGGTAAATGGCGTGTATAGACAATAAGCGAGTAAGTGTTGATAAAAGCCTTTTATCTGAGCGATACGCTTAAGTGCATGCGCAAAGTTTTTATCTGTTTCCGTGTTTCCTAATGATTTTTCCATAATCAATTCCAATTGTTTTTTTCTTTACGCATAAATTCCTCCATTTTTCGTTTTTCCCAATTTCTGCCAATAGACCCGCCGTTTACAAAAACTCTAAAGGCTTGAATAACGAGACCTATACCCCAACCAAACATGGGGAACCAAAACCATTGAAACCCCCATGAGGTTCTATAATTTATAAATATTAAAAACGGGATGACCAAACCATAGGATATAAGACTATAATAAAAGCCCTTTAGTTCGTCAACATGATTTAAGGCACGCACATAATTATCATCTAATTTTGATGGGGTTTGTTCTGTTCTCATAACTGCTGTTTTTTTAGTAAGCATAGGTATGGCAACTGCAAAACGGGTTGCTTCTTTGCTAATGTTTACTTTTTTGTTGGTTAGTAAATCGTAACGCTGGTTTATATTATTCAAACCCACGCCTGTACTCTTTTTTACTATTTTTTTAGGTTGTAAATTATTCTCTACGACCAGATTCCCGTGGTCTTCATAGATTTTAATATGTAATGGTTTGCTTGCCATGACCATATTGTGCTTTACGGCGTTTTCTAAAAGTAATTGCAATGATAGCGGCACCACTTTACTTTCTGGATTTGATGCTTTTTCGGGCATCGTAAAAACGATACTATCTTCAAATCGCATTTTGAGTAAAGACATATAGGTTTTTGCGAATTGCAACTCCTCATCTACCGTTACTAATTCTTTGCTTTTTTGCTCTAAAACATACCGATATACTTTTGATAATGACGTTGTGAATTTTTGTGCATTTTGTGGATTCTCCTCTATTAAGCTAGTTAGTACATTTAAACTGTTAAAAAGAAAATGAGGGTCTAATTGATTTTTTAAAGCATCGAACTTAGCACTTGCCGTTCCTGCAATTACTTTTTGTTCTTTAATTCGGTTTTGTTGATACTTATTATAAAAATATACCGCATGAAAAATTACGACGATTGTTAGTGTTATCCATAATCCAAACTGATAATTTACCAACCGCTCATTCAATAGGAATTTTTTAAATGGAATACCTTTATAGACCATAGCTGTCGAGGCTCTAAGAACAAACAAACCAATTAGGGTTATTATAGTTGCTCCAAGAATACCAACAGCCAAGCGTTTTACTGTATTGCTTTTTTTCCAGTTGTAGCGCTCCATTCTATCAAAAAAATACATATTGGAATAGCCTAAAACAAAAGAGTACAATTGATAAAAACCAAAGCCGACAAATAGTTCATTGGCATTTTTATTACTAAAGCCACCGAGTAGAAGATTTCCAATGACAAACGTAACACAGCCAATAATGACAGTAATTAATATATTTTTAGTCGATTTTGTCATAGTTCTTATCTAATAGATATTACTTTCTGCAAGATTCTAAAAGCATTTTTGCTCGGTCTGCGCCCCAATTTGGATGAAATGCTGTTTCTGGTTTAAAGTTAGCAAAAAGTTCTGTGGCACGCTCTAAATCTTTACAAAATGGTTTAGTGTCTTGTTCGAAATATTTTGCACCGCCTATATTCCATTCTGCATAGCAATACACCACTCTTGGATTTTCTGGAGCAATAACACTTGCTTTTTCATAAAGTTCTATAACTTTTCCTGATAAAGTCATGCCGTACGTGGCACCATCATAAGCTACCCAAGCCGTGTGCAGTAAGGCTTGAAGCACAATAATTTCTGGATTGTTTTGGGAAATGGCTGTAGCTTTGTTTAGTAAACCTTGTGCTTTTTTTAGCTTTGCTGAAAGTTTTTCTTCGTCTCGTTCTCCAAAACTATTAGTGATATTAATTTGTGCTGCATAATATGGTGGCAACCAATTGTCTGGTTCTGCTTTTGCTATACGCTCAAAGAGGTTTGATGCTTCGGTGGGTTGATTTTTGCTCCAAAGGTCGAATGCTTTTTGCATGCCTTTTTCATAATTTGTCTGAGCTGTTATAAATCCTGAAATTAATAATGTGGCGATAATGATTAGCTTTTTCATGTGTTTAAGTATTAAAGTGTGATGTGTTGTGTGATGGATGTATTATTGATTTGAAAGTTGGCATCTTGCCATTTTGCTGGCCCCATAAAACCTTTGGCATTATTTGAAAAACCATAATCTTCTTTTGGAATGCCGAAAACTGCGGTATCGAATTTGTTATTCTCATTTTCGTCGTGAAACATAGATATGGCGTAAAGGCCTTTTGGAACAGCTTTAAAAGTTACCGTGCAGGTATTGTTTTCAATTTTGCTGAACGTTGCTTCAAAACCTTTGTTTAGAAAGCTAGCTTCTGAATTGTAAAGCGCGATGTATGCTTTTCCTTGGTTGGTTTCAAAGTTTGAAATGACTACAGTAATATCTGCTAAGTTTTCATCTTGTGCTTGAAGGTTTGATACTATTAAAAGTGATA
>ENA-ORXR01003743-ORXR01003743.1-marine-metagenome-genome-assembly--contig:-NODE-3743-length-13393-cov-3.260814_pt1 | contig 13393 bp, 14 predicted proteins | sample MGYA00237866_ERZ511479 | MGnify/ENA metagenome assembly ERZ511479 | reverse complement strand
CGCTGTTCAGAGTCGAATAGCAGCGGACACGTTGACGACGCTTGCAGTGCAGTCGAAAGAGAATCAGGAGCGGCTGATGCCGCGGGACCTCGATCGGCCTACGCCGTTCACGGTCCGCTCGATGGTTTCGTATCGAGCGAGCACGACGCGGCTCGAGTCGGGTGTGTTCGTGAAGGATCGCCAGGCGGAATACCTGCACCGATTGACTGGCACCGGCCAGCGGGTGCGACGTCCTCGAGGGCGGGCGATTTTCATTCCGGCGAAGGCGCAACGCACGAACCGGTACGGGAACATGCCGCGGGCCCGCCGACGTTCGGCGTTGTCATCGGCACAGACGTTTACGCGGACACGAGGCGGGCGGGTTGGTGTGTACCGGCGTAACGGCAAGGGACTGGAGCGACTCGGCACCTTCGCGACGGAGACGCGATACAACCGCCGGTATTGGCGGTTCTATGAGAACGCGATCGTGCACGCGGGCAGGGAGTTCGGCGGCATCTGGAGAGCCGAGTGGGATCGGCGGATGAGAGGCCGATGAGCGGCGAGCTCTGGAGTCAGCAGGAGCTCGCTGACATCTCAGGGTTCGACGTGAATTACTGCCGAAAGGTGGTCGGGATGCTCGAGCCGGTGACGGCAAGGAAGCGAGGCGCCGGCAAGCGATACCACGTTGCCGAGATCTTCGCCGCGATCATGGAGATCGAGCGGAACAAGCGGGTCTCGTTCGACTCGAGTGACGCGAAGCAACGCGCCGAGATGGCGAGGGCTGAGAAGCTCGAGATAGAGAACGCGATACGCCGCGGTGAGCTCGTGTCACTCATTGACCAGGTGGCCACGGACAGCAAGGCCGCCTCGATGCTCGCGAGAAAGCTCGAATCGATACCGGGCCGGATCAAGCGGAAGTATCCGGACATGCCAGGCAAGTACCTCGCCGCGCTGGCCGATGCTCTCGCGGTAGCGCGGAACGAGCACGTCGAGGAGTTCGAAGCGCTCGTGAAGGAAGGGATACACGAGGCCGCTGACGACGACGAGGCCGCGGCACCAGCGCCGGCAGCAAAGAAGAAGACCGCGAAGAAAGCCGCGGCGAAGAAGCGGGCCACGAAGAAGCGAGCAACGAAGAAAACAGCTGCAAAGAAGGTTGCAGCGAAAAAGACAGCAGCCAAGAAAGCGACGGCGAGGAAGCGGAGCCGCCGAGGGTAGTGACCGACCTGAAACACCCTGACCTCGTTCCCTACGGTCAGGCGAAGGCCATGGCACTGCAGGCCATGCGGGCGCTGCCGCCCATGAATCTGCCGGATTTCTCGGAGCGTCATTTCTTCCTGCCGCCAGGGAGTTCGGGAATCCCGGGCCCATGGGTGAACGCGCCGTTTCAGCGCGGGATCATGCTGGTGATCGGTCACGACGACGCACGGCGGGTGGTGATCCAGAAGCCGGCCCGGGTTGGTTACACGAAGATCCTCGCGGCGAGCCTGGTGTACTTCGCCTCGAGGCGCCGCCGCTCGACGTGTCTGTGGCAGCCGACGGACAGCGACTCAATGGAGTTCGTCCGCGACGAGATTGATCCGTTGTTCGAGTACGTGCCGGTGTTCGGCGACGCGCTGTTGACCGATCCGGACCGCGACAAGGATCCGCGGAACACGGTGCACCGGAAAGAGTTCGCAGGGGCAAACCTGCATTTCAAGGGCGGCAAGTCGGCGAGCAACTACCGCCGCATGACGCTCGACGTCGCGCTGCTCGACGAATACGACGGTTTCGACGCTGTGATACGCGGCGCGGACGGCAAGGCCGAGGGTTCCGCGGCTGGTCTTGCGGAGGTTCGGGTCACCGATAGCCCGTACGGGCGAATGGTGCTCGGCTCGACGCCAACAGTGAAAGGCGCGAGCCAGATCGAGTCGGAGCTCGCGGCGTGCGAGTGCGTGCTCGAGCGCTACGTTCGCTGCCCGCGGTGCGAGCACATGCAGCGACTCGAGTGGGGATCGGAGACGACCACGCACGGGATGAAGTGGGACCACGGGGACCCGAAAGCCGCTCGCTACATTTGCGAGTCGTGCCATGGGTCGATGGAGTGGGGCGACATCAACCTGATCGATGCGGGTGGTTACTGGGCATCGGAGAGCCTCCGACTCGATGACTCGGGAGATGGTGAGTTCTTCGATCGGGTGACCGGTGAGCCGGCGACGTTTCCGGAGACGATCGGGTTCAAGTTCTCGACGCTGATCAGTCCGTTCTACTCGTGGCCACAGATGGTCAAGTCATTCCTTGAGGCAAAGGACCAGATACGCCGCGAGGGCGACAGTTCGAAAATGATGGTGTTCGTGAACACCCGTCTCGGTGAGACATGGGTCGAGGGCGAGACGGTGATGCAGGACCCGATGAAGCTCATGGAACGGGCGGAAATCTACGCATCAGAGGTCCCGCTCGGTGTCGTGGCCATCACGGCGGGCGTCGACGTGCAGATCGATCGCCTCGAGATCGAGTTCCGCGGGTGGGGCGCTGGCGAAGAATCCTGGGGGCTGCAGTACGTGAAGCTCGTTGGCGACACTTCGCAGGTGCCAGGGCAAGACCTCGAGGGCGAGGTGTCCACGGTGTACGACCAGCTCGAGAGGCTCCTGAATCGGACGTTCACTCACCCGGTGTACGGAGAGATGCAGATCACGCTCGCCTGCATCGATTCGGGGTATCAGACAAGCAACATCTACGAATTCTGCGCTCGGAATCCGAAGACTTGGATACCAGTCAAGGGCGCGGGTGGTGCCGCGACACGAGAAGTTGTCGATTTCAGCGGCAAGGTGAATGACCGAGGCGTGTACCTCGCGATCGTCGGATCAGACAACGCGATGGACGTCATTCACACCCGCCTCGGCCTGACCGAGGACGGGCCCGGTTGCTACCACTGGCCAAAGGATTCGCCAGGGTTCGGTGAGATGTACTTCCGACAGCTGCTCGCCGAGCAGCGAGTGAAAAAAATGAAGTCAGGCCGACCCTACTGGACGTGGGTTTGTCCGCCGAACGCCCGGAACGAACCGGCCGACACGGCGAAATACAACCTTGCCGCGATCAAGCTTGCACAGATCGCGAAAGGGATCGTGTTGCACAAGGCACCGGAGGTGGATCAGTCACTCGCCACCGGCGCGGAAGCGAAGTTGTCACCACTCGAGCGGATGAAAGCAATCGCCCGATCAATGAACAAACCCGGAGAAAGTTGACCATGGCCGCAAAGAAGAACGCGACCGAGGCAGAGGCCGCGCCCGCCGCGGAAGCGCCGGCAGAGAGCAGCGCCGAACGGCGCGTGACCGACGGTTGCCTGGTGGCGACGTTCGACGGCTCGACGGTAAGTGTGGAAAAGGCCGCCGGTGCCACCTGCAGCTGCACGCTTGACCTCGCCGCCATGCCGCTCGAATCCGCGAAGAAAGTCGCGAGAGTCCTTTCCACACTGGTCAGTCAGCAAGCGTAGTGAGCGCTACTGAGGGCCCGTCGTATGGATCGGGCTATGACTCGCCCTATCGCGTCGACCTCGAGGCGGCGCCGGAGACTCTCGACGACTGGGGTACGTGCCGCGAGCGGGTGCGTGACGCGCGAAACGTGCTGCATGACGTCAACCTCGGTCGACAGGTTGAGACGGTCACGCACGACGGACGCACGGTCACTTACACGCGTGCGGACGCTGATCGCCTGCAGGCCTACATCAACACCCTGTGCCGCGCGTGTCCGGACGGATTTCGCGACGCGGCTGACTTCAATCGACGACGTTCGCGCGGGCGAGCTCACGTCGTGACCTGGTGCCGATAGCACGATGAGCGAACACGGCGCGGCCACAGCCAAAGGCACATCGGTTCACGGTGCGAACGATCCCGCCTCGGCCGCAATGAAGCTGTGGCGCCCGCCGCTTCAGACGCATGACGACGCGTGGCTGCCTGAGCGTGATCAGTCAGTCGCCAAGTCTGACGACGCGATACGGAACAACCCGATGCTGCAGGGCGGCATCCGGAGCCAGATCGACCAGGTTGTCGGCGATCACTACCGCATGTCGTACGACGCCCGCCACGAGCACCTCGTTGCCGCTGGCATGAGCGATTCAGAGGCGGTGACCTTTGCCGACGCTGTCGAGGAACAGTTCGACCTCGACGCCCGGAGCCTCGAGAACTGGTTCGACGCATCGGGTCGGATGAACCTGACCGAGTTGTGCGGGTGCGCGATGTACACGCACTACCGCCAGGGCGAGAGTATTCAGATCGCTCACTACCTCTCGACGGCCGAGAAACGCGGTGACCGTCCGTTCGCGACAGCGGTGCAGATAGTCAACCCGGATCGCGTGATCTCACCGTTCGCGGTGATCGAGGATCGGTACCTGCGCGCAGGGTTCAGGCACAACAAGCGTGGTTACGCGATCGGTATGCACGTGCTGAACCGTCACCCGAACGAGGTCAGCTTGCTCGGCCGCCTCGGCCTCGGCGATGAGTTCCAGTACATCACCCGGCACACCCCCTGGGGCCGATCGAAGTGGCAACACCTGCGCCTGGTCGAGGCCGCTGACCAGACGCGCGGACGATCGGGATTGATTGCCGGTCTGAAGAAAGAACGGATGTTGTCGAAGTTCGAGGAAACGATGCTCTCGAACGCGATCACGCGAGCGTTCTATGCCGCGGTGATCGAGTCAGACGATCCGAAAACAGCGTTCGAGGGCCTCGCGCTGCAGGACACGCCGAACCCGAACGAGTCGGCACTCGATCAGATGGCCTTGCGGGCGGCTTACTACCAGGGTGACAACGAGCTCACCATGAACGACTCGACGATCGCTCACCTGTACAAGGGCGACACCATGAAGCTCCTGACACCAGACGGTCAGGTCGATTTCATGGACCCGTTCACCGCCATATTCATGCGGTACCTGGCGCGCACGCTCGACATCTCATACGAAGAATTTTCAGGCGACTACACGAAAACGAACTACTCAGGCAGCCGCGCCGGCAAGCTCCAGTCAGAGGCCAGCCGCCGTGCATTTGCATCTCGATCGCCTGAGAAGTTCGGGCGATTCGCGGGGGGACTGTGGCTCGAGGAGAACTGCGCATCCGGACGACTGCCGTTCCCGGGCCGCACCTCACGGGCTCGCCTGAACCGGTTCCTCGAGCACAAAGAGCGGCTCTGTCAGTTCATTTTCTCGGGTCCTGGCACCGGTCACATCGACCCGGTGAAGGGCACCGAGGCCGCGATGAACGAACTGAAGATGGGCGCGACAACGCTGAAACGCTACTGCGCTACCTACCTGAATGCCGACTGGCGAGAGATCGTCCGGCAGCGAGCCGAGGAGTACCGCGTGGCGGGCGAGCAGGGCCTCGACCTCAACGCAATGCTCGGCATCGGCGCACCCGCGGCACCCGCCCGCACACAACGACCGGAGACGGATGACGATGACTGAACAGGCGCTGATGCTCGCGCGAGTGACGAACGCACCGCTGATGGTGACGGCCGACTATCTCGACTCGGTGCTCGGTCTACTCGCGGCACGTGAAGGCGCGGAAATCCGATGGAGCGAGCCGCCGGAGGAAGTTACGGATGGAGCGCGTTACCGGGCGATGGCCGACAAGGATCGCAGAGTCATTCATGACGGTATCGCGCTGATCGGCGTCGATGGATCGCTCGCTCACAAGTCCGGGCGCCTCGTGGGCATGTCGTCGACGATGCGGTCGTATACCGCCATTCGGCGCGACCTCGACGCAGCACTCGGTGACGAGCGAGTCAACGGCATCGTGTTCGACATCGATAGCCCTGGTGGCGAGGTCTCGGGCAACTTCGCGCTCGCCGAGTACATCGCAAGCGTGCGCGGACAGAAACCCATGCTTGCACTCGCCGACGAGTACGCGACGAGCGCGGCCTACAACATCGCAGCCGCTGCCGACAGGGTTGTGGCGCCGTCGGGTTCCCTGGTCGGATCGGTCGGCGTGATCCTCGCGCACATCGGCGAAGGCCGCGCGCTCACGAACGGCGGCATAGACGTGACGCTGATCCGGGCGGGCGCACACAAGGCCGAGGCGAACAGCGTCGAGCCACTGTCTGACGAGGTCCGCTCGCGGCTGCAGACAAGCGTGAATCGCACATACGGACGTTTCGTCGGACTGGTCTCGCGGAATCGCGGCATGGAAGCGGAGGCCGTCAGACAGACAGAGGCTCGGGTGTTCGACGCTGAGGAAGCGCTCGAGCTCGGGCTGATCGATAGCGTCGAGTCCGTTGACGACGCACTGGGTTCATTTGCTGAGCGTGCGCGGGAGCGCTCGGCGAATCGCACGTCATCACCCGTAATGCTGGCAGCAACGCCGGCGCCCACTACCCACGAGGAAAAACAGATGGATCCTAAGACGGGTGCCGATGCTGGCACCGACACGAAGGCCGCCGAGAACGTGGACAACACCGCCGCGATCGAGGAGGCCAAGGCCGAGGCACGAGCCGAGGAGCAAGCTCGCGTTGGAGCGATCTATGCCCTCGCCTCTGCGAACCTGTCGGACGCTCACCGCGCCATGGCCGGCGAGTACGTTGTGATGGGCCTGTCGGCTGAACGCTGTGACGAACTGTTGCAGAAGATGCCGGCACCCGCTGCCGCACCCGCACCGGCGAAAGCTGACGCGGATGACACCAATGCACTCGACAGCATGATGTCGGGCGCGGGTGCCGATGCCGATGCAGTCGAGGCGAATCTCAGCGGCGACGCTGGCGAGGATTCCGACTCATCCGGTGCCATGGCTGCCGCTCGCGAGTACCGCCGCGACACGCAAGCACACGTCCGTTACGCGTCCCTCGAGGAGAGCCGAGCCTGATGTTCCAAGATACCCATGGAGTACCCGGTTACACCGTATCCGGAACCGCCGCCAACGAGCGATTCGTGCTCGAGGCAAACGAGCATGGCGCTCGCCTGTCCGTGAAGTTCGCGGCCGCCGAGCTCGCCCGACACGTGCTTGTGAAAGCGGGTGCGGGTGGCGTCATGGAGTTGGTGACGGCCGCGACTGACACCGTGTTCGGTGTCCTGGTCGAGCCGAAGCCCGCCGGCGCTACCTCGTTCTACGTCTACACGCAGGCGAGCATCAATCGGGATCTCCTCGACCTGACGGCGATGGGCATCACCGATGCCGATCTCGATCAGCTGCAGGCGACGTGCCCGACGCTCGTTTTCACCCGCCCGATTTTCTCTGGAGCCGACTGAGATGGCACCCGTTCCGAAGCTCACCGAATCCCGCCAGCTTGCCGGTATCTACCGACACTTGCGGACCATGCCGCGGTTCATCAGTCAGTTGTTGAATCCGCAACCCGTATTCCTGAACGCAGACACGATCGAGTTCGACGTCGGCGAGTCAGGAACAGGTATGGCACCGTTCGTTCGTTCGAACGCGCCTGGCATCCCGACTCGCGGGTCGGGCTCTGTCACGAAGCGATACCGACCCGCGTATATCAAGATGCGGGACGGTATCAACGTCGCTGATAACCAGCCCATGTGGTACATCGGCGAGCGGGTGCCTTGGAACAAGCTCTCGTATCAGCAGAAGTTCAACCTGACCCGCGCGGACATCATTCGTCGTCACTCTGAGATGAAGGAAGTGCGCGAGGAGTGGATGAACTCACAGCTACTGCGCTCGGCGAGCTACAACGTCAAGTTCCAGGGCAACAGTGGTCAGGTCGAGGACACTTACCCGATCGATTTCGGACGTGATCCCGCGCTGACCGTGACACCTGCGACGCTCTGGAGCGCTGCCGGTGCCAAGCCCGTCGAGGATCTCGAGGGATGGTTCCAGACCATTGCCGATATCTACGAGGGCAACATCACCGACGTTGTCATGGGCAAGGATGTGCCGAGAACCCTGGTGCTGCAGGAGCAGATGAACAACATGGACAGCGCCAACAGCCGAATTCTTGCTCAGAATTTCGACACGGCGCGCCTGACCTACACCGACCAGGATGCGGTGCGGGAATACGGCACGTATCGAGGTGTTCGGTATACCTCATACACCGGCCGCTATCACGACGCGACGGGCGCTAGGCAGTATTTCATTGCGCCGAACGAGCTCGTGGTGATCGCTCGAAAGCAGATCATCGGCACCTCGCTGATGCTCCGCGGCCGCATCCGCGACATCGCCACTCTGGATCAGAACATCGATCTTTTCCAAAAGGAGTGGGAGGTCGAGGACCCCTCCGGTATCACCATTCTGTCGCAAGCCTCACCGCTCGCGGCCACGGTCGATGCCAACTTCGCGCTTCGCGCAACTGTCCTCTGAGGAAACTGAAGTATGGGCACTGAAACTGTGACGGTGGCGGCTGGCGCCACCTACTGCTCGGGTTACATGGAGTATCAACCCGGTGACACGCTTGACGTCTGCAAGATCGATGCAGAGCGCGGCAAGTACCACGGCGTGTTCGTCTGATGGCGGGTAAAACCGCCTTTCTGGCACTCCTGACGGTCACCGGAACGTTCCACGTATCCGGTGACGGTGACAAGGCGAAGATCGTCGAGACAGCGGAAGGCCTGAAGGATGCGAGACGCGTCGAGGTCGATGTAAAGACCGGCGATCGTGTCGAGGTAGGCTCGCTGTTGCCTTGCATCGAAACGGCGCTGATCGATCGAGGCGTGCTCGTCGAGCGTGAAGTCGAGAACGTCGAGACACTCGGCGACGTCTCGGGTAGCAATGAAGGCGCTACGGATGTCGAGGTGACGGCGCTGACGGAGGAAGGCAAGACCGCTGCCGCTGGCAAGGCCAAGGCGAAGTGACGATGGCCGGTCGATCGTTCGCAGATCACACACGTGACCTCGACGACGCGATCGACCGGCATCTGTCTGACCCCATGACACTGATCGTCGACGGCACGCGAATACCGCTTCCGGGGACGCACGTCGTCGAGGAGTTCATCGCGTCATCAGAGGGCAGTCAAGCGACTGTCGTTGAGCGTCGAATATCGGTACAGGAGCGATTGCTGCCGACCCGCCTTGTCGAGAAACGAGCGGTGATCGAGCGTGCTGACCCCTATCACCCTGAGAAGCAAGTAACCATCTATCGCGTGCGTGAGGTCAAGCCTCGACACTCTGGTCGCGCTGATCTGATTCTCGGCACGACCTCATAACGCTATGCATTTTCGAACCGCTGTCCGACGCGAGATCGTCGGGCGGCTCGCTCGTGCGCGCTCCGATCTCGCGGTACGCGGCGGCGGTTCGTATCCGTTCGGTGAAGACTCATTCAGGAACGCTGACGGCGGCAACGTCGTGCAAGTGCAGGTGCAGACCACCGAGCAACGTCCTGTCGCGCCTGAAGGCCTGTATGTGATGGGCGAGTGCATCGGCGCGGGCGGGCGAATTCCGATCGACCTACTCGTCGAGGTGCAGATCTATGTGCAGATGCCGCACGGCGACAGCCGAGCCGATGACGACCCCGATGCAGAGGACACGGTCGACGACATAGAGGCCGACCTCTGGCCCGTGCTTGCAGTTATCCCACTGACCACGCCCGCCGCGCGCGGCCTCGTTCTCGAGTTCGAGGGCGAGATAACGCAGCGCGGCGAGCCCACCTCAGAGCTCGCGCAGATGGTGCGCGTGCTGCGCTTTGCCGTCGCCGGTGAATTTGATCCGGCCGACGTCTCGACCCTGCACAAGCGGGGATGACCACCACCACCACCCCACCGTTACCACTGGAGACGCCTGATGGCACTCACCCGGATTAAGGGCTGCGCAGGGCAGCTTGTTGTATGGGCCGTAGGCCTCGACCGTGCGACAGACCCCGAGAAGCTCGTGGTCGACATGACGAGTTTCTCTCTGTCGGAAACAGCAGAAAACCCGACGTTCAAGGTGCTCGGCGATTGCGCCGACCAATCCTCCGAAGGCTCGACCGCCTACACGCTGTCGGGTGAGGGTCAGGTCATGACGGATTCGACGTCGGGTCAGGCCGTGATCGAGAACGGGAAAACGTTTCAATGGCGCTTTTACCTGGACAAGGCGGCCGAGGCTGATGCGTTTTATGAGGGAAACGCGATCGTCAACGGTCGAGACTTCAATGCAACCCCGGACTCAAATCAGACTTTCAGCTTCAGCGCGAACGGTGACGGAACACTCGTCAAGAGCAACGTTCCCTGATGGCGCGTTTCTTTCAGCGCGGGGTTGACGCGTACAAGGCTCAGTGTGCAGCGGGCGGGAAGCTTATCGAGTCGGCGACTGCGATCACCGAAACGCCGATCTACGTGTACCCGCCTACGCTTACCGAGATATCGAACTACTCGCTCGGTGGTTCTCCTGAGTTGAACCTCGCGGGCCTGATCGTCGCGCGTGCGAAGTCGGAGGACAACACGTCGCTGTTTCCGAGTCGTGAGGACAAGATCGAAGCAATCCAGGAATTGTGTGATCTCGTTTCGCCGGAGCTACTTCACCCGGTAGCTGACGAGGTTCTCGCGGCTTTCGGCGAGGAAGCTTCGAAGGGCGGAAAGAGCGGAGAGGAGGCGCTCGAGCACGATGACCCGGCTGTCGACGTCCTTACCGATGAGGACGTAACCCACCACACGCCGACAGTCGACGAAGCGGTGGGAAACTCCTCGACAGCGTGAGCCTTTACAACCTGCATGTGGTCGCTCAGGAGCGTCACTGCAGCGTGCTCGCGTTGTTGATTCCAGAGCGGCCACCTACTGAGATGACGGTTGCAGAGATGACGTATCTGCAGGCGTTTGATCGGGTGCAGTCAAGGAAAGCGAATAGCTGATGGTCGACGCACGTAGGGACGTCCGTACCCGGTTCATCGGTCAAGACTCAACGGGCCAGGCCGCCCGATCGGCATCTCGAAATGTCCGATCGGTCGGTGGGGCCTATGACAGTCTGTCGAGCAAGATTGCGAAGACTAACGCGGTCATTGCAACGGCGACCCTTGGCATCGGTGGCGGAAGTATCGTCAAGACAGCCGCAGACTTGCAGAACGCAACAACGCGGCTGTCACTCAACACGCAGAACCTCGCGAGGGATCAGGCGTTCGCCTCGAGGACTGCACAGCAATACTCGATTGACTTGCAGCGCGTCACGGATTCGCTGTCACGTCTACGCACGCTGGAGTCTGCAGGTGTGCTCGACAAGGGCGAGAGCGAGGAGTTCGTAACAGGCCTTGCTGATGTGTTCAGTGCATTCGGCACCGGTTCAGCTGGACAGGAAAACGTGCTCTATGGCCTCGCTCAGGCACTCGGCCAAGGCACCGTCCAGGCGCAGGAACTGAATCAGGTAATCGAGCCGCTGCCCGGCATCCTCAACGTGCTCGCGCGCAATGCTGGCGTCACGGCGGCCGAGTACCGCGGCCTCGTGAAGGATGGACAGATCCTCTCGACGACGTTCAAGCGTGACCTGAAACAGGCGTTCGAGACTTACGCGGGATCGGCCGAGGCCGCCTCCGGCAACATTCAACAGACACTGACCCGACTCTCGAACAGTTACAAGGAAGTCCTCGGCGACCTTGCCGTTCCGCTGGTCAGTGGCATATCGGCAGGTTCGGACGTCATCATTTCCGCTGTCCAGGTGATCGCCGACAACATCGACAAGATCGTTGTAGCGGCGAAGATCCTCGGCACGGTGCTGATCGCACAGTTCGGTTCGACACAACTCAAACGGGTCAGTGACTTCACTGCCGGATTTGTCGGCAGCACCCGCCAGCGCATAGCGGTCATTGATGCAGAAACCTCGGCCTACGCTCAAAAGGCCGCGCGCGAGCGTGTTCTGATCGCGAAGTCGATCGCCGATCGCGAACGTCTGGCAGCGGTCAACGCGAAGACCAACCTCGTTGCCACGGTCGACGATCGCGCGGCGAAGGCTATCGCCGCGCAGAAAGCGGCGCAGGTCAGACAGACACGAGTGGCGCTCACCCTCGAGAAAGAGATCGCAGCCTCAGCGGCGACGACAGCCGCACAGGTCGCGGACGCGAACAAGGTGCGGCTCGAGAGTGAGCAAAAGGTGCTCGCCGCTCGAGCAGGCCTGCAGCAAGCGAACGCGGCGGTAGCGACCACTGAGGCCGCGGCCGAGAAGCGCTCAGCAGCGCTCGCGGCAACACGTGCACAGCTTGCAACTGTCGAGCGTGATCTCAGCAGAGCACAGCGAGCGTCAGAGACCACCAACGCGAAGGCGTTGCGCGCTCAGGAGGCGCTCACCAAGTCGAGCGGCAAGGCGCAGGCCGCTCGCAAGGCCGAATACGCGCTCAGGCAGCGTGCGGCACAGCTTGGCGTCGTGCAGATCAATCAGCAGGGCGAGTTGAATGCTGCCACTGCTCGGCGGGCGGACGCGATTCGACGCGTACAGGCCGCCTCGGGAGCTCTGCAGGCAAGCGTTGCGAACACCACCCGCGCCATGGGCGTGCAGCTGGTCGCCTCGAGGGCGCTCGCTGTCGGCCTCGGTGCGCTTCGCGGCGCCTATGCACTGATCGGCGGGCCGCTCGGCGTCGTAACCATCGCCGCCGGCGCGCTCTACTATTTCAGGCAGGCCGCGAAGGATGCCTCAGACGCGTCGGTGCTCGGTCGAGCGACGAAGCGGGTCGAGGATCTGAAAATCGAGATCCGTGAGGCCGGCGCCGCCGCAGCGAGCGCAACCGGTGAGATCACACTCCTGTCGGAGATAACCGCCGAGATCGCGACGCAGGAAGCACGCGTTGCCGAGGGCGGTGGCTTTAAGCAGATGGCCAAGGATATCGGCGAGGGCGTGATTGCTTTCAATCCGCTGTATGCCGCGTTCGAGAAGCTGACCGGTAAAAACCTGATCGAGTCGACCGGGGAGATCGAGGAGGCCATCGAAGCGCTGAAGGTGCGGGAAACGGATATCCGTCGCCTCGAGGCGATGGCCGAGTCTGTCAAGCCGATCGCTTCGGAGCTCGCCATCGCCTCGGCAAGCGCCGGCGGATTGCGGGCGAACCTCGTCGACGCTGGAACCGCCATCGCTTCGAAGCTGGTCGGTGACCTGGGGCCGCTGAAGGCACTGCAAAAGCAGTTGAATTCCGTTCGTACAGCGGCGTCATTGACCACCGACACCGGGAAACTGGACGTACTGAAGCGGGCCGAGGCCGAGATCAGAGAGAAGATCGACGAGGAGTCCGGCGCGAAGCAACGACGCGAGGACACGGAGAAACAGGTCACGAAGGCACTCGCCGATCAGATCGAGTTGCGGCGTTCGCTCCTGAACGATGAGCAGCGAATCATCGCGGAATCGAACGACAAGATCATTCAGCTACGTGAGCGAGCCGCACTGAACAGCGCAGACGGCGCGCCGCTCGTGTCAGATGTCGAAGTCGACAACGTCTCAAAGCAGATCATCGAGCAGCGAAACGCCGAACTGATCGACCTGTCGGAGCGCCGTCACGAGAAAGAGCTCGCGGCCGCGAGCAGGGCACAGCAGGAGCTCGAGCAGATCGAGCGCGAG
>ENA-ORXR01003742-ORXR01003742.1-marine-metagenome-genome-assembly--contig:-NODE-3742-length-13396-cov-27.637435_pt1 | contig 13396 bp, 9 predicted proteins | sample MGYA00237866_ERZ511479 | MGnify/ENA metagenome assembly ERZ511479 | reverse complement strand
TGTCCCGTACTTGATTCGGGAAAGTATTCCGACAAAAGAATCGTATCAAATCGAAAGGTTATTATTTTATCGTTCCTTAAATATTGAGAACAAAATATTGTCAATAATTCTTCTTCTGAAAACACCTACGTTGTTAATTTGTTAAACTTACACTTGAACTTACTCTTAAACTTTACTTCTTCACATGTCAAATAAAATAATTCGTAAAGGTAGCATCATTTTAGGCTTGCTTCTGTTGGTAGGAGGAGTTTTTATCAGCAATAAAATAGGCAACCGAGAAGCTCCACAAAAAAAGCAATCTACTGTGCAGCCCGACATCAATTATGCACAAACGATTACTGCACAAAATGATGCCATTCAATCGCAAGTAGGCATCAACGGTATGTTGACTGCCAAGCGAAAAATCGAAATTTATGCAGACGTATCGGGTACCTTACGTCCTACGGAAAAGGACTTTCGCGAAGGCGTATATTACGATGAAGGCGAAACCATGATGATGATTGATGATGAGGAAGCCCGCTTCAATCTCGAAGCACAAAAAAGCCAACTCAAAGCCTCCGTCACGGCTTTTATCGACGACATCAATGACACCCAACAACGTCTCAATCTACAAGCGCAAAAAAGCCGCTTGAAAGGCGTAATTCTATCAGTTTTGTACGATTTAGAAAGCGACTTTCCTGATAATTATTTGACTTGGAAAAACTATGTGGATGCTTTTGATTTGAATGGAAATATACGCGCCCTACCCAAAGCCCGTACCGACCGCGAGCAGTTTTTTGTAGATGCCAGAGGAATCACTGACCAATATTTGAGTATCAAGAGTTTAGAGGAAAGTTTGACGAAATATGACGATTATAATACGGGCAGTTATGGGGTGACAGATGTTCAAAAATGGAAAAATTACGTGAATGGTTTTGATGTCAAAAAATCCATAAATGAACTTCCCATACCCACAAGCGGACGCGAGCAGTTTTTCTACGCATCGCGTAATCTTGAAAATCAATTTTTAAATATCAAAAGTCGCGAAAAAAACCTTAGTAAATATATCATTTTCGCGCCTTTTAATGGTGTGGTTACGCAATCGGCTATCAATCCGGGTGCATTGGTGCGCGTAGGGCAAAAATTGGGCGAATTTATCAATCCATACACTTATGAGTTGATGGCTACTGTACCACTCGAAGAAGTTAATTTTTTCAAACCGGGCAATAAAGTACGATTGACTTCGGATGCAGTAGCAGGGCAGTGGTCGGGCAAAGTAGCGCGTGTCGGAAAAAGTATTGATGCGACGACTCAAACTCAAAAAGTATTTATTCGCGTATCGAGTTCCGACCTCAATGAAGGGATGTTTTTGAATGGCTTTGTAGCCACCGAAAAAATCGAAAATGCTATCAGCGTACCACGTAAATTACTGACCGAAAATCGAGAATTATACATTGTTGAAAATGATAAATTAACTTTAGAACAAATAGAATTGGTCAAATTTGATGGCAATAACGCTATCGTAAAAGGCATCGCAAGTGGCACAGAAGTACTCGCCGCGCCGATACTCGGTGCTTACGATGGCATGGCAGTGAAGATGATTGAGTAATTTGAAAAACCCCAAATGACAAGTACCAAATTCCAATGCGGATGTGTTCCTTGATGTCTTTCATTGGAGTTTGGTACTTGGAATTTGGAATTTCATCATAAAAATGTGGTATATGATTTGATTTATAGTTAATTTGCAAACGTAACACGGACATTCCTGTCCATCAAGCGTGAAATACGGACAAAGATGCCCGTATTATTTATGTTCAAAATTTAAAAAAAGACGTGATTTGATAGTCGTTTGGTTTTTCAATCAAAAATCACTGAATCAAAAATCAAAAATCACTGAATCACTGAATCGCTGAATCAAAAATCGCTATAACCATGATAAGAAAATTAATTTCACTTGTAATACTCGTTGTTGTAGGCTTGATGGGCTACAATATGTTTTTCGGAACAGAAGAAGACAAAGCCAGAGGAAGAGTCGTAGCTAAAGAAACCAAAGAACTTGTAGGTTCGATTGTTGGTTTTTTGAAGGCAGAAAAAGAAAATTATGATGCCGGAAAATACGACGACGCCATGACCAAACTCAACAAAGCCTTCAAAAATATCAGCAGTAAAGCACAAGAAATCGGCGGCAATCTGCCGGAACGTGTCAAAGAATTAGAAGAGAAAAAAGACCAACTCGACAAACTCATCGACATCAATAAAAACAGCAAAATGGCTGACCCAAAAAAGGAAAGCGAAAAAATTGACGATGAAATGAACGACATCATAAAAGAGTTGGAAGACATCGCCAGAGATATTGATAGTAAGCAGTAGTTTGTGATTAGTTTATTGAGTTGATTAAGTTTATTGGGTTAATTAATGTTGTTCATAAATAAAAAATTCTAACGCGAGTCCACCCCCCAACCCCCTCCAAAGGGGGACATTTACACGCGAGAATCTCCCCCTTCGGAGGGGGCTGGGGGGTGGAAAACGCATAACTCTTTCTTATTTATGAACACCTCTATTAGTTATTAGTCACTGTGTTACCTTCCTAAACTCATTCAACCCAATCAACCATTCGCTAAAAACATGGAAAAATTCACACTAAAAGCCCTTTATAATCAAGCTTTTATTCAAGAGTTAGCGGCATCAATTGCAGCGGCGAGTCCGGGCTTTGACACGGCGAATTTTGAACGCCGGGTGTTTGACAGCGACTGGGACGGGCGCGAACTCAAGCAACGTATGCGCCACGTCACGCAAGTGATGCAAACAACAATTCCGGGCGATTATAAGGCGCAAATTGAGGTCTTGAATCAAGTAGCTCCGACGATAAAAGACGGCTTGCTGGGTATGGTTTTTCCTGATTTTGTACAGCAGTACGGCTTGGATGATTATGCGACTTCGATACGGGCTATGGAGCATTTTACGCAGTACAGTACTGCAGAATTTGCGGTGCGCCCATTCATCGAAAAATATCCTGAAATGATGACCCAAATGCTCGCTTGGGCAGACCATCCGAATGAACATATACGCCGTTTGGCGAGTGAAGGTTGTCGTCCGCGACTACCCTGGGGCATGGCACTGAAAGCGTTCAAAAAAGACCCCGCACCGATACGCCCGATTCTTGAAAAACTCAAAGCAGATGACGCGCTCTACGTCCGTAAAAGTGTAGCAAATAACCTCAATGACATCATCAAAGACAACCCCGACATCGTACTCGAAACCGCCGAACGTTGGCTCAAAACGAAGCATCCGCACACCTATTGGATAGTCAAACACGGCACTCGCACGTTGCTCAAACGCGGTGACAAACGCGCCCTCGCTCTATTTGGTCTCGCTGACGCTACGGGACTTAAAATCAGTGATTTATCCTTCACAAAAAATGAATTGTCGATAGGCGAACATTTTCATTTTTCCTTCAAATTGCAGGTCGATAAACCGCGTACTGTGCGGCTCGAATATGGCGTTTATTTCGTCAAAGCGAATGGTAGCCAATCCCGCAAAGTATTTCAACTTTCCGAAAAGGCATTTGATAAAGGCGAACACACCTTCAAGCGCAAACAACATTTTAAAAACCTCACGACACGCAAGCATTACGCGGGTACGCATCGTTTGGTCGTGATTGTGAATGGGGAGGAAATGTTGGGGCGCGAATTTGAATTAACGAAATAGAACACGGATTGTGCGAATTTGACGGATGACGCGGATTTTTTATTTTTCTATTCGTGTTAATATTTCCGTTTGAATAATTTCATCATTTCTAAAAATACTCAAAAAATAACTGCCGTTTGTGAGTTGTGTTTCTCGTAAATTTATGTCAATTTCATTTGTTCCTACCAATACATTTATTTGCTCTGTATGGATGATAACACGGACATTCCTGTCCGAACAAAGTGAAGGACGGACAGGAATGTCCGTGTTACGTTGAAAGATGCAAAATCAATATATTTTGGTGTGTGAATAGTGAAAAAATAAACTAACTTTACCTCATTCTCAAAACAATATTCCATTCAAATTGTCAAACAACGAGGGATAAAAACATTCACTCATTCAAAATTCACTCATTCACTCATTGAATACATGAAGGCATTAATCAAATATTTTATACGCTACGCCAACACTGCCGATGTTGCGATATTTCTCATTGCGGTGGTCGGGATATTTTCTCTGATGAACATGACGCGCAGTGCCTTTCCGCGTGTAGAGAGCCGGATTATTTTGGTGCAATGTGTGTATCCGGGCGCATCGCCGCAAGAGGTAGAGAATGGCGTGACCACGAAGATTGAGGAAGAACTAAAAGGCGTGTCGGGCATCAAAAAAATCACTTCGACCAGTCGTGAAAATACGGCGACCATCACCGTAGAATTGCCTATCGAAACGGATGTTGATGTCGCCATTTCTGATGTAAAAAATGCGGTGGATAGAATCAATTCCTTTCCCGACGGTCTCGAAACGCCCGTGATTTATAAGTTGGAAAATGTGGATTTAGCGGCAGAATTTGCGATTAGTGGTGATGTAGATTTAAAGACGCTCAAAGCCTACGCAAAACTGGCGGAAGAAGAATTATTACTCAAAAAAAATGTCTCAAAAGTCATTTTGAATGGTTATCCCGACGAAGAAATTGAGATTGCAGTCCGCGAAAATGAACTGAACACTTACGGATTGACTTTCGACCAAATTGCGGCGGCGGTGCGTCGCAGCAATATCGACCTTACGGGCGGTACATTCGACATGGGCGATACAGAAATCACCATTCGAGCAAGAAACAAAAAATACACCGCCGAGGGCTTGGAAAACGTCATCGTCGCCACAAGTGCGACGGGGACAAATATCCGCTTGAAAGACGTAGCAGACGTAACCGACAAATGGGCAGACAATCCGACCCGCACCTATTACGACGGCAAACCCGCCGTCACCGTAACAGTCAATAGTACGCTCGACGAAGACATCATCGAAGGCTCGGAAACCGTCAAAACGTATATCGAGGAATTTAACCAACGCTTCGCCTCCGTACAGGCGGATGTGATACGCGATGGCAGTGTCAATATCCGTAATCGTACCGATTTGCTGGTCAAAAATGGTGCGATTGGGATGGTCTTGGTCTTGCTCGTTTTGGGGCTTTTTCTCAATCCGCGTATTGCTTTTTGGGTGGCGTTGAGTATTCCGATTTCTATTTTGGGCATGTTTATTATTGCGCCCTTTTTTAATATTAGTATCAATCTGTTTTCGTTGTTTGGACTGATACTCAGCATCGGAATTTTGGTGGATGACGGGGTCGTGATTGCCGAGAATATTTTCCAAAAATACGAAGCCGGAATGCCTGCCCAACAAGCTGCCTACGAAGGCACGATTGAGGTAGTGCCGTCCATTATTTCAGCGGTTTTGACGACTTGCTTGTTCTTCACGATTTTCTTTTTTCTTGGTGGTCGAATTGGTGATTTTATTTCAAATATTGCTTTCGTAGTGATTGTGGTTTTGCTGTTTTCGCTCATTGAAGGCTTCTTCATTTTGCCGGCGCACATTGCTCATTCCAAAGCCTTACGTCCTGATATTCAACCAACTAAAGTAGAAAAAACGACTACGCGGTTTTTTGATTATTTAAAAAATAAAATCTACGCGCCGTCTTTGCAATTTAGTTTGGATAATAAATTTCTGACCTTCGTGATTTTCTTTGTGATGTTGTTTTTCAGCATCAATTTATTGCGTGGCGGTATTCAGCCGTTTACCTTCTTTCCGAATATTGATTTTGACGAATTATCGGTCTCCTTACGCCTTCCCGCAGGAACGACGGAGGACATAACGAAGGATTATTTGACCAAAATAGAACGCGCCGCATTTGAGGTAAATGAGGAGATAAAAAATGACCGCGCCGATGGCGAAGATGTCATTACGGCGGTGGTCAGAAATATCGGTCCGGGTACGAATGAAGGCTCACTCAATGTGATATTGCTCGACGGCGAAATCCGTGATATGGAGAGTTTTGAAATCAGCAATGCCATCCGTGCGAAGGTCGGTCCGATATACGAGGCGGAGAAACTCACCTTTGGTCGCGCAGCGATATTTGGCAGTCCGGTGGCGGTTTCTTTTTTAGGGAAAAATTATAACGAACTACGCGCTGCAAAAAATGAATTTAAGGCTGCCCTCAATAATATGCCCACCCTGAAAGACATCGTGGACGACGACGTACTCGGCTCGCAAGAACTCAACATGACGCTCCGCAAGCAAGCCGAAGCACTCGGTTTGAATCTACAAACGATTGTCAATCAAGTGCGTCAGGGCTACTTTGGTGTAGAGGTACAACGCCTTCAACGCGGCAATGATGAGGTAAAAATCTGGGTGCGCTACGCCGAATCTGCCCGACAGTCGCAGTCAGGTTTGGAGAATATGAAAATCCGTGTCAATGGCAGGGCTTACCCTTTGAAAGAACTCGTCAATCTCGAATCCGAAGACGGCGTGCTCAACATCAATCATGTTGATGGACGCACTAAAATTGAAGTCACTGCCGAGCAGACTAATCCCGATGCTTCGACCACCGAAATCTTGACTGATGTTCAGACGAATGTAATGCCGAAAATCCTCGCCAAATATCCGGGCGTAGAAGCGAGTTTCGGCGGACAAAGCGAAACCGCAGGCGACACCGGCGCAGCTATGCAGCGCACGATGCCGATCATTTTGTTGCTCGTATTAGCGGTGGTGACGTTGACTTTCCGTTCATTTAAGCAGGCGATTATGGTGATTTTGCTGATTCCTTTTGCCTTCGTAGGCGTGGTCGTGGGACACATGATACACGGGATTCCGGTGAGTTTTTTGTCGATTTTTGGCATCCTTGCATTGGCGGGTATTGTCATCAATGACAGCCTCGTCCTTATCAATGCCATGAATACGAATCTCCGCAACGGCATCCCGCTAAAGCAAGCGGTGTATGATGCTTCGCTGACTCGTTTTCGTCCGATTGTCTTGACGACGATTACGACGGTAGCCGGATTGTTGCCGATTGTAGCGGAGGGTAGTTTGCAAGCGAAATTCCTGAAACCAATGGCGATTTCGCTCTCCTACGGTTTGATTGCAGCGATGTTTATTATGCTGCTTTTGTTGCCGGTGTTTATTTTGGGTTTTAATCTTATTTCTCAAAATATTTATTGGCTCTGGGAAGGGGAAAAATTGGAGAGTGAAGAGTTTGAACCGGCTTTTCAGGAGGTGAAGGGGGAGGCTTAGTACGTTGTTAATTAAATTTCATTCACTTACGAATTTAAATAAATATAAAATGTAAAATATCAAATTTAAAATGTAAAAGGTGTAGGACGTGAATCAGACGTATTTTCTTTGTATTTTATTGATTTTTAAATTATTAAAAATAAAAATAATGAAAATATTTTGCTCGCGTACTACAAGCATTTTTACATTTTACATTTATTATTTTACATTTTAAATTTAATTTGAAAGTATCAATTCATGTTTCGCTGAAATAATATTTTAAATAATTAAAATTCATAAAAAAATAATAATCAATATTTTATTAAATAATAAAAATTAAATTTGAATTGAAGCGACCTGTACTGACGACTTTAGCCGTCAAATGCTTCGTTGTTCTGCGACGGCTAAAGTCGTCGGTACGGGGCATTTCAATTCAATTGTTATTTTTTAATTTTGATTTCAGCGAAATGTGAATATCAAAACTCCTCATATCGGATAGGCTTCCAATTCAAATTTTCAATAAGTGATTCAATATAATTTTCAAATTTAAACAAAGCAGGCGGGCTATCGTGACGATTGCTAATACGGTGTTCTTTATTATCAATTTTAACGAAAGTAGTCGTCTCGGGCATATCGTAAATTTGCGGTTTACCTGATGCCGGGTATTGAGCATTTAATCCAAAATATCCCATTGTTTCTGCTCTTGTTTGAATGTCCACGATGGTTTCTTTACCGGCATGAGCTATGAAATAACCTATATTTTCAACATTTGCTTTTCCATAATACTTTATCGTGCCATCATTGTATAGCTTCAATTCAAATGCAGGGCATTTTCCGTAGCAAGCTTCACGTTTCAAACCCACCACAACGATAGGCGCAGCAGGCACTGTGTTCTTCTCAAATTCTCCCTGTTTAACAGGCTCTTCGGGCACATCTTCAGTTTCCTCTCCGACGATTTCAGCGGGTGTTGTTACCTCCCATTGAGGCTGACGCTCCTTGAGTTGGGTAGATGTTTTTGGCGAACATGCAGCAGATAGTAATGAGAAGATGATAGGTGTAATCCAATTTTTCATGCAACAAATTTAACAAGATTTCACCAACAAAAAAAAAGCCCACTATAAAAGTGGGCTTCTGTTCCCCAAGTATAGGGAAACATTTGGAGGACTCTATATAAAGACAGAGTTCTTTAATGGATTTGATTAAAGAAAAAATAATTGTATGTAAGTAGGTGGACGATACTAAGCGAACATTATTTGAACCACTAAGCGCACGAAGGGCACGAAAACTAAACTAACGTGAAAGAAAACTAAGTTTAACTAAAAATTTAATTATCAATGCTTTATGTCCCGATAGGGGTGCAGGACAAATTTTTAATCTGCCTCGTACCGACGACTTTAGCCGTCGCGGGAAAGTACCGAGCCACTTGACGGCTAAAGTCGTCAGTACAGTGGCATTTCAAAATAAAATTAAAAATTTGTCCTGCACCCCCCGATAGCTATCGGGATTAGTGACCTCTGCGTTAATTTGGTCTTCGTGTTTTTTGTGTCCTTAGTGGTTCAAAAACTGTACGATTAGTTTTGTCTCCCTACTTAAGTAAAAGTAATAATCGTCACTTTTTGAACAGGGTATTTTTTTATCAGACGAAAGATAGCTGAAGTATGACGAAAAAAGATACGTTCAAAAATGTTGACTATTTAATACTTATTACTTATTTATATACAAACTCTATAGAGTGGCAAGGGAAAACAAATGTTGGATATCGGAACGGAAGGGTTGTTAGGCATATAAAATTAAGATGTCTCAAAAGTATCAATTTTTTTTTCATAAAAGCAAGCGATTTATGAAAAAAGATAGACACTTAATGCAAAAAAAGTGTTTTGTTTAATTTTTTCGTTAAATAGTTAAACAAAAAAGGAGTGCCATTGTTTCTCTACCATTTGAATCTTGAATGAGTAAATTCTAAATATTTTGACAAATAATTGCTTTGAATATTTGTAAATCATTAAATTCATTCAAAAATTCAACGTCAACACATTCAAAATTAGTACATGTCGAAAAAAGTCATTATTATAGGTGCAGGATTTGCGGGTTTGTCGGCAGCGTCTTTTCTGGCAAGAGATGGTTATGATGTGACCATTTTGGAAAAGAACACCGTAGCGGGCGGTCGTGCGAGAAAGTTTGAGGCAGAAGGCTTTACCTTTGATATGGGACCGAGTTGGTATTGGATGCCGGATGTATTTGAAAAGTATTTTTCGGAATTTGGTAAAAAAGTATCTGATTATTATAATTTGGTGCGACTCGATCCCGGCTACTGCATTTTCTTTGGGAAAGACGATGTGATGAACGTCCCTGCAAGCCAAAAAGAACTCTACGAACTTTTTGAACAATACGAACCCGGTAGCAGCAAAAATCTGGATAAATTTCTCCGCGAAGCAGAATATAAATATCAAGTGGGCATCAATGAGTTTGTCTATAAACCGGGGCGCTCCGTTATGGAATTTGCGGATATACGTGTGCTCAAGTCGCTCTTTCGTCTCCAAATGTTTAGTTCGATGTCGGCACACGTCCGCAAGTTGTTCAAGCACCCGAAGTTAATTGAACTGCTCGAATTTCCGGTCTTGTTTTTGGGTGCAACACCGGAAAAAACCCCTGCGATGTACAGCCTGATGAACTATGCCGACCTTGCGCTCGGTACGTGGTATCCGATGGGTGGTATGCACAAAATCATCGAAGGTATGGTGAGTCTTGCGGAAGAATTGGGCGTAAAAATCTGCTTAGGCGAAGAAGTTAAGCAGATAGTCGTGCCTAATGGTTCTGCGAAAAAAGTATTGACAGAAAATAAGGAATATGATGCTGAAATCATCGTTGCAGGAGGTGACTACCACCATATGGAACAAGACCTGCTCGAACCACATGCACGAATGTATAATGAGCAATATTGGGACAAGCGCGTAATGGCTCCTTCATCCTTATTATTTTATTTGGGCGTCAATAAAAAGTTGGATAATCTGCTGCACCATAATCTGTTTTTCGACGAAGATTTCAAGCAACACGCGATTGATATTTACGAAAAACCGGCTTATCCCGAAAAGCCGCTTTTCTATGCCTGTTGCACCACAAAAACTGACCCTTCAGGTGCGCCCAAAGGGTGTGAGAATTTATTTCTACTCGTACCACTCGCTCCTGATTTGGAGGATACAGAAGAAGTGCGTGAGCATTATTACGACTTGATAATGAACCGCTTAGAGGATTTGACCGGGCAAAGCATCCGGGATGCCGTTGTGTATAAACGCAGCTACGCACACCGCGATTTTGAGGCAGATTATCATGCTTACAAAGGCAATGCTTACGGTTTGGCAAATACCCTTCGACAAACCGCGATTTTGAAACCACGTATGAAAAGCAGCAAGGTCAAAAACTTATATTTCACAGGACAATTAACGACTCCGGGACCGGGTGTGCCGCCGTCATTAATTTCGGGGCAAGTCGTGGCGGGAGAGGTCAAAAAAGAGTTTGCAATATAATTCAAGTTGCAAACAACTTGAAAATCCCAAAAAACAAATTCCAAATTCCAAATTTGACAGTTGTTGGATAATAAATAATCGGATGATTTGAAGGGAGAGAAAAATTATTCATTCATTCAAAATTCATTCATTCAAAATTCGTCTATGCTACACATGAAATTGTACGACGACACTTGCGATGAGTGCAGTGAGTTGATAACCAAACGATATAGCACATCGTTTTCGTTGGGAATCCGTGTTTTTTCAAAAGAACTTCGTGCGCCGATTTATGCCCTGTATGGCTTCGTGCGATTTGCGGACGAGATAGTAGATACATTTCATAATTATCCGAAAAAAGAGCTACTGGACAGGTTTCGGGAAGATACGTATCGGGCTATTGAAGAAGGGATTAGTTTGAATCCTGTGCTTCATACTTTCCAGAAAGTTTGCCGTGAATATGGCATTGGGCGTGACCTGATTGATCCGTTTTTGGATAGCATGGCGATGGATTTAGATTATAATTTATACAACGATAGTTTGTATAAAACGTATATTTACGGCTCGGCGGAAGTGGTCGGGCTGATGTGTCTGAAGGTGTTTTGCAAAGGTGACGATGCGGAGTATGAACGATTGAAGCCTTATGCTTGCAGTTTAGGTTCGGCATTTCAGAAAATCAATTTCCTGCGTGATATGAAAAGCGATTACCAAGAGCGTGGTCGAGTGTATTTTCCGGGGGTTGACTTCAAATCATTCGACAATATGACGAAGGCAAAAATTGAAGCAGACATCAAGGCGGATTTTGACCATGCTTATGAGGGAATTATTCAACTGCCAAAGAGTGCGCGATTGGGGGTTTATCTGGCATACGTTTATTACACCAAATTATTTACAAAAATTAAAAAATCGCCTGCATCACACATCTTACAAGAGCGCATACGAGTGAACGATGGACGCAAAATTTACCTCTTATGCAGTTCGGCAGTACGCCATCAAATGAATTGGTATTAATACAGTCGATAGACGATAGTCCATAGTCCATAGTTTTATTTTTTCGCATAGCGAAAAAACTTGGCACTGTCTATGGACTATGGACTATGGACTATGGACTGAAAACTATGGACGACGAACTATGGACTAAAATAGGCTTCACACAAATAGCAGCAATAGCTTTTCCGCTTATTGCTGTTCTTTTTTTGTGGTGGATGCGTGGTGTAGAAGCGGATAACCTTACGTATAATGTGGACGCAATAGATGCGTACGCGAATTTGGAAACCAATTATTTGTACTTGATAATCAATGGCTTGTCTGTCCTGTTTCCTTTTTTACTAAGCTTTGATAGGCGGGTACGTTTTTATAAGAAGTGGAAGTATCTGCTTCCGGCAATTGGATTGACGGCTTTGGTGTTTGTTCCCTGGGATATATATTTTACGGTCTTGGGTGTGTGGGGCTTTAATCCGAATTATTACTACGAACCATTGAAGTTTTTGAGCTTACCGATGGGGGAGTGGTTGTTCTTTTTTGTGATGCCTTATTGTTGTGTTTTTATATATGAATGTTTGAATTATTATTTTCCGAAAGATTATTTGAAAAATATTGAACCGTTCATCACCTATTTATTGATATTAACCCTGTTGACAGTCTCCATTATCCATTGGGAGGAGATGTACACAGCTACGACTTTCTTACTCACAGCAGCTTTTCTAATGTATTTTGTTTTTACGAATAAAAGAGCGCAATTGAGTCGTTATTACTTGGCATATTTGGTGAGTTTGATACCTTTTTTTATAGTGAATGGTATTTTGACGGGCGCATTTACAAAGACTCCTATTGTGGTGTATAATAATGCTGAAAATCTTGGGATTCGCTTAGGCACAATTCCTTTGGATGACTTGGTGTATTGCTTGTTGTTGTTATTGATGAATATGAGTTTGTTTGAGTATTTTCGGAAGAAGGAGTTGAAAATAACTCAAACAAATCACCTATAAATACTCACAGCTTTGGAATTTTGTATGTGATTTTTTTGTTTAGCTTCCTAATATTATTTTCAATTCAATGAATGGTGAAATATTCTTTTTATTTTATAAATTACTGATTTTTAGTATTTTATAAAAGTGTGAAAAATAATATTTACTAAAACTAAAAAACTAAAACCTAAAAATAGCCTTCTAATTTTCCACAGATTCTCTTGTCTTTCCTTTCCAAATATCTTGCACCTTTGTAATGTCAAATGATAGGTTAGTGCATCATCTATCTATTTTTAACACAAGTAGGTTTTATTATGAAAATTTTGCATTGTAGAAATGAATGTTGACAATCATTGAATTAGAACATTCAAAATTCACTCATTCAAAATTCAAAATTAAATCTAATAATGGAGCAATTATGAAAAACAACATTGTACAATCACACACGCAAAGAAGTTGAAGTCCTGTAACCTTTTAGAATAAAAAACACCTTCCCCTTAAACGATATCCACTCCTGAAGCACCCTGCCCTGATTTTCAGGGTGGGGTTTTATTAAACCGTACCGACGACTTCAGCCGTCGCATGAAAACGCTTGACGGCTAAAGTCGTCAGTACAGTTAAGCTTGTTGGACGGCGGTCTGCGGACTGATAGACTGCCGACTCAACTCAAAACAAGCTATCCAATGTCAAGGACTTACCAACGATGTCCAAGCTATATTC
>ENA-ORXR01003741-ORXR01003741.1-marine-metagenome-genome-assembly--contig:-NODE-3741-length-13399-cov-3.121603_pt1 | contig 13399 bp, 13 predicted proteins | sample MGYA00237866_ERZ511479 | MGnify/ENA metagenome assembly ERZ511479 | reverse complement strand
TGGAGCGATAACAATTCCTTTAGTTTTCATTTTGATGGGAATGGCTGTTTTGACTCCGGATAAGAGTATGGCGCCGCTTGTTCCTTCCTTGCAAAGTTATTGGTTAAAGATACATGTTGTTTTTGGGATGTTATCTTATGCTGGTTTTACGATATCTGCTTGTTTGGCGTTTTTGTATTTATTTAAAAAAAGAGTTCCTTTGGTCAGAATTGCAAGTGGAGTTGCGCTTTTGATGGTTTTAAATTTGTCGATATCTGGTGGCAAAAAAATGTTTACTGAGGGCAAGTTTTTCATGGCTAAGACGGTGGAGAGGACTTTAAGTGATGGGCGCAAAGTTCAGGTTAAAGATGTCTATAAGGAATACCAAGGTGGCCCGAGTATTACTCGTATGCAGGAGCTCGAAGGACCTAAATACCCTTTGATTTTATCTCTGATATGTTTCACAGTTTTCGCTTTAAGTGTCATTTTTATGAAAGCTAGAGAATATAATTTATATTTAAAAGCTCTGTTTGGTCTGTCGACTTTAAGCTTTTTTATTTTTGTGGTCTGGAGTTATTTCGACATTCAAAATTATCCGGCACTGACCATGAGATCAAACCCTTATTTGTTGATGTTGACAATAACCTCTTTGTTTTTTGTCATCATGTTTTGTGTTATGAGCTGGAAGTACGAAAGCTTTCTTGAGCTTTTGCCTGAAGCTAAAGTGCTTGATGAATTAAGCTACAAGAACATTCTTTTTGCTTTTCCTTTTCAGACTTTACTTCTAATAACGGGAGCTATTTGGGCTTATTATGCTTGGGGAAGATCATGGGGTTGGGACCCTAAGGAAACTTGGGCATTGATTACTTGGTTTGCTTATTTGATTTATTTGCATGGCAAGTTGTTGATGAGATGGACGCCTACAACTTTAGCTATTTTGTCTTTAATAGGAATGGGACTTATGATTTTTGCATTCCTTGGAGTTAACCTTGTCTTAAGTGGTTTGCATAGTTATGGCGCTGCTTAAACATTTTTTTGTTTTAAGCTTTATTGTGTCGGGAGCTGTTTCAGCAGTGACCTATAAGAATCAGGTTTTGGCTCAAGTGGGCACTGAAATAATTACCCATAGGCAATTGGAGTTGCAATATTATTTAGATAATCTTGCCGAATACAAAGTTGAAAAAGTAAATAGAAATAAAGTAGCTTGGTCAAAATTACAATTTTTATTAGAGGGCGCTGTTATGCGTAAGCTGGTTTTACAGCATATATTGGATCAAGCTGAAACTAAAAAATTACTCGAAAGAATAAAAAAGAACAAAAGCAAAGAGTTAGTCTATCCAGCTGAACTTCTTAAAGAATATTCCTCAACTCAAGAAGAAATTAGGCAAATTTTGTTGGAAATAAAAATGGTCGAGCTATACCTTAAGCAACGCATGCGATTGCAGAAAAAACAAAATGAAAACATTGATCAAGAAAAAGCGATGAGTATTTGGCTTAAGCAGTTAAAATTCAAATATACGGTTAATGTATTTAAATATGTCCCCTAAACTAATTGAGCCTAAAGTTTTAATGCATATTGAGCAATTTGGAATCAAAGAAACTCAGCCTCGATGGAGCTATTGTCAGTATTTAAATGCCTTAAAGGGGCCTCAGGTTAAGGCGGTCATCAGTGACGATGAAAATGCTTTTGTGATTTATTTGTCTTATTCGAAATTAAAGCAAGCCCACGTTCTTCAGTGGGCCGTAAAAGAGAAGGGCAAGGGCTTAGGCTTAAAATTTTTTATAGACTTTGTTAAGAGTTTAGGTGATTCTGAGATATTTTTAGAGTTAAGATCAGATAATTTGGCGGCATTATCTATTTATAGAAAATTAGCTTTTGAGCAGTTAAGATTTAAAGAAAATTATTATTCTTATCCTTATCAGGCAGATGCCCTTGAAATGAAGCGAGCCGTGTGCAATTAAACTATAGTTTAGTTTGTCTCTGAAGAAGGATTGGATTACTGTAAAGTTGTGATCAAAAACAATCTAGGGACATTGTTTAAATACCATTCAAAGAATGCTGATATGGTGTTGTATGTTGTTGATTGCGCCCCTTTAATGAATGACGTCGCTCAGACTCATAACATAATGCCTCCTGCTTTGTTGAAATTAGCGCGAGCTAAAATGTCTGCCTTAATGATTCAAGCTTTTGTCTCCAAGGAAAACCAGAAAACTGAGCCGAGGATTGATCTTAACTGGAACTTGGAGGGGCCCTTTGGAGCTATTAGTGCTTCAAGTTTAGGTTTGGCCAAGGTTAGAGGCCAAATTGAAATAAAAGCAGCGTTTACAAAGAACTTAGATGAAAAATTAGGTTCGGGACAACTTGTGATTACTAAGACTCTTGGAGGACAACGTTATCAAAGTCTTGTCGAGGCTAATGGAAGTATATATGAAGATATTATTCATTATTTTAAGCAAAGTGAACAGCTAGTTGTTGATTTGAGTTTTGATGTTAATGTCTCTTGGCAAGAACACGCTTTGGATTATCCGTTTAGAGTCATGTCTTCTTATGGAATTTTGTTGCATTTTCCTCCGCCTGCTAATGAAAGTTCTGTTGAAAAAGCGAAGACTAAGTCTTATGAAAACTATTTGGCTTGGGTAAAGAAAAAAGATGTTCTCAAGAAGATGACCAGCCAATTCAAAACGCTTGAGGATCTTATTGAATTCATTTTAGGTGATGATAGCCAGAAAATATATAAATTACCTGTCAGTCTTTTCTGCCCTTGTTCACTTGAACGCGCAAAAAAAGCTTTTGATTTAGTGAATAAAATTGAAAAAAAAGAAAATAAGGAAATTAAAGATAAAATTATTCATTGTGAATTTTGCGGTGATCAATATGATTTATCCAATAAAAAAAAGGAAGAACCTAAATAGATTCTTCCCTTTAAAAAGTTCTTAGTTGATTAGTAACGTTTTACGAATTTTGGATTGTTCTTAAGCTCTTCTCTGACATAATGGAAGGCGGGTTTTAGTTGAATTTGACCTCGACTGTCTTTTCGAGTTAAGCCTTGGCCATCAAAACCAAAAATAGTATCGCCTGTTCCTGGATCTTGAATTTCGTAAATAAAAGTATTCGTCCACCAATTTCTTTCTAGTTGAAGTTGAATCACCTTTTTTAGATAGTTTCTTTGATTATTAAGCTCTTTGGCATTGTTAAGATCTGGAGCTTTGTAACCTGTTTCTGTTATCCATACAGGGACATTTGGAATTCTATTTTTTCCGGTATAACCAGCATCATCTAACAAATCAATTAAGGAAGGGTTAGTAAAAGCAAATCTTCTTTTTTCTAATGCTTGAGTAAAGGTATCACCATCCCATATTTGTTTGTCGTGATCTTTGTAAATATGATGAGTGATGATATCAAATCGAATATTTCTTTTGTTGGCTTCTTTGAATAATTCTTCCATATATTTATCAAAATCACCCGAGTGAGATAATTCAGGACCCAATAATAAACAATCATTTTGACCAGCATCTTGGCAGCCTTGTTTTAGTGCTTGGTAACCTGGTTCTAAAATATATTGAACAAATTCTTTAGGATTACCTTCAAAAAATTGTTCAAGATCAGGCTCATTCCAAATATTAAAATGTCGAATGCCTTTTCTTCTTAAAGTTGAGACTACTTTTCGTACATATCGAGCATAAAGTTCAGGTCTTGGAATGTCGTTGGTTCGAATATTGTCGGTGTTTCTTAAAGAGCCACAATCAGCAGTTTTTTCCATGGTGATCATGATTTTTTTGCCATTTCTTAGCAGACGATCGATTTTTTGTTTGTCTTCACTTCGAATTGAAATGTTTGAAGAACATTGATTGTTCATGACATTCCATCCTAGGGTATAACGCACCCAATGAACTCCTAGTTCATTGATCAAATGAGATTGAGAACTATTTGGTTTGTGACCAACAACTCCTAATTCGTTTTTGATACTGCCGTCAGTTGGGGCATTGCTTGGGGGCCTTCCACTATTGGCTATAGTTGAAAGACTCATTAATAATGAAAGGGATATTGATGATATTTTAAATACGCTGTTTTTCAAAGTCATATGACCTCCTGTTTCTTTCTACAAACTTCAACGTAAGAAATGAGGATTAAATCAAGTAACGAAGAGTCAAAGCTACAACTGCAAGAGTGTAAGACGTTTTAATAGTCTTGGTGTGAGTTTAATGACGTTAAAGTTACGTTTAGTGCATAACAGTGAAAGTATTCTTTTTAAGTTCTATGAAATTATACAAAATTAGGTCAATATTAAGAGAAATCCATTTGTTTGGAAATTGTCTAAATTATGGCTAAAAAGAATAAAATTAAAGAAATAATTATACTGCTTAGTAAATCCATTACTAGTGTAAAATTAAACGGTCGAAAATCTGTCAAAAACCACGAATTTTATGGCGATGTGAATTGGAAAATTCATTGAAAATTAACATTGGCCATCTTAATCTTTATGCAAAAGAATGGGGTGATCCCAGCTCTGATAATAAAATTTTGGCAGTTCATGGTTGGTTGGATAATGCCGATAGTTTTGATCCATTAATGAAACAATTACAAGACGCTGCTAAAAATGATTTTCATTTAATTGCCATTGATCTTCCAGGTCATGGTGATAGCAGTTTTTATCCGGGATATGTTAACTATACTTTTCATCATTTATTAGTGGAATTAAAGGCTTGTTTAAATGCCTTAAATTGGAAGAAATACAGCCTTATGGGGCATTCCTTAGGGGCCGGTGCATTGTCGTTAATGGCGGGTATTTATGCTGATGAACTTAGATCATTAATTCTTTTTGATGGTCTTGGCCCTTTGACAATTCCTGATGAAAAATATGTCTTATCTTTAAGAAAGACTATTGATAAAACTTTAAAGTTTAGAACTCTTGATGCTGAAAAGTTATACCTTCTTCGTGACAAACGCGAAAACATGATTAAAAAAAGGGTACAGGCTAATATTGCAGGCCTCATCCCTCAAGAGCTTATAGAAATTTTAGCTCAAAGATCTTTAAAAGAACATCAAGGACTGAGTTATTGGCATTTTGATCCTCGATTAAGAATTGATTCCTTAACTCGGTTTTCTGAAAATCAAGTGAGCTTGATTCTTAAAGCTATCAAGGCTCCTACCATCTTGTGGAGTTATAAGGGGACACATGTTGTTCATCAACATTTGAATGATTCCATTCATCAAAGGTCGCAATTCGTAAAAAATATAGAAATAATAGAAAGACAAACACATCATCACGCGCATATGGAAAAATGGGATGATGAAAATTTAGAGAAATTCTATCAATTCTTATCAATGGACTAGTCTATTTTGAGGATTTCTTATAAACTAATGTTATGAAACTTCAGCAAAGGCCAAGGCGTTTACGTAAAAATTCACTGATTCGTTCTTTAGTTGATGAGCATCAATTGAATAAAGAGCAATTAATCTACCCGCTTTTTGTTAGTGAAGTTTGTGGTGTAGACGAGAAAATAGCAATTGAAACAATGCCAGGATTATTTCGTTTTGGCGAGGCAGCTTTACTTTTAGAAATTGAAGATTGCATAAAGTTAGGTTTAAAAAAGTTTGCTTTGTTTCCTGCTTTAAAAGATTCCAATAAAAATGCTCAGGCAGATTCAGCTACTGATGAAAATAATTTAGTGTGTCGAGTGCTAAGAGCTATTAAAAAGAAGTTCCCTGATACTTTGTTAATTGCAGATGTCGCTTTGGATCCTTTTACAGATACCGGACACGATGGTTTGGTTGATGAAAAAGGTCAGATTTTAAATGATGAAACTGTAGAAATTCTTAAAAAGATGTCATTGTGTTTTGCTAGAGCTGGAGCGGATATGGTGGCTCCGTCGGATATGATGGATGGTCGTATTGGAGCCATACGAGAGTATCTGGATCAAAATGGGAAAGAAGATTGTTCGATAATGGCTTACACGGCAAAGTATGCCTCTTCTTTTTATGGGCCCTTTAGGGAAGCCTTGGATTCAGCGCCTCAATTTGGAGATAAAAAAACTTATCAAATGTCGCCGGCTAATGCCTCTGAAGCGCTCAGAGAGCTTAGCTTAGATGAATCTGAAGGAGCTGATATTGTTATGGTTAAACCAGCTTTGGCTTATTTGGATATTATATCACTTTTAAGAGCAAACACTGAGCTACCTATTGCCGCTTATAATGTCAGTGGCGAATATGCGATGATACAATTTGCGGCTCAAGCCGGGGCATTGGATTATCGATCTGCCGTTGAAGAGACGCTGTTGTCGATTCATCGAGCCGGGGCTCAAATTATATTAACTTACTTTGCTAAGGAATATTATAAATGGCATAGTTAGGGTTAGTATGATTCAGCAATTAATTTTAGAAAAACTTAAAGACAAGTTAGATAATTCCTACAGTCCATATTCTAAATTTAAAGTCAGTTCTGCGCTTAAAATTAGTGGATCTGATGATTTGATTTATGGAGTAAACGTTGAGAATGTTAGTTTTGGGGCTACCATTTGCGCTGAAAGATCGGCTTTAGTTCAATGGATTTCGCAAAGGGAAGATAAACAAGCTTTAATTGAAGTTGTTTATGTTATGGCGGATTCTTCTCCATTGGTCAAACCTTGCGGCATGTGCCTTCAGATGCTCAGTGAGTTTTGCTCTACAAATACTCAGGTTGTTTGTTCTGATGTTCATTTTAAGACTAAAGAATTTTCTTGGGATGAGTTATTTCCACAACCCTTTAGTTCTGAATCTTTAAAAGTTTGAATTCTCAAAGCGCACTTTTCATGGCTCTTGCAGCCAATTTAACTTTTGCTTTAGCCAGTATTGGTTATAGTCATTTTAGTAAAAAAATATCAGCTATCTGGGTGACATATTTTAAGTGCTTATGTGCTTTGATTTTCATCTGTATTTCTTTGTTCTTTATAGAGATTCATAAAATTGACCTGATGTCAGTTGTCTTGCTGATGTTTTCAGGAGTACTTGGTTTAGCGATTGGTGACAGCTTCTTGCTGAATGCTTACAAGATGATTGGGCCTGCTCGTACTTTGTTTTTATTTTGTTTTCAACCATTGTTAATTTCAACGGGAGCCTTTTTTTTGTTTGGGCAACAATTGACTGTCTTTCATGGAGTGGCCATAGCGTTATTTATGTTGAGTGTATTTTTGATTTCCTTAGACGGTCTTGATAAATCAAAATCCAATTGGCAATTAAAAGGAGTTGGCTTGGCTTTTTTGGCAGTATGTTTTGATGCTTTTGGAGGGGTCTTAGTCACTAGGTGGGTATTTGAAAAATATCCTGATTTACATCCCATTGAAAGTAATTGTTATCGATCACTAGGGGCCGTTATTGTATTCTTTATAGCTTCTTTGTTTTACAAGGAGTTGAGGATAATTCCTGTGCTTAGAAAAATTTCTTTTAAAGCCAAAAGTATATTGATATCTTGTGCTTTTTTGGGGACTTTTTTAGCTTTGATATTTTATGTTTTCGCAATTAAGTTTGGTAATTTAGGAGCTATATCCGCAATTGCTATTACTGGACCGTTGTTTCTTTCTGCTATAGATATTGTTCGAGGAGAGCAAAAAATAAGTCGTTATTTTGTTCTTTCGAGTATGTGTTTTGTTGTGGCCTTTTTGCTGATGAATTATCCCTATATAAAGACGTTGTTGATCTCTATAAAATAGCCTTGTCTAGATAAAATAAGCAGATTAGAGCTGTTTTATGAAGAAAAAATTTAGTGATTTAAGAAAGATATTTACTTTTGCTCGGCCAGAGCTACATCTTTTAGCTATTGGTTTTTTCTTTTTACTTATTAGCTCTTCTATTACTTTGTACGTTCCTAAGCTTATTCAAGGTTTTATTGATCATTCTTTAACGCAAACAGGATTACTTAATCTTAAGGAGCTAGTTATTAAGATTGCAATTCTTCTTTTTGTTGCGGCCATTGCTGGAGCTTTTAGATATTACTTTTTCACGATTTCTGGAGAGCGAACAGTTAAAAGAATTCGAGAAGTGCTCTTCAAAAAGTTAATGAGTTTATCGGTAGATTTTTTTGACCAACAAAAAACCGGAGACCTCATGAGTCGTTTAACGGCAGATTGTACTAAATTACAAAGTACAGTCAGTGTTAATCTTTCCATGTTATTTCGAAATTTAGCCATTATTGTTGGTGGCTTAGTTATGATGTTTACTCTGCAATATCAATTAAGCTTGGGTATATTGCTGTTGATCCCTCCGATGTTAATAGGGGCTATATTATTTGGAAAAAAATTAAAAATTATTTCTAAGAAAACTCAAGATTCGTTGGCTATGGCTAATTCAGTGGCTGATGAAAGTTTATCTGAAATCAGAACAATTAAAAGCTTTGCTAGTGAAGAAACAGATTATAATCGTTTTAAAGATTCACTTGAGCAGTCTTATCAGTGGGCTAGCAAGCGAATAGGTATAGTCGGTGTCTTTGTGGCAGTATTCTTTCTGATTGGTTATTTAGCGCTTTGTTTATTGTTTTATTTTGGAGGACAGATGGTGGTTACTCAAGAGCTGAGTACAGGCGATTTAACTTCATTTGTTATTTATATGTCGATGGTTGGTGTTTCAGCGGCCACTGTAGGTAGTTTGTGGACGGATTATATGGCAGCCAGTGGGGCAGCAACACGAGTGTTTGAGTTGCTTGACCTCAATAATCCCAAGATAGAGCAAGAAGGAACTGTGCCTTTTCAGCTCAGTGGAGCTTTGGATTTCAAAAATATTAGTTTTTCTTATCCTGCTCGGCCTGATTCTAAAATTTTTAACGAGTTAACCTTGAGCTTAAAGCCTAATCAGGTAACGGCGCTTGTTGGAGGGTCTGGTTCAGGAAAATCGACTATAGCGCATCTTATTCAACGTTTTTATGACGTTGATCAGGGAGACGTTTTATTGGATGGCGTTTCTTACGAAAACCTTGATTTACGATGGTTGCGAAAACAAGTGGGTGTCGTTAAACAGGAGCCTTCTTTGTTTTCAATGAGTATTCGAGACAATCTTAAATATGGATTGTCTGATATGTCTGAAGAACAGATGAAGAAAGCTTGCCAGGCGGCTTTTGCACATGATTTTATAAGTGAGTTCCCTGAAGGGTATGATACTTTAGTCGGTGAGAGAGGCGTGCAATTAAGTGGCGGCCAAAAGCAACGAATTGCTATTGCGCGGGCAATTTTAAAGAATCCTAAAATTCTTATTTTGGATGAAGCTACTTCAGCACTTGATTCTGAAAGTGAGTCCCTAGTTCAAAAAGCCTTAGATCATTTGATGAAAAATAGAACAACTTTGGTTATAGCTCATCGGTTATCAACAATAAAAAAGGCTGATGTTATTGTTGTTCTAGATAAAGGGGCTGTTGTTCAAAGCGGAAAACACGAGAGTCTTGTTGAAGATAAAGCCGGTCAATATTGGATACTCCTTCAAAAACAATTGAGTTGATTTAGTTGATTTGATTTTTTTTGAATTTAAAAATACCGCCACATAAAATTAAGGTCATGCAGGTATACTTTAAAATTTGCAAAATTGCTTCGAAATATTCATTTACAGTAGGTATGAACTTAAAAGAATATCTAATAGTAAAGCAAGCTATTAAGATCAGGGCGATAGTACTTATTTTTTTGAATACTCCAAAATCATATACTTTTTCGTGAAATGACTGAGCATAAAGAATCTGGGCGAGAACAAATCCAAGATAAGCACCAAGAAGGGAACTGAGATCTTTGTTGGGAAAGAATATAAATGTAACTATGAGGAAGAAAATAATTAATGAGATCATTATTGTATTGGAAATTAATTGATCCTTATTTATATATTTTTTTAAAGTTATCAGTCCTATGATTCCAAGTATCGAGCCACCTATGAGATCTATGGGAAAATGAACTCCAAGATATAATCTTGAGAAAATGATATTAACAATCATGAATATTGAGAGGGCTTTGATGTAATTATATTTTTTTAGCCAAATTAAGGCGATTGATCCCCAGAGGTAAATGGCTAAGTGAGAATGACCGCTGGGGAAGCCAAAGTTTCCAGCGTGAATCAAGCCTAGTGATTCGTCCAAATGAAAGGGGCGTGGCATATTGAAACTGAGCTTTGAACCCACATTAACTAGTAAGTTCAAAAATGTAATAATTCCAAAACAAACAGCTTTTTTATGCGAGTTGAAATAATAGATGAAGGGTAGGAATAGCAAGAGACAATCTGCTCCTCCAAAAAACGTTATGAACTTATAGAATGTGATAATATATTCATGTGAGAAAGTGGATTGAAGTGTTGTGATCCAATCAAGTCCAAAGAGTAATGGGTTAGAGGTCAAATTACTTGACCTGTAAAGTAGCCGTCATGGCTTTGTGGTCCGAGCCATTGAGGTCACCATGAGTTTGGGACTTTAAAACTTTAAGCCCTCTTACTAAAATGTAATCTAATGGAAAGCCAAATTTAAACATTCTATGGTCAGGTGAAAAATTAACTTCTTCGAGATTTAGCAGCTTGATGTATTTGTTGAGAACATCAACCCTTTTTCGTGACCAAGTATTGAAATCGCCAGCAAAAACAATGGGCCCTTTGTGTTCTTTGAGCTCAAGGTAACTGGCTTTAAGTTGGGCATCTAATTTTTTTGACGAGACAAAATTAATTCCGTGTATATTCATTGCTTTTAAAGTGTTTTTTTTGTCCTCTATTGCATATTCAGAAATAGTGAATACTTTTGGAGTTCTTACGATAGGTTCTAGATTTTTTGTGCGATAAAAATAGAGGTCTAAAGGTTCAGTTTTAGAACCAATAGCAACGCCTGTCCTAAGACCGGTTTCTTCGAAGACGAAGCTGGTGGCAAAGTCCCAAGCGTATTTTTGATGTGTCTTTAAAGTGTTTAAGCTTAATTCGTTGTCAATGAACTCTTGAAGCAAGATAAGATCTTTGTTTTGCATGATGCTGTTAAAATCTTTTTTCCAATCAGGTTTGTCAGTTTTGTAAATGTTCCATACGAGTAGTTTAAAGGTGCTTGGAAGTTTTGCTTTACTGAAACTTCCATAATGCTGCCAAGTATCTTGTGTTGCTGGAATTCTTTTTTTTCCTTCAAGAAAAGCTCCCATTGAAAATAAAGGTAAGCTGGCAGTAATGATTAAAGTTAGTATCAACTTCATAACTCAATTCTAAACAACTTCTTGAAAATCAAAGAGTTTATAATTTGTTCACTATTAACATTTTGACGTTAGAATAAGTAATTTGAGAAGTGTTTGAACCATTTAGTATTCAAAAATCCAACATGTCCGCCGTTTGGTACTAATATAATCGAGCTTCTTAATTCAAAACTATTAACTGGCCAATCGGCTAAGTCGTTGAGATAATCGTCTTTCGTGGATAAAAGTGCTATTTGCGAGCGTTTAAAGAGTTGTGGATAATCATTTAAGTATTTTTTTAGCCAAAAGAAAATTTTTCCAGATTTTTCCTCAGCTTCTTGACGTTCTTTTTCTGTAAAAACAACAGAATAATAGTCATAGTAATTGAAAGCAGAGTCATCCGTATCAATTTTTTTCTTATCAAAGCCAAGCTCTTGGTTGTTATTGTGTTTGAAAAGGCTCTTTATTGTTTTCTTTAATTTAGCCTGCATTTGGTTGAAGGCAACAAGAGCTGGAGCACGTTTGATGTCGATGTCTCTGAGGTCACTTTGTTTTTCGGCTTGGCGATATTCAACATAAGTTTTAGCCTTTTCAGCGAGATTTATCGTTTTGTTGAAATTATGCATTTTTTCGATCAAATCATCTGTTTTATGTAGTGATTTTATAAAATCAACAGGTGGGGCCAGCATTCGAACTTTACCATTAATCAATTTTCTTTTGTCCATTTGAATGATTATAGAACTCATAAGGGCACCGTAGCTTATTCCAACTAAGTTAATGGTTTTATATTTAGAGTATTTACTTTGAACTAATTCAGTGAGTATTTTGTAAAAGACTTTTGCTTCTTCTTCAATGTTTCCTGGAAGAAGAGTTTTGTTTCCCAGGCGTGATTTTGTTTTAATAAATTCTTTAGTCCAAGTATTGGGTAATGCTATGAAATGTGAATTAAGGTGGGATGTCTGATTCAAAGTTCTTTTGACTAAACCTCCATTATGTTGGCTGAAGATTCCTGGTAAAATAATAGTTAAAGTATCACTGAGTGATCGATGGTCTTTTTTGCCTCTAATAATTTCACTATATTCTAAGGCCTCACCTTTCATGATGTCGCTTTTAAATTTTTTGTTTTCGAGTTCAACGGAATCGTTGATTACTTTTTTGTTGACTACGCTCCAGACGGTTCCAGCATAAGTGTCTTTGAAGGGGTGTGAATAGGTCCACTTCATAAGGTGGGCCTCAGGGCTCCATTTAGCTTGAATTTGTTGAACAAAGACAAAGCTAGACATAATTACAAAAAGTGATTTTAAAATGTTTCCCATACCCATGTATTTTTCTAAAAAAGCTTTTGAAGATATTCAAATGATTATTCAATAGCGCTGAGTTAGAGGGGTGATTCGCGCCGCGTTGTTTGCAATTCCAAGGCTTTCATATAATTTAGCCATATGGAAAAAGCTTGGATTTCATCTTATTCTGAAGGGGTTCCTTCTCAGGTAAACTTAGATAATTATAGATCTTTAACGGATATGTTTCTTGAATCGTTCAAAAAATATGCGGATAGAGATGCGTTTGCTTGTATGGGTAAAGTTTTAAACTACAAGGAAATTGATGAAATGAGTGCACAGTTTGCAGCTTATTTGCAAAAAGTTGTTGGTTTGAAAAAAGGAGATCGTATTGCTATTCAGTTACCGAATATCTTGCAATACCCAATCGTGCTTTTTGGGGCGCTTCGTGCGGGTTTAATTGTTGTTAACACGAATCCTTTGTACACTGAACGTGAAATGGAGCATCAGTTTAATGATAGTGGAGCTAAAGCACTTGTCGTTTTATCTAATTTTGCGGACAAGGTTGAACGTGTCTTGCCAAAGACTTCAATAGAAACGGTAATTGTAACTCAGATTGGAGATCTTCTTGATTTTCCTAAGCGTCAGCTGGTCAATTTCGTTGTTAAAAGTGTGAAGAAAATGGTTCCAAAATACAATCTACCTAAAAGCGTAGCTTTTAGAGATGTCTTATCTTGGGGGGCTGCTCACAGTTTTGATGATGTTGAAGTCAATCCAGAGGATATTGCTTTTCTTCAATATACTGGTGGGACAACAGGTGTCAGTAAAGGAGTCATGTTACTCCATAAGAATATGCTGGCAAATATGGAACAAATGGCAGTTATTTTCGAGGCGACTCATAAAATATCTCAGAACCCAGGAGTTATTGTAACAGCTTTGCCTTTGTACCATATCTTTTCATTAACAGTTAACTGTTTTGCTTTTACTCGATTTGGTTGTATGAA
>ENA-ORXR01003740-ORXR01003740.1-marine-metagenome-genome-assembly--contig:-NODE-3740-length-13399-cov-4.112671_pt1 | contig 13399 bp, 12 predicted proteins | sample MGYA00237866_ERZ511479 | MGnify/ENA metagenome assembly ERZ511479 | reverse complement strand
TAAAGCTGTCGATTCCAAGAGTTAGTAAAACCAAATTAAGTACATCTCATATTCTTAGCTAGGTTCTGGTTTTAATGGTTTTTTGCAAAGTTGGCGTTTAATCCTGTAGAAAGCAACATCAAAGTGCCACCCCAAGACCTAATTTCCGAATCAGAAAGCATAATAATTTGTATTTTGTGACAACCACCCAAACCTTGATACACTACCGCGCAATTCACTGATGAGACCTAAGGAGGTTAAAATGGCCCTGGTATATTACATAAAACACGATGGCGGACAGTTTGAAGCAGACGTTCCAAATGGCAATACCGTCATGGAAGGTGCCGTAAATAACGGTATCGATGGAATCCTAGCTGAGTGCGGCGGCGCACTAAGTTGTGCAACTTGCCATGTGTATGTGGATGAGGCTTGGTTAGATAAGCTAGAACCTGCTGATGAAATGGAGCAGGACATGCTGGAAGTTGTTACTGAGCCAAAAGATAACAGCCGTTTGAGCTGCCAGCTACACATCAAAGATGAATTAGATGGATTAGTTGTACACCTGCCTGAATCACAGTTTTAATTTCACTATTCCAACACTTAACTGAGTAGCTTTAATGAGTACTTTTGACGAGCAAATCCAGCATGCTATCGACACAAAAACGAAGCCGCTCGGTGCTTTAGGTAAACTGGAAACGGTTGCATTTCAGATTGCCAAAATCCAACAAACATTAACGCCAGAATTGGTTTATCCATCGATTCTGACTTTTGCTGGAGATCACGGCGCAGCAAATGCAGGCGTCAGTGCTTACCCTCAAGAAGTTACGTTCCAAATGGTGATGAACTTCTTGCAAGGTGGTGCGGCAATCAATGTGTTTTGCAAACAAAATGATATTGCTCTGCAAGTAGTTGATGCAGGTGTTAATTTTGATTTTGAGGATGTTCCCGGCCTAATTAATGCCAAAATTGCCCGCGGCACTGCCAACTACCTTGAAGGCTCAGCAATGAGTCAGCAGCAATTAGACGAGTGCTTGCAAAAGGCAGGAAACATCGTTGCTGATGTCGGGCGCGATGGCTGCAACATCATTGGCTTTGGTGAAATGGGCATAGGAAATACTGCCTCTGCTAGCTTAATTATGAGCGCTATTTGTGATTTACCGATTGAGCGCTGTGTTGGTCGTGGAACCGGACTGGATGATGCTGGCTTGGCTCGCAAATTAGGCTTGTTGACAGAGGCACAGGCTAAGCATGGCGAAATGTCTGACCCGCATCAGATCTTACAAACCTATGGTGGTTTTGAGGTCGCACAGATATGTGGTGCGATGCTCGCTGCTAAAAGCCACAACATGGTAATCATGGTTGATGGCTTTATCGCAACGGCGGCCTATTTGCTAGCCCACGCAATCAATCCTGCAATCGCTGAGAACGCTATCTTTTGTCACACCTCAAACGAGGCTGGTCATCAGTTGATGTTAGATTATTTGCAAGTTGAGCCCTTAGTGAACCTTCAAATGCGCTTAGGTGAAGGAACCGGTTGTGCTGTGGCTTATCCTTTGATTAAAAGTGCAGTCGCGTTTTTGAATGAAATGGCTAGCTTTGAATCAGCGGGTGTTTCTGAAGCTGAGACTGCTTAAGCAGCGATATAGCGTTTGCCCACTTTGGTGGTATTTGCGTTCAAATAACGTTAAGTACTCCTCAGCGGGACTAATTTCGCTTAATTCCTGAGAGTTTCTACCTAGTTCTAACACTTGACAGCCTGAGCTCTCTTGTGAAGCAATACTAAGTGCTTCCACAAATTCCTGAATATAAATTTGCCAATTACTTCGCACCTCAAGATCACCTTCCAGTCTGAGTAAGTCCGCAAACGCCGGGTGAGCATGCCAGCGATATTTTAACTGTACGGATTTCGGATAAGGGTTGGGGTATAGTAAATAATGCTTTTCTAGTTGCCAGCCTGCATTCACAGCCAGCTTCCAAAAATCGATACAGTCAGCTTGGGCAATTAGGCAGTTGTCGGGCAACGGTTCTTGATCCTCTTTATTCAACCGTTTCGCAGAACGATCCAGACCAATCACCCAAGCAGAAGGATGTTGTTTAGCAATTATGCGACTACTAAAACCCGTGCCGCAGCATGAGTCGAAAATGATAGGCATTGGCTTAACAGAGATTCGATTTGCCACTTCGTTAAATGCTTGAATGGTATGTTCAGCGGGCGGCTTCTTAAATTCAGTGCTGAGGTGTTTTTTGACAATCTTTTCAAGATTGTCGTGAATGCCCTGTTGATTGCTGTAAATTTCACGGGATTGATTGTCAGTGGTCATCTTAGCCAAGTACGCGCCCGGGATTTAATATGTTGTTAGGGTCCAAAGCCTGCTTAAGAGTATTCATTAGCTCTATTTCTTCTGGGGATCGGCAAAGTTTCAGGTAGTCCGTTTTCATCACACCTATACCGTGTTCAGCGGTAACAGTGCCTTCAAATGCTTGCAGGAGTTCATAAACTGCCTTATAGATCTCCTTGCTGCTGTGACTACCATCTGTCCAGGCCGTCATATGAATATTGCCGTCAGCTAAGTGGCCAAAGGTAATGGTTTGAATATTGTCAAAGCGGTCATTTAGCTCAGCTTGGGCTGTTTGCAGAAATGCCTGCATTCGGCTTATCGGTAAGCCAATATCAAAGTTGGCCGCATCCGTAATGCGCGAAAGTAAATCACCAATAGCGTCACGGATTGCCCAGAATTGATCGGCATCTCTTCCGGATTGCGCAATCGCCGCATCAAGCAGGGTGCCATTTTCTAATTGCTCAAACAGGAGTTGCTGGAAGCGTTCAAGCGAATCATTTTCAGATTCGAGTAACACATAGTAGGGGTAGGTTTTGTCAAATGGATCAGTGGTATTTTCAGTTTCTGCTACAGCACGCAAAAAATAATCATCCCACATAACCTCAAAGGCGCTGAGGCGAGCAAAACCAGATTGCGCGATATGCAGCAGTTTTATGACATCTTCAAAGCTTCCAAGACTTACCAAGGCAGTATGCTTATCTCGTGAAGCAGGGAAAAGTCGTAATACCACTTCAGTGATCACGCCAAGGGTGCCCTCACTGCCAATGAATAACTGTTTCAGGTCATAGCCCGCGTTGTTTTTTAACATTTTATTGTGGGCTCTGATAACCGTGCCATCAGCTTTTACGGCCTCTAAACCCAGCACTAGGGCTCGCGCCATGCCAAAGCTGAGCACCTGATTTCCACCCGCATTGGTCGCGACATTACCGCCGATTTGGCAGGAGCCACGCGCACCTAAATCCAGAGGCAAGCGTAAACCAACGGCATCAGCCGCCTGCTGGATTACCTGAAGTTGTGTACCGGACTTCACTGTCATGGTCATCGATTGATGATCTAACTCTACGATGCCCTTCATACGCTCTAGCGACAGCGCGATTTCCTTATCTCGTGGTGTCGCACCGCCTGCAAGACCCGTCATTCCGCCTTGAGTTACCAACGGTAATTGATGTTCGTTGCAGTACTTTAGTAATTTACTAACCACTTCAGTCGAGTCAGGGCGCACCACCAACGACGGCAAATGCGGATTTTCACCACTCCAGTCAACCTGATACCTCTCGCCAATGGCTTGGCCGGTCAACAGCTGCTCGCTACCTAGCAGGGCGGTTAATGCATCGATATGATTCTGCATTGTACTGATTTCTCTACTGTCTCTTAAAATCTCAGGTGCTTTACCGATACACCCTGGTTCTTTAGCTCGATCAATGAATCTATACCAATTTGCAGGTGGCGATGGGCATATTGCGTAGTAACCACTTCATCGGATACTTCAGTTTTCACGCCATCGGGCACCATGGGCTGGTCTGATACTAGCAGTAATGCGCCTGTCGGTATCTCATTATGAAAACCCGCTACAAATATGGTTGCCGTCTCCATGTCGACACCCATGCAGCGTAATGTGCGTAATTGCTCTTTAAAGCTTTCATCATGCTCCCAAACACGGCGATTAGTGGTGTAAACAGTACCCGTCCAATAGTCACAGCTATGGCTGCAAATTGTTGCTGAAACGGCTTTTTGTAAATTAAATGCGGGTAGGGCGGGTACTTCTGGGGGCATATAGTCGTTGGAGGTTCCTTCACCACGTATCGCCGCAATGGGTAAAATCAAATCACCTAATTGGTTTTTTTGTTTCAGGCCGCCGCATTTGCCTAGAAATAGACAGGCCTTTGGATGCGAGGCCATCAGTAAATCCATTATAGTTGCAGCATTGGCACTACCCATACCAAAATTGATGATCGTTATGTCATCAGAGGTTGCGCTTAGCATATTGCGATCTTTCCCTTTGATCGGGACGTTGTGCCACTCTGCGAATAATTTTACATAGCTACTGAAATTGACCAAGAGAATATGCGAACCGATCTCATCAAGTGCCAGTCCTGTATAACGTGGTAACCAATTGTTTACGATTTCTTTTTTTGTTTTCATGTCATCTCCCTTTGTTAAAAAACACTGTTCTTAACAATACTAAGCATAGCATCGAAAACATTGGTGAAGATTAGTTTATAAGTAACTGAAGGGTTTTTTCTTTGGGGTAAAGCTTGAAAGGGTGCGGGGAGGGAGATAGAGAAAAGAGTCATCCATGACTCTGTAGATACTGGTATAGCAAGGATTAGCGAGCGCCAAATCCTGTCATGATGGTATAGATTGTTTTCAACGTAATCTGTAAATCGGTCATAGGCGACATGTTCTTGATGTAGTACAGATCGTACTCTAGTTTGGTAATCGTAGCCTCTGCATCTGCCACATAACCTTGTTCTGTTTGTGCCAGACCAGTAATTCCGGGCATTACCATGTGACGTAGAGAATAGTTCGGGATGCTTTTGTTAAACTCATTCACAAAACTTTCCTGCTCTGGACGTGGACCAATGATGCTCATTTCACCTCTCACGACATTCCATAATTGAGGAATTTCATCGACACGAAATTTACGGATAAACTTTCCAACACGGGTGACTCGCATATCGTTGCTTTGGGCGAACTGCGAACCGTCCTTTTCAGAGTCTGATGTCATACTGCGAAATTTCAACATATTAAACACCTTGCCATTCATACCCACACGCTTTTGCCAGAAAAACACGGAGCCACGCGATTCCAATTTAATGACAATGGCCGTTATCAACGCTATTGCTAGTACCAGTGGCAACACCATGGCAATAGCAACCAGATCGATGACTCGCTTAGTGGTTAAATATTTAAATGATTCAGAGTTAGTAAACGCGTTAGCGCTGGCCTGATTAGTATCAGGTATAGTGACACTCATTATTATTCTCCTAGGAGCTTTCCCGAAGGTTGCTCTGGTATTTGCTATTTAGCTTATTTTAGTTTTTAGCAGGGTCTTTAGAGACAGATGTCATTTAGGGGAACGACATTGCTGCTAGATGAGATAAGTGTAGAGGGAGTCAGAGAATGAGGCATCAATTCTCATGATAAGTGGTTAGATTTTGGTGAGCAAAAGATAAGCGGTGAGCTTGCAGAATGAAAAAACAAAAACCGCACCCAACGAGTCAAGTGCGGTTCATGCTTTCTCGGGTTGATCTATAGTATAACGTTAACCTGTTAGCCTTGGCTTAACGACAAGCTCTGTAACGGAAAATATAACGAAAGATCGTTTTGCTGGTCATGTTGCTGGTCATGTCGGCTGAATCGACAGACATCATCGCTTCATGGCCGCGTCGAGTACGCACAGTAGCTGCTGTCTTAGAGCGTAGGATCACGTCTGCACCGCAAGGAGACCAAACATTGCCCATCACACCCATTTGATCCTGAATTAGGAAATCATCACTGCGGCCACCTCTCCAGGCTTTCTTCAGGCGTGGCTCACGAGTACCCGCAAAGAAATAATCACGAGTAAAATAAGCTTTAGCGGTGCGTGGTAGGTTAGTAAAACCATGGTAGTCGGCATTGATCAATGAAACACTCAAGCCACGTGGAAGGTTTAAGCTGAAGGCGATGTCACATACTTAGATTTATTACTGCGCTTGATAATTAACGCGCAAATCAAAATTGAATAGGCTCAATTAATTTTTGTAAGGTCTGAAGTGATGTCCAAACCAATCATTTTCATCAGGTCTAAACCGTTACTCTTTTGAATAACGCCGGGGCGGATTTTGTAATCAAAACTAATTTGATCGTTTTCGATATGATCTTTGAAATGAATGTTGATGGCTCGTTCGCTAAGCGAGTCGACAATTTCAGTGAGTGCTAAGTCGTGAGTGGTGACGAGGCCGACTGCATTGTGGTTAATCAGTTGATAAATAATGGCCTTAGCGCCAATCAATCGATCATGGGAATTTGTGCCTTGCAGGATTTCATCGAGTAAGAACAACAAAGGAATGGGTTGTTTGGCAAGATCAACCACGCACTTGATTCTGGAAATCACCGCATAGAAAAATGAAGCACCTTGTTTCAGTGAATCACTCGCTCGCATCGCAGAACCTATAACGAAACGGGACGTTTTAAGGTGCTTTGCCTGAACGGGTGCTCCACAGCAGGCGAGTACTACATTCACACCAATCGTGCGCAGCAGCGTGCTTTTGCCAGACATATTTGACCCACTGACCATGATTAGTTGCTGTTGTGAGTTGATAGACAGGTCGTTAGCAACACGCTCTTGTTCAGGAATTAAAGGGTGGCTAAGCTCAAAGGCATCAAAGCACGGTGGCTCTGACTCTGCTACTAATTCAGGAAAGGTGTTATTGGGGTTATCAAACGCATAGCGTGCCAGGGAGTTTAGCGCTTCAATTTGTCCAACAACGTCAAGCCATTGTGGTATCTCCGGCCCAATTTGCTTGCGCCACTGCTCCAGCCGATGAGCGGCATGAATCGGCAAGCCCAGTAGAAATGCAGGTACGATGATCATTTGGTTTAAGGTGCATTGGTTTAGTTGGGAGATTAATTCTTGCAGCTTGTCTATCTGCTGAGAGGGTGGTTGAGCATTGGACTGAAGCTTTGCACTGAGCTGTTTTAATAATGGGGCTTTGAAGTTTTTTTGCTCAATCAGCTCCAGCATTTGCGAAACGATAACGAGAGTCGAGTTGGCCTGTTCTGCTTCCAGCGCAATCGCTCTGATTTTTTGATAGCTTGTCGAGTAAAAAAGAACTTCCAGTACAATGACCAGCATTAGTAATATAGTGCCATAGCCTAATGCCCAGAGGATGATAGAAAGCACGGCCAAGATTCCCAACACTGTTGCTATAGAACGTTGCCAGCCAGAAATAGGGTTGGCCTTTTCGATCCATCCTTGCAATCCGTTCTGATCTAATTCGTCGTCTGATACCTCATCTAGCAAAGCGATTTCTTCACGAAACTCAAGGTGATGACGCAGTTCTTCAACAGCCTCTTGGCGGCTTTTAATGGTATCCAGATCAACGCCAGAACTTAACCATTCTGCTAACGTATCTTCGCCCAAACGGGTGCGTGCATCGCAGAGAAATTCGAACAGTGAATTTTCACCAAAGGTATCCAGGTCGGCTGAATAGGAGTGATCGGGGTCACAATAGCGATCTCCTTGATTGCCTTGTCCTGACCATCGCCCAGCGAGATGATCAAGCCTCTTAATATAGAATGTTTCTGCTCGCTGTGCGCGCTTTAGCCGTTTGCTCACTTGGGCATGGAGTAACATGAGTACTAAAAGCAGAGCGAATGTAAGCAATAACCAGAGCGGCGCTAGTTGATTTTCTACGAGAGATAGCCAGGCGATAAATAAAATTAGCAAGAACGCGACGATTCGAGCCCAAGAAAATCGACCCGAGGTGGCTTCGAGGTCTTTTTGCTCTAATTGATATTTTTCTAGCTTATTTTTGTAGGCTTGTTTGGGGTCTTCAGTGCTGTTCTTTGGGTTTTTATTCATGAGTTATCTTAACAGGTATCTATTTATTTTTAGTTTACACACGAGCTGATCCTACTTTGCCAGTATGATGAAAGGCGGCGCTTAGTATTAAAATATACCAAATATAAAGGCATCGAGGACGCATGTATAGAGGTAAACAAAAGCAGGTTCTGCACAGCAAGATTGAATTAATTGCAGAATCTTGAAAATCTGTTATAAAAGTACGTCAAGGGAATGATTTTTAAGTAAAAAGGGGAGTTAACTGTGAAGTTTGTACATATCAGTGATTTGCACGTTGGTGAACATGGAACCCGTGATGCACTAGTTGAAAAGCTAGTTAATAAGATTGTAAAGCATTATGCACGGGAGCGTGAAAAGCCATTGGTTCTGATAACTGGTGACTTTGTTCATGATGGTCAACAGGAGCAATTTAATCAGGCAGAGCAGCTACTGTTTAAGTTACATAACGCTGGTTTTCAAATGCTGATGTGTCCCGGCAATCACGACTATGGCGAGACGGGACTTGATGATGACTATCAGGCGATGCAACGTTACAACCGCTTTGCAATGAAACTTACGACCCGTGAGTCTGATCCGGATTCAGGTGTGCAAAATATCCGGGATGGACAGTGGAAATACCCCATTGTAAATAAATATGATGACGCATTTTTTATTGGTCTTGATACCATGCAGGGCGTATTTCGCTTGAGCTGGTACGCTCGATTTTGGGCGAGGTTTTCGGCGTCTGGTTGGTTGGGTACACCGCAGCTGGATAAGCTTGAAGGCATTATTAAGAATATTCGCCGAAAGCATCGGGGCGCCACTATCATTCTTTATATGCATCATCACCCATTTAACTTTAACTTCCGTTTCAGGGTGATGCAGCTGCATGATCGCTTGCGCCTTCACAGAATTATTAAGAATCAGGTGAATATCCTATTGTTTGGTCATAACCATGTTGAGAAGCGGTTGTGGGATAAGCAACGACAGAATGGTATTGGTATCGTGCAGGTGTTTGGGAATTCTGTGCATGATCGGAATACACCATTTTATGAGATTGATACTGAAACGCGGAAGATGAAGCGTATTTAAGAACTACATCCCGTAACGCTCCTCCCTCTGCTTCCCAAACTCAGTGGGGGGCATGCCATTAACCTCCATCAACTAAAATTAGTTCTGCCGTTGCTTCATTGGTAATCAGGCAATTGATCAACCCCCCTCGCATCGCGGCGCGGATGGCCGGTACACGGGGCGTGCCCGAGGCTATTCCGTACACCAGTTTTTCATGATGGGGCATCAATGGCACACTATTCACTCTGTCATTCGCATAGCCTTCGATAACCCTGCCATTCTCATCAAATAACCAGCCGGTTATTTCGCCCACAGCCCCTGCTTCAATATAGGAATGTACTTCTTCTTCGGTCATGAACCCATCAACAAATAAAGGAGCGTCCAGTCCAATGTGCCCAAGGCCAACAAACGTGACGTCAACATTTTGGGCTTTTTGAAGGGTTTGCTTGGCCATATCAAGAAGCCGATAAAGCTCGCGCTCCTCAGCATTTTGGGCGTAGAGTGGCAATAACATGGGATAATAACTCGCATTAATCCGGTCAGCCATTCGTACAACGACGTTGTAAGCAGTAGATTGCCCTCCCGGCATCGTTTCGCCCAGAAGCGCGACGATCGTGTGATCTGGCCGGTTCATGGCAGTGAGCTCTTCAACGCAAGAACGCAACGTCCGGCCAGTACCGACGGCGACCAATCTCCCATCGGGCCCGGCCAATTCGTGCTCCATCGCGGCGGCACCCGCCTGCGCAAGCCCGACGATCGACTCTGCGTCTTCTGATACGCTTGGCACAACTTCGCATTTCTTGAGATTGAACGCTTTTGATAGTTGCTCTGCCAAATCCATGCAACGCATAATCGGATGCTGCAGCCGGAACCCAATCAGCTTTTCCTTAGTTGCCATCGCTACTAGCCTTTGAGCAGTTTGGCGTGATACATGAAGCATTTGGGCGATTTGATCCTGCTTGTACCCTGCCACGTAGTAGAGCCACCCAGCCCGAGCCGACATATCTAATCGCCGGGAGTAATCTGTCTGTTTGTCCGATTGCATTTGAAATTTCTCCTTTGTCTTTGCCAATAATGGTTGTAAGTAGCTGTTTTTCTTAACTTCAGGGTTTGCTGTGAGCATTTGCTCACAGCAAACAACAAATGTCACCATTTTTTGTAAAAACTCTGGTAAATTTAGATGGCCACATTAAAAAAGTTCGTCAAGGGAGAAAATCACTAGGATTTTTTTTCTTGAGTTTTAAATCAAATGGAGAATCTCTTATGAAACATAATCTATATCGCAAGGTCATGACCGTTTTGACGTTTTGTGCAATTGCAGTGGGTAGCACTGCGGTTCACGCAGAGGGCAAGCTCACTGTTTACGGCAGTACGCTTGAAGATGTCGTGCGTGATGTCGCTGCAGCATTCGAAAAGAAGACCGGTATCAAGACTCAGTATGTGCGGGCATCGACGGGGGAAGCGCTAAACCGCATCCGTGCCGAGAAGGCGCGTCCGCAAGCCAGTGTCTGGTTCGGCGGTCCTGGTGATTCCTATCGGGTGGCACAAGCTGAAGGGCTGTTAGAGGCCTACAAGTCACCATCCGCTTCGATGATTGCCGACCAGTTTAAGGACCCGGACGGTTACTGGACAGGCCTTTACACCTCAAATCTGGGTTTCGCCAGCAACAAGAAACTGCTTGCTGAAAAAGGCATTGAGACTCCCAAATCATGGGACGATCTTCTTAACCCAAAATTGAAGGGCTTAGTCGCTGTTGCGAACCCGGCTACTTCGGGAACTGCCTATGCATACATAAGTACAATCGTGCAGCTAAAGAAAGACGAAGGTTTTGACTACCTGAAGGAGCTCAGCAAGAATATTGCTCAGTATACAAAGAGCGGTAGCGCACCGGGTCGTATGGCGGGATCAGGCGAGATTCTGGTTGGAATCCTAATGATTCAGGACGCGTACCTGATTCAAAAACAGGGTTTCGACTTGGAGCTATCGACGCCGTCAGAGGGTACAGGTTTTGCGCTTGAGCCAGCGGCGATGTTGAAAGACGGGCCAGATCAAAAAGAAGCAAAAATGTTCATCGACTATATCTTAAGTGCGGAAGGTCAGAAGGTAATGCAGGAGCACTTCCACCTGCTTAGCTTCACTAATCCAGAATTGTCGCCACGCGCCGAGGCTTCTGCCTTAAAAGATATGGTGCTTATCGACTATGATTTCGATTGGGCAGGTGCTAACAAGACCCGTTTGATTGAAAAGTTCCAGAACGAAGTCCTGATCGCAAAGTAAACAATAACACCGGTATCCGGATATCCGGGTACCGGTAAACGGCGTTAGTCAATGATGAAACGAAAACAAAACGGCACTCGCGAAGAGTCAAGTACTTATGCAGTCTTCGGACTTACATGGGTGTGGCTCCTCGTTCTAGTCGCCTATCCCTTGGTACAGGTTTTACTCGCTGCGTTCTTTGCCGACAGTAATTTCACTCTGAACGAGTTCTATACCCTCTTAGGTACGGAATATTATCGCCAAGTCATCTTCAATTCGTTTCGCCTCGCAGCGATCGTTGCGACCTTCGGGACGATTATTGCTTTAATATTTGCTCTGGCCGTCACCAAAGTTGATATACCCGGAAAGAAATTCTTCCACATCATCGCGCTGGTTCCGACAATCTCACCGCCTTTTGCGTTTGGGCTTGCGGTGATTATGCTTTTCGGACGTCAAGGGCTTATAACCCATGAAATATTGGGTTTGAATACTGGTGCAATCTACGGGCTGAACGGCATGGCTGTGGCCCAGATCTTTGGGTTTTTCCCATTCGCCTATTTGCTTCTGCGTGGTGTTCTGCTTGGCCTTAATCCTGCGCTGGAAGAGGCTGCATCGACGTTGGGCGCCAATCGCTTCAAAACGCTCATCACAGTAACATTGCCACTGATGGTCACCGGAATCGCTAGCGCCTTCCTTCTGCTGTTTATCTATTCCATGGCGGATCTTGGGAACGCCCTGCTTATCGGCGGAAACTATACGGTTGTGTCGTCACAGATCTACCTCTCCATTATCGGCCAATTCGACTTTGCCCGCGGGGCTGCTCTGTCGGTTATGATTCTTTTCCCTGCGGTAGTACTCTTTATTTGGCAAAAGAAACTGGAACAGCGCACAACCTACGCCATGGTATCCGGTCGTCCCTCAGGCTCATCAACCTCCATCGGTGAACGGGGTATTGTTTGGTCGGCATGGGCTTTCTGCGCCCTCATCACCCTCATTATTGCCGCAGTTTATTTGACCATCATTGCCGGAGCATCGACGCGGCTTTGGGGCATTAATTACACGCCAACCCTGGACCATTTTCGAGCCGTTTTCGGGGCTGGAAATTTAGGCCTTAGGGCGCTGCAAGATACTTTCTTCCTTGCTTCAATCGCTGCGGTCGTTGGCGGTATGCTTAGCCTCGCGATCGGGTACATGGTGCAGCGTGTGCCGGTTAGAGGACGGGGCATGGTCGACTTTATGAGCATGATACCCATGGCAGTGCCCGGCGTTGTTATTGGTATTGCCTATGCTATTGCCTTCAATAAGCCGCCGCTGATCATTTCCGGGACGGCGCTTATCATCATACTGTTGTTTATTGTGCGCACGATGCCTTTCGGTTTGCGTATGTCTGTCGCTGCCATCGGACAAATTGATGAAGCCATTGATGAGGCGTCGCTGACCCTTGGCGCTAACCGATTCCAAACCTTCGCCCGTGTCACATTGCCTTTGATTCGGAGCAGCTTCGTCGCCAGCATCATCTATATGTTCACTCGAAACATAACGTCTCTCAGCGCGGTGATATTTGTCGTGTCCGCAAATTGGACATTAGTCACAGCGGCAATGCTGTCAGAGATCGAAACGGGGAGAATCAGCGTAGCGTCAGCTTTCGCAGTGGTCCTCGTCGTGATCGTTGTAGCAATCAACATACTCCTGTTCCGCTACATCGAGCGGCAAAAAACATCTTAAGGGCAATGAATATGAAAAACGCAACAACACAGGGTAATGCCCTTCGCTTAGGAGAATTGGAGAAAGAGTTCCAATCGCCAGACGGTGGAACGGTAAGGGCGGTAAACAATATATCCCTGGATGTAGCACCAGGCGAATTCGTCTCGCTACTTGGCCCGTCCGGATGCGGCAAGACCACCATCTTGAGGATGGTCGCCGGCCTGGAGCAGCCGACCGGCGGTGAGATTTTGATTGGAGAGGAGCGTGTGAATGAGCTTCCACCATACAAACGCAACATCGGCCTTGTCTTCCAAAGTTATGCCCTTTTCCCGCATAAAACGGTATTCAACAATGTTGCCTACAGTCAAACGATCCGCAAAAAACCTAAAGCGGAAATAAAGTCGAGCGTCGATGAGATGCTCGCGCTAGTAGGCTTAGAGAGTCAGGCTGATCGACTCCCGAGCCAGCTCAGCGGCGGCCAACAGCAACGCGTTGCCCTGGCACG
>ENA-ORXR01003739-ORXR01003739.1-marine-metagenome-genome-assembly--contig:-NODE-3739-length-13399-cov-18.835911_pt1 | contig 13399 bp, 12 predicted proteins | sample MGYA00237866_ERZ511479 | MGnify/ENA metagenome assembly ERZ511479 | reverse complement strand
GTGTGGGCGGCGCCGCGCGGCGCGGGAGGGCGGGACGGGGCCGCGAGCGAGGCACCGAGGGATCAAGGGAAGAATTAGCACAACATCCACAGGATTCGAAACTTCTTGCTGGATTCGCACGGGACGTCCTCATTCCTTTTCGGCCTCTGCACAACGATGACGCCTTGCTGCAGTGGGGGCTACAAGTGTCGCAAAAACAACTGTTGATCCGACCTTGGCGGTACGACTTACAGTGCCGCTCTTTGTGGCCCGAGTACAATCCAGACGTGACCGGGCCCCACGGTTTCCGCGTCTGCCACCACAAACGTGTCTGCGCCACGAGCAACCGATTCTGGCGGGAAAGCCGCTCCAGCAGCCTACGTTGCTGACGTGGCCAAACACAATTTCCCTCGCCGGGCGGCTGCCAACGGTGGAAAACACTGGCCGGCACAGTGGCACGCACACTGTCCCTCGCACGGGTTGTCCCACGGGGAGCCACTCGTACCCACTTTCTGGCGCGACCCGTCTCATGTCCCAGATGGGTGTCGTACGTGCCGCTGTTTGCGGCGGTGCGCGCCCGCGGCCGGCTGGGCTTTTGGCGGGTGCCAGTGGGACAAGCGCGGAAACACGGTTGCGGGGCGGCGGCTCGTGGGCGTCGCTACGCAGTTGTGCTCCCGCGCGCCCGAGTATGACGGCTGCCAGTAACGAGCGGGCCCGAGCGTCCCCTCCGTTTCCGCGTGCCAGTGTGTGTGGTGGAGCTTGGAGAATGACTTGTGTGCTCGCCTGCTGATGACACGGCCCCGTGGGCACCGCCCGGCGGCACGAGGGACAAGATGGCGCGAAACGGGCGCGTCGCAACGAGACGCGTTCAGTTCCGACCGCACACGAGGCGTGGTCGGACGCTGACTCACGTTGCGCTAGGGAGGGGCGACCCCGTTCAACGCCGCACCCCCGCACGAGTGCCCACCTACGTACTGTACGTTGTCCGCCGCCGCGCCAAACGAGTCGGGCCCGGGTGGCCCAGTCGGGCCGCGGTCACCTCCCCCGGCTCCCCGTGCCGGGCCCCCCGCACACCCAGCCACGGACGTGCGGGGGGGTGGACCTTGTGATGCCCGTCTGGTGGCTTGTGGTCGGCCCCGCCGGCCGGGTAGAGTCGACAGCGCTCAGAGACACCGCGACCGCCCATTCCATCCGTTTCGTCGGGCTGGCGACATTGGGGCCATGCACGCACAGATCGGTCAAATTAGTGGGCGCGCCGTCGTGGCGCCCTGTGCGGCCGACCCGTATTGTTTGTCGGGTGGTCACGAGCGCACGCCCCGTCGGGGGGCCCGCCCAGCACCCGCGCTGCTGCCCCTTATCCCGTGCGGCTTTGCTCACCGAGTGGTGGGGAGCGGCTCTCGCATGGGGGCCGCGGCGGCAGCCGCCCCTCCCCCGCCCCTCGGTGGGGGAGAGGTGGGTGAGGGGCGCGCCGCCCGCTGCCACCGCCGCATCCGTGTGGCGGTGGCGGTTGCTCGCCCGCCGCGGCGCCTCGGGGGGCCCCGTGGGGTTGGATCACAACCCCGGCACCGCCGCCGTTTCCCGGATCGGCCCGCGTTTCTTGCCGTTTTCCGCCCCGTCCCGCGCACGGTGCCGCCGCCCGGCCCAAACGGGGCCCGCCCGCGCAGGCCAATGCCAGCCCCTCCGCGGAGTGCCTGGCGATACTACTGTCCGTCGAGACACTCTAATTATGGCCGTGGGGGAGGCCCCCTGCCCATGTAGGGATTGATTCTAGCGGGGCATGCATATGGGGCGCAGCGGCCTCGGACGCGTTCTCATGAGCACGGAAACAAAATCGAGGGGCACACGGTGTTGAGGCGCGCAAAACGGGCGTGGCACGCACTCACGACGGCCTGCCGGGGGATCTCGTTTCGCAGTGCGAAGAAAACAAGTGGAAGAACAGTCACCGACGAAGGAGAAAAAGGACGATGATCCTGGGCCGGGATCCGCGACAATGTAGACGAGGGAGGGAGGGGGGGGGTCGGCACGCTCACCGAGAAAAAAACAGGAGCGATGATAGCGCCCCGGTCCGTCGAGCCGCGTATTGCATGGATCACGGCACAACATATTGGGGACAAGGTCAAGAAACTCGGAAGTGCTGCGCGGCACCAATGCGCACTGGCGCCCAGGTCCCGGTTGCACGGTTGCCATACGGGGCAGTGCCAGCCGCGTCCCAAAAAAAGAAGGTGGATATGTTCTGTCTAGCTGGCGAGGTGCGCCCGCGACCGGCGTCAAACACACACCCGAAGGCGTGACTCGTCAGCCGCCGACACCTACGCGACCAGAAAGAACACAAAACCGCCTCCGCCAAACACCTCCCCCATCAAACGCATGCGACCGAAAGGATGCAAAGCCGCAAATAAGGAAGAAACAAGGCGGATACGCAAGCACATACGAAAACAACAACACAGAGCAAGGAGAACGGCACGTCACCTCCTCACCCCCCCCGGCCGGGGGTCAGGAAATCGGCGGCGTGCGGTCGCGCCGTACGAGCCCGTACGTTTGGGACACCGAGTGGCACGACCGGTAGCACGGGGAGGTATCCATACTCTGCAGCGACGGCAGCAGGTGCCCTCCCGTCCCGGCGGCCGACGGTACGGATCCGACCCGCGGTGACGCCGGCGGCGGCGGTAGCGGGCTCCCCGTCGGCCGCCGCTTGGCACTGCCCTGCAGCATGCCGCCGAGGTCGCCCGAGGACGACTCGGACAGCAGAAAGCGGATGGAGCTCTTGTTGACGCCCGTTGCCCCTTCGGCAGCGCCGCCGCCCGACGGCCCACCAACACTGCCGCGACTGGCGCCCACCGAAAAGCCGCCGCCCCGCCCAAAAGGCAGCGGCGGCGGAGAAGCTGCCGGGCGCCCGCCGCCGCCCAGCGGCGGCGCGTGCTGCCCAATTTGCACCATCGAGGCTGCCGCCATCGCGTCGGCCGAGTCCATCCCGCGCGCATACGGCGGCGGCGACGGGCGGCGCAGGGCTGGCACACTACCAGACCGCGACGGCGCCGAGTGAGTGCGGCCAACGTGCGACGGGTGCGCGCCAGGACGGTGGATGCCGGCTAATGGGCCACCAGTGCCCGGCATATGGAGGCTCGCGTGGTGCCCGAGGTCTGGCGGGTGCCCGGCGCGTGGGTCGTCCAACCCGCCAAGCGTCGCGACTGGCGGTGGCAGCCGCCGGGGAGATGTCACCGGCGGTGGGCCGCCGGCGGATGAGCGCTGCCGCTTGAAGCCGGTCGGGGGTGGCGATCGGGGCGTAAACGGCGGCACATCGGGCGGCGAGCCCCCGACACCGCCGCCGCCGCCGCCACCCGCCGCCGCCGGAGGAAAGACGAGGCCCGCCGCCGCCGCCGCCCCCGGTCCCCCGCCGCCACCACCGCCACCGCCACCACCACTACTGCCACCACGCGCCTGCGGCGGCGAAATGTTGCCGACAAACAACCCCCCACCGCGCACAGCCGCCTGCACGTACCGGTGGAGGGTGCTCTTGGGAAGCTTGAACGTCCGCGCCGCTTGCCGCACCGACACGTTTTCCTCTTGAACCATCGCCACAGCCGCCCGCACTTGCGCCTCTCGGGCGGTCAAGGCCATGACCATGGGCGAAAGGAGCATACCGCCCGCCCCGTCGCCCGTCGGCGCTGCACCTGTGGGGGCGGCACCACCGCCCGCCGCCGCAGCGGCGGGCACCCCCCCATCGCCACCGACCGGTCCACCGCTCCCCGCCATTGGCATGCCGCCATTGCCACCTCCACCGCCACCGCCACCGCCACCACCGCCGCCACCGCCGCCGCCACCAACGCAGCCGCCGCGCATGAGAGCACCGAGCGGCGGCGCGCCGCCGCCCATCGACGAGCCCGGGCCGGACGATGACGACCCATACGCCCACGGCGGCGGAGGCGCCACGGCAACGCCCGCCCCCGACAGCGCCGGGTGCAGCTGCAGCGGCGGCAGCGGCCTCGGGAGGTGCTCGTCTATGGCGTGCGGCGCTTCGACCATCCCGTCCATGTCGCACACGTCAACGTAGTCACGGCCCCCACCACCGGCGTCGACGCCGCCACCCCCGCCGTGCTCACGGGGCAGCATTGCGAAAGCGCTTTCCCCCGACCGACCACCCGCCCGGTCCGGTCAGGCCCGCCGCCTCTCCGCCGCAACGTGCAAACGCAAGCGCGCCCGTGCGGCCGTGCGAGCGCGCGACCGCGGCGGCCGAGGCGCGGCGCGTCTCGTCCGGCCCCTACCCTCGTCGCTCGTACCCAACCGCACACACACACACACACACACACACACACACACACACACACACAAACCGACAGACACACACTCACGTGCACGGGGATGGTACCCGGTACGGCGTGGCCGGTACACGACGCGCGCGGGTGCGGCCACGAGGCGCCGGGAGGAGGGACGCGGGCGCGCGCGGGGCGACGCGCCGACCGCACGCGTGGGAACGCCAAGAACGCTCGACGACGCACGGTCCGCACCAAGGAGCACCCGCGTGCACGGTGGCCGCGCGTTTCACGCCGCCAGTGCGGCGGCGGGGCGGGGCGAGTCGGTGGGGGGGGGGGGGGGGGGGGGGGGGGCCCACCGGCGACCACGGGGCGCGCCGCGGGCGGGGGGTGTGTGTGCGCGCGCAGTTGCGCAGCGGGACAAGCCGCGGCGGTGGCGGCGGCGGGTTGGTCAGGTCGCCCAGGTTCCCCCCCGCCGTTGGTTGCGCCAGCGGGGACCGCCGTCCTCCCGCCCGCCCTTGCCACGGGTCGCCGCGCACAGCCTCCAAGCCCCGTGACAGCGCGGGCGCGCGCGCGCGGGTCGCAGACCCCCCGGAAGTGTCGCGCAAGTGGGGTGCCCCGCCGTCGGCCGCCGGCCGCGGCGCTTTGGCCAAACGCGTCCGGGGTCGTGGTCCCCAGGGCACTGCCAGGTGGGCGGTTGGGTCGGCAGGCCTCCGACGACGCGGGGGATAATCGGCCGCCGTTGCCGGCGCCGCTTTCCCCCCGCCCTTCAACCCCCACAGGCGCACACAAGACCGCGCGGGCGTGCGCGAGAGGGTGGGGCCCTCCGACTGGCCGCACTGGCCCTGGCCGCACCCCCACCCCTCAAACGCCTTCTGAGCGACTGTCCATATCACAGGGGGGCACACAGCGCCTCGCTGCGAGACACAGCGGTCGGCTGCTTGTGGCGGGCTCCGCGCCCGTCAGCGGGAGGCGCGTCCCAGAAGCCGACGCTGCCGTTACGACAAGGGGTGGAAAGTTGACGGCGCCGCGGTGTCAGAGGCTCATCCCCCCAGGCGGGCTCTGCGAGGGCACCCGCCCGCTCCGCTGGGAAAACGGGCCCGGAAAACGGGCCCGCAACGGGCCCAATAACGGGCCCGAACAGTGCTTCCAGAAGGCATGCACCGGCCGCCGTGCAGGCGGCCGAGAAGCAAATTATGGATCGGCGAGATCGCATCCGCTCGGGCGGCCTCTGCGGCACGGTCATGGGACACCATTGATGTAAGCAGAAGACACGTGCCAACCAGGGCACGGAATGCGGCCATAGCATGTGTCGAATGATAGGGCTGTTCTTCAAATATGATATCAAATATCAAATCAAGAACCCTCGTGGAGGTTCGGGCCACGCTCATCGCTGTCGCGGCAAAATGGACTGAGCCGCGGACGACCACTGCGCACCAGCCGAGTGGGTGGGCAGACGGCGACGGTGGCGCCAGCGAGTGATGCACGGCAGGCAGAGCTTTCTTGACCAGTGCAATCTAGCCCAGTGTCCGGCCGAGGCACTCGGCACTAGTGAACCATCGTTCTGGCCTGGCCTGGGACAGCGCGATTGTCGCGGGCCGGATCAGCTGACCGAGAATTCGGTGCCGTTGCCTCCAGTCCCCCAATCTGCCCGCCGGATTGGGGACCCCAGCGTCGTGACTGGCTCCAGGCCCACACACACCCACAGCCCGCAGGTCGCTATGGCTCTTGTGGCTCCGCTGTGGCGCTTGTGGCGTCGGTGTGGCTCCGCTGGCAAAGGGAGCAAGGCTCCGCAGAACCTCGCCACGTGTCACTGCTGGCAGGTGCCTCCCACCCACCAGCCACCGTCGCAGTGGAGCCTCCGTTACTCCCCTCCGGAGCGTGCCGCTTGTCAAGACAGCCGCCCACCGATTGACGTAGCGCGGCAGGGCCCTGTGTGCCTCGCTGTGGCGACCGCTACGACAGCGGTCCCTGGGACGCAGCCGAGACACGCGTCGTTCACCCGCCTGCTGGTGGCATTTAAACCCTCGCCGCCAGCTGACGACGGGGCGGGTGGGCCGCAACACGTCGGGCGCCAACGGCGGTCAGATCGCGGACTCCAGAGTCGTCAGCCATGACGAGAAACGGTGATCGTCTGTGGGCCAGCTGTCACTCTGTGATCTGCGCTGGCAAGACAATTGCCAACAACTGCGGACTCGACCTCAACAAGTCGAGCACCACAACTGTCACCTCGACTGAGAAATGTCTCTCGGAGCAGAATCCAATCACTTGTCCTGCGCACGCACCGTCTGCCGTCCACGGAGACCCCAGACCCCTGACAACTTTTCCAGGAAAACACCGACGCGCCAGTCGAGTCTGGCCCGGGTACCATGCACACACATGATTCGGTTTCTTGATTTCCGCGAAGCGGAAAGAATTGAGTTGAAGAGTTGTGCACAAGTATCCGGCCAAATAATTAAAAATGGGTTTCATACTTTCATGTCCATCTCAAAAGGTCAGCCCATGCCGCTTAAACCCACTCCCCTCCAGCTAGTGTGGGGCCGGCCTCGTCATCGACGCCGGCGCCCAAGCGCGGGCGGCAGTGAGGCGGGGCCGCTGTCCGGGTCTGTGCCGCGCCCGCATTGCGGCGCCTGCAAGTGGCCGCCGTGGCGGGCGGGCGCGTCCGGCATGGGCGCCCCCGAAGCGGCACAGCGCCCGTCCCCCGCGCGGCGCGCACGGCGCACGTCGCCCCCCCCCGCCGCCGCCGTCGACCGCCGGCCCAAAGAAGGCGCTCTCCGCACTCGGGGCGCACCTGGAAACCACCCGTCGCGCCCAGCCGCCGCAATCAATAGGCCGCGGCGGCGGCGGCGGCGGCGGCGGCGGCGGCAGCCGCCACCACCGCCGGGTGGGCGGCGCCCGTCGCAGGCGGGCGGCTTGTCGTTCACCGCCGCCGCGGTGGGGAGCTCCGCGTCGTGCGGGCGCCCCGCGAGCGCCGCCGCCGCCGCTCGCGACGGCGGCGGGCGGCGGCGGCGCGGCGACTAAGGCGCCTGTTGGACAGGCCAGCCACGCGGGCTGACGGGATGGCCGGTGGGCCGGACGGCGGGGCGGCCGACTCACCGGACCGCGGTGTGGCCGACGCGCCGGACGGCGGAGCGGCCGACGCGCCCGACGGCGGGGCGGCCGATGCACCGGACGGCGGTGCGGCGGACGCACGGGACGACGGCGTGGCCGCCGCGCGGGACGGCGGGGGAACCGCCGCGCGGGACGGGCGCCACGTCACGAACGGCGGGGCCGAATTTGGCGCCCAACTCGGGGCGCGGGATGGCGTTAAGGCCACGCGCGGCGTGGCGGCCAAATTGCAGCATGGCCGCCGCCGCGTGGGCCAGCGCAGCTGAGATGAGTGCGAGACCCCACCCGCTGGGGACACCCCGAGGGGGTGAGCGCGCCGCGCGGTGCGTGCGGCGTGCGGTGAGTGCGGGGGGGCAGAGTGAGGCGACGAGGGCGTGCGCGCGAGCAGCGGGCCCCGCGGGGCGAGGGCGAGGCGAGCGGGCAGAGGCCAGGAGTCGAGTATACATGGTGGCTCGAGGTGAGCCGGGGGAGTGCGGGGGTGTTGCGGGAGAGAGCAAGAGAACCATCCCCCTTTGTGTACACGTTTTACTCTCGGCGTGGTGCGGGCATCCCCTTGCCCCACCAACACAAAGACTGGACGACACTCTCGCCCTCCATTCGCGGCATCTGCGCACGAATGTCCCGGTCTTGTCGTCTGGTCCTCGTGCGGTCTTGGCCATCTTTTTCGTTCTTATCAACGCCCTGTCAACCCGATATTCTGGACCACATGCCACGCCCCAGACGGAGCGTGAGAGGACCTCGCGAGTCGTTGGCCCGTGGTAAAATAGGGGCGAGCAAGGGCAGAGAAACAGCAAGAAAAAGCTAGTCCAAAGCCTCAGCCTGCGGCAAGTCTCATCATGAAAAAAGACAAATTGAAGCGCGCAGTATCCCACCCACCGCACTGCGTACGACGTATGTTCAGAGCGGCCGGCCGCCGGTGTGCATCCGCCCCGGCCGGTCGAGCGACGTCGCCACAGCTGCGAAACGCAACACAACGCTGCGTGGGGAAGGAGAAGGCTGAAAGGGCAGCAGCAGGAGACCACAGGCGACCACGGGTGAGGTCGGGCGGGGGGATGGACAACCATCCCGCGGGCGGAATGGCGCTGCAAGCCGGCGGCTCTCGGAGGAGAGCCCACCAGCAATCGGCCGGCGGTTGGCGGACAAAATGGCGCGATGAAACATTTTCGTACGACCTGGTCGTCCTCTTCAACATTGCGGGCCAATGGGCGGCGCTGATCCGCGGGGGCGGGGGGGCGTCACCGTCGGCGGGCGGAGCGGCCGCGTCAGACGCTGACGGGGCGACGGGGGGGGGGGCGGGTGGGGGCGGGGGGGGGGGCGCCGCGCCCGTCGCCGCCGCAGGCGGCAGGGAAGGCGCTGGGGTGGGCGCTCCGGCAGCTGGTGCCGGCTTGGTGGCCGTCTCGGGGGCGCCCGTCGCCGCCGCCGCCGCCGCGGGTGCGGCACCGCCCGCCGCCCCCGACGCTGCCGCCGCCGCCGCCGCCGCGAGCTGCTGCCGATAGTAGGCGTGGTACGGGTTGTCCGGACGGAGAAAGGCAAACTTGTCCGAACCCCCTTGGGACGCCAGGATGCGTGCCTCAAAGGCCGCGCCCTTGCGGGCAACAAACTTGACGGCCGTCTCGACAACGTCGCGGACGACCGCGGGCGGCACCACGACATCATCGTCGGCGGCAGCCGCAGCGGACGAGACAGAGGCAGGAGTTGTGGAAAGAGATGCCTCAGGGGCTGCCATGGTGGTCAGCACATCCGTCGGCAGGGGCGTGGGCGGACGTTCAACGAGGAAGACGGGCTCGATGGGGGTGACGAGAATCATGGGCGAAGACGACGCACCCCGGCCAAGTCTCCATTTCGACGGTGTGGTATTGGTAAAGCCGGCTGAATTGACCTACTGTTTCTCTTTCCTGAGTTAGACAGATTTTTCTCAGTGGTCCAGCCCATTCAACAGCTCTTTCTTGAACGAATTTACGAACATTGCAATGATTATTTACAGAAACGACGTCGAGACACTTTAATCTTCAGTCGTCGAGTGATCGGGTCCACGAGTGTGGCTGCTGTTCTGACACAGTCCGCTCCCGTTGTGGACGGCAACGCGCGGTAGCCACTCACTTTAGTGGGTCGAGTCCTCTACACGGAGGACGATGTGGCGGGGAAGCAGATGTTACGAATCGAGTAGAGACAATCAAAGAGCAAAGAAGCACACAAGGAAAAGAAGTGGACGAAGTGGCGGTCGCCTCTGTCGCCGACGCTGCTGCGTGCGAGGGGTGCAGCACGTTTGAGGAGACAGCCGTCGCACCGGTCGCTACCTCGCCTAGCAGCGGCGTCTCTGGGGCCGGCGCATCAGCCGTCACCCGTGGCTCCGCCACTCGCTGGTGGATGCCGCCCACCGCGGCCCGCATCTGCCCGTGTGCGGTGCTCCGCGATGCCGCCGCCACCGGCCTGGCTACCACCTCCAGCTGCTGGTGGTAGTAGGCGTGGTAACCGTTCTCTGGATGAAGGAAGGCCAACTTGTCCGAGGCCGCTGGGGAAGCCAGAATGCGCGCCTCAAAGGCCACGCCCTTGTGAACGACGAATCGTACGGTTGTGTGGACGACGTCACGGACGACCGCGGGCGGCACCAGGACACCAGCGTCAGCTGTGGCGGCGGCGGTGGTCGCAATGGAGGCAGACGGAGAGGAATCCTCGGAAACGGCCATGGTGTTCAATGCAGCGTCGGAGAGTATGGCGGTGGCGGCGGTAGATGTGGAAGCGGAAGCAGAGGCTGCTTCGGGGATTGCCATGGTCGGGGGGTAGGAGGTTTGCACAAGGAGGTGGGACATGCTTGATGAATGGAAACGTGGACTCCCTGACGGCAAGTAACGATTCCTTCGCTCTCTGGACAGTGCGAAACTGCCGCAGCAGTTTCGCACTGTCCAGAGAGCGAAGGAATCGTGACAGTGTCAATGGCGAGAAAGAGCGTCGCCGAAAGAGAGACTCCTTTGTCCCTCGAGGACGGTGCAGTAAACTGTCCGATGGCCAACTACGGAGCTATCTGTCCGACAGAGCAAGAGTCGCACGGTGGTAGCCACACCAGGGGCACACCACCATGCTGTGGCAACAACCACTACAGTAACGACGCGATTGCCGCGCCTCACCCGCGTCAGGGGAACGAAGAGGCGGCGTAGGAGCCAAGCTCAGGAACCCCTGGAGTCTTGTTTTTTGGCAAACAGATGAACACAAAGCAATCACAAAAGAGATGCGGTCACAGGTAGAGGCCCTCCGGCACGCCCTGGTTCTTCTTATACATGACGTTCTCCTTGGCCTTGATGAAGTCCGCCTGGTTGACCCGCATGCGGCGCTCCCGCAGCGCCATCAGGCCGGCCTCAGTACAGACGGCCTTAATGTCCGCACCCGACAGCTGGTCCTTGCTCATGATCAGCGTCTCGAGGTTGACATCGTCCGACAGCGTCATCCGCGAGGTGTGGATGTTGAAGATGCGGCGCTTGGTCTTTTCGTCTGGGAGGGGAAACTCAATCTTGCGGTCAATGCGGCCCGGCCGCAGCAGCGCCGGGTCGAGCGTCTCAATCCGGTTGGTTGCGAGCAGCACCTTGACGTCGCCGCGCGCATCAAAGCCGTCGAGCTGGTTGAGCAGCTCGAGCATTGTCCGCTGAATCTCCCGCTCGCCACCCGACGTGGCGTCGTAGCGCTTGGTGCCGACCGCGTCGATTTCGTCGATAAAGACGATGGACGGGGCCATGTCCTCCGCCACTCGGAAGAGCTCGCGGACGAGCTTGGGGCCGTCGCCAAGGTACTTTTGGATGAGCTCCGAGCCAACGATGCGGAGGAAGGTGGCAGACGTGGAGTTGGCCACCGCCTTGGCCAGCAGCGTCTTGCCCGTGCCGGGCTCGCCATACAGGATGACGCCCTTTGGCGGCTTGATACCGATATCCTCGTACAGCTCCGGGTGCGTCAGCGGCAGCTCCACCGCCTCCTTGATTTCCTGGATCTGCGTCTCAAGACCACCAATGTCGGCGTACGACTCGAGCGGCGCCTTGTCCACCTTCATCACGTTGACCATCGGGTCGACATCGTCGGCGAGGATTCCCACCACGGTGTTGACCTTGTTGTGGAGCAACACCGAGCAGTTGGGCTCTAGCTGGTCCTTGTCGACAAAGGAGCTAATGTACACGTAATACTCGGGGCCGACAGCAGACGAGACGATGGCGTGGTTGTCATCAATGATCTCCTCCAGGGTGCCCACGCCCATGGGGGAGCCACGAATGTCGTCCACCTGCACATGTCGGAAAACGGCAAGAAGAGTACAGACGAGAGCACAAGAGAAAGCGACAGCATCAACAGCCGTCAGATACTGCGAGATACCCATCAGAGGCAAGGCAGGTGGACCCCCCACAGGTCCCAGGTGCCAGCAGACCACACCCACTCGACACGCAGGCGGCTGGCACACCGGAAAGAGGCGCGCGCAGCCAGGCCAGACACTCCTCGCTACCGGGATCAACGCGCGGCACACCAGGCACACCCATCGCCAATGCCCACCACCACGACCACCCCTCCCATGGACGAATCCCAAGCACCAACTGCACTCCTCCCCGCGCAGCGGCGGCAGCACACCAGCCCCCACCTTTGGCGCCACGCGCGCACAAGATCCACCGACCATCCACCCACACTGCCACCCCCCCCCACCCCAGACGGCGGCGAGACCGTACCTTTGAGCGCTCCTCCTCCGACTTTAGCTCCCGCGGCTTAAACTGCTCCTGCGTCGCCACAAACTCCTCCTCCATCAGCAGGTAGTCCTTGACGCGCTCCAACTTGAGCAGCCGCAGCCGGCACTTGGCGGTCGGCGTGACCAGGGGCAGCTTGGCCGTTGCCACCGGCCCGCGCCGCTTCTTGCGGCGGCCAACGCGCACGGGCGGGGCGGGGGGCTCAAACTTCTTCTTTTGGTCGTCCCCATCGCCGCCGGGGCCGCCCCCGGGGCCGCCGGGGCCGCCGGGGCCGCCGGGGCCCCCAGAGAAGCCACTCGGACTGTTGCCCATGATGACCGCCGCCGAAGCAGGCGGTCGGCGGACGTGGAAGGAGGGGCGGGGGACGTCAGTGAGCACGGGCGGGGACCAGCGCGGTGGAGGGGTGTGACGTTGGATGCGAGCGCGAGCCGGCTCCCATCGCGGCGCAGCAGACAGCGGGGAAGCGGGCAGCTGCCAGCACCCCGATCGCGGCAGCGGGGGCATGGAATTGTGTTTTGGACTTGACAACTGAAAGCGCGTTCGCGAAAACACCCTGGACTTGCGAGACGACAAAACCGTTTTCACACGGCGAAAGATTGACAAGAGCGTCACGTGCATCTGCCGAGGGTGCTCTGACAAGAGGCAACGCTGCTCAGACACAATGCCACCTACACCTACGCCACTGTCTCGCCACACCAAGACAGCTTCTTTGTCTTTTTTCCACCTCTTTCTCACCCACACCACAGGGCGGCCACCACGGGAGCCCCGTACAATCGCCCTTGCGCAGTCTCCGCCACGCAGACCACGCGAGTGGACGGCGGACCAGCGGGGCGACCGCGGGGGGCTTCGACCCCCCCCCCACCCTGTCTCCACGCGCTCCCACGTCCTTTGCGCCAGAGGAAAGCCCCGCATCCCCCTCGTCGGCGTGGCGCTCGGCGCCGGCGCTCGCCGCGCCGCCGTGCCCCCACCGAGCCGCCGTCGGCGTCGCGGCCGCGGGTGCGCGGCGGCGGCGGCGCGCCGCTTCCGCCGCGCCCGCGCGCACACGCGCGACGCCTCGGTGCGGGAGACGGCTCGGGGTGCGCCCGACCGGGGGCCCCCGCCCCATCGGCCGGCGGGGCGGCCACTGCGTGCCCGTCGCCGCTGCCAGGTGGGGCGGGGGGGTGCCGACGCTGCGGCGGCGGCGGCCGTCGGGGCGGCCGCCACAGGCCGCCCCCACGCGCGCACACGCGCAGCGTCGACGGGGTGCACCCGCCGGCGGGGGCGAGGACCACCGGCAGCGAGGGGCAGGGTCGGGAGTGCCCCAACCCCGTCCCGGCGGCACGCCGTCGGGAGGGGGGGGCGAAGCCAGCGGCG
>ENA-ORXR01003737-ORXR01003737.1-marine-metagenome-genome-assembly--contig:-NODE-3737-length-13400-cov-29.077010_pt1 | contig 13400 bp, 14 predicted proteins | sample MGYA00237866_ERZ511479 | MGnify/ENA metagenome assembly ERZ511479 | reverse complement strand
GGATAAGGATTTCAAAGGATTCTTAGACGGAAAAAAGACGAGTATAATGGCACATGTTATTTATTTTCTTTCACTAAAGAACGAAGTAGAAAAGAAAAGGAAGAAAAATACTGGAGAACGGTCATCCAAAATCTCCGAAATGAAGGTCTTTCAGATGAGAAAATAGCCACAATACTACCATTTCTTAGTGAAAAACGTTTGCATCTGTTCGAATAAACCCAAATCTAAAAATTATACAAAAAAATAAGAAAACTCCGTTGATAGGTTACTATCAACGGAGTTTTTTTCCTTAATGGAGAACTTGTCAAAAAATTTGACGTACAAACATTTACCCCGTTCATCCAAACATTCAAGACATGAAAAACTTACTGACTTTACTCTGTGTTATTCTACCTTTTATTGTATTTGCTCAAGAAAAAAATACGGGCGATACGGAATACAAATATCACCTGCAAGGCTCACACAGTTTCAATATTGGTGTAGGTTTTCCGAATAAAATCAATAATGGATTTACGATAGCTGACCAATTGGGGATTGACCTCAATGGCGGGGCTTCGCCTATTTACACCGTCAAATACGAGTATGGATTGACACCTGAAATTGGTATAGGGGCACACTTGGGCTATTTTACGGCTAAGACGCCCAGCTTTTCAGAAGGAACAGTAACGACGATAGTGGACCAACTTGGCGGTATTGTCGGTGATTTGGGATTATGCGGACTTTTATTTGAGTGTGATACCATTACTGAAATGCGCGATGGTGGTTATGACAAATATACGGTAGTGACGCCGGGTGTTCGTTTGGCGTATCACAAGCGAGTACTTGAAAACTTTGATACTTATGGTAGTGTCGTGTTGGGCTATAATGTGATTCGGAGTAATCGTTCAGGTAGCGATGCCTTAGATTTGACGGATTATACCAATCAAATTCCAACAATTGCTTACTTCACAAGTGCAGGGGTGAGGTACTATTTTTCGCCGCAGTGGGCGGCTTACGGCGAAGTTGGCTACGGAACTATGACCGTTTTCAATGTAGGATTGACTTATCGGCTCTGACGAATTAACTTACAAATTCCAAAAAAAAATCCCAAATTCCAACTCAAATACGATATTTCGTTGGAATTTGGGATTTGTCTTTCAGAATTTCCCAAGTTCACGGTTTATCCACCATGACATTCCACCTCAACTGATTCATCCTCACATTGAAGAGTATCCAGTATGTCGCCTTCTTGGTTGTAAACGGTAATTAGCCCGTTTTCGGCAACTACTTCGATTTCTTCTGCATAGACCAAGACTCCACAAGCGGTCTGAACGACACAACAAATGGCATCTTCATAATCCCATTCGCCATCCCATTCACCCCATTCGTCACAGAAGGTGTCCGGGTCAAGTCCCCATTCTGCCAGTTGGTCGGTATATATCGCCACGATGCTATCACAATCCATTGACCAGTCAATATCACCCCATTCGTCCCAATCACCGTTATCGTCATTCCAGCCACCCCATTCATCACAGAAAGTATCGGGATCAATACCCCATTCTTCCAATTGGTCAGCATATATCACTACCAGACTATCGCAATCCACTTCCCAGTCAATGTCGTCCCATTCATCCCAATCGTTATCGTCATTTCCACCCCACTCATCGCAGAACGTTTCGAGGTCAATGCCCAAGGCTTCCAGTTGGTCGGCATACATCACTACTAGACTATTACAGTCTGCTGTCCAGTCAATATCGTTCCATTCATCATTATCATCCCATTCACCATTCCACTCATCGCAGAACGTTTCGAGATCAATGCCCAAGGCTTCCAGTTGGTCGGCATACATCACTACCAGACTATCACAGTCTGCTGTCCAGCCAATATCGTCCCATTCATCATTACCATCCCATTCACCATTCCACTCATCGCAGAACGTTTCGAGGTCGATACCCAATGCTTCCAGTTGGTCGGCATATATTGCTACGATGCTATCACAGTTTTCTATCGTAACATCTTCAAAATCAATTTCAATGACTACGACTCCATCAAATATATCCTCGCAAAAAGTCTCCGGGTCAAAACCAAATGCCTCCAATTCCGCAGCGTATATCGCTACGATGCTATCACATTCCATTTCCCAATCAATATCGTTCCATTCGTCGTCTTCACCTTCCCATTCTACTTCATCACAAAAAGTTTCAGGGTCGATATCCAGCTCTGCCAGTTCTTCTTCGGAGTACATCTCAAGTAGTTCTGCCAAAAGTTCTGCACAGTCGGTTTGGCTTTTAAGTTGCGCTTCTGTTGTTACTTCTACATTATTCGTGGGGTCGATAATCGGGTCTTTCTCACATGCTGTAAAACCAATAATTAGTGCAAAAATGAATGATAATTGCAGCAAAAACTTTCTAATCGTCATAATAAATTTTTAAAAAATGATGTTTACACTTTTTTATTCTAATAGAACAAGTATATGTGTATTTGTTTGAATAATTTTAATGTTTCCTTTCAGAGTGATACAATTGTATAATGCAAATGTAAATTGAATTAATACCCGACGATAGTACATTTTTTTGAGATTGTTCTTTGTTTTTAAATTAAATTTAAAAATAAAAAATTGATAATCAGTAATTTGTAATAATTTTTGTGAATTTTTGCAATATTTATTATAAAGAAAATTAGACAATAAAATGAATTTTGGGTGGTGTTCGACAAAAATAGGGTGAGCAATTATACGCGAGTCGCAAGGCGAATTCCTTTGCTGAACATGGATATTTGAGTATTAAAACACCCATTTTCACACAAAAACATTCGCCTTGCGACTATTCCCTATTTTACTCGAACACCTCCTTATTTTGAGATTCTCATTAAATTTGTATATTAGCTCACAAAACATCTAATTTGGGCAAATATAATATAGGTCATTTCTCAGATACACTCACGGCTTACCTTTCCAAGCCAGTGCATCCATCCTCATTGGGATTGTTTCGCATCCTGTTCGGATGTGCGATGTTTATCCAAACTGCTCATTTTATCGCTACTGATTTTGTGGAGCATCATATCACGCGTCCTATCATTCATTTTCCTTATCATTTTTTTCAATTCGTTACACCTCTTCCGCCTCTTGCCATGACTGTATTGATGTGGATGATGCTAATTGCATCCGCCCTGATTGCAATAGGCTTTTTATATCGTTATGCTGTTGGTTTATTCTTGATGTGTTTTACATACTTGTGGTTAATAGATAAAGGCTTTTTCAATAATCACTATTACCTAATCACGCTCTTGTCTATCCTATTGTTATTTGTTGGAGGAGATGCCTGGGGAGCATTACGGAGGAGAATGCCAAACAAAAATAACAAAAAAAAATCAATAAACTACATACCCAATTGGCAACTATTCATCCTAAAAGCACAAATCCTTATCGTGTTTTTTGTTGCGGGTATCCATAAGCTTAATCCGTATTGGCTAATTCACTTTCAACCAATGGATTATATACTCAATGCCAAGGCAGATATTTCAGGCTTAGCATTTTTGCGTAGCACTGCAGTAGCAGCTTTTTTTAGCTATAGCGGCTTGATTGTCGATATTTCGGTTGGTTTTTTGCTTTGGTTCAGGCGCACTCGTATCCTTGGCATCGTCTTCCTCATTGGTTTCAATTTCCTCAATTTTTGGTTGTTTTGGAATATCGGCGAGATTGGCATCTTCCCTCTCCTACTGCTTACCTGCACTGTGCTGTTCCTCGAACCCGATACACCTGCACGTTGGTTTGGGAGACAGTCTACGAACCGCTCATCGTCAACTCATCAACTCGTCAACCCGTCAACCCGTCAACCACTCATCACGAGCTTTATAATCGCTTATTTAATTTTTCAGCTGCTTTTTCCTTTTCGCCATTTACTCTATCCCGGTCATGTTGATTGGACGGGCGAAGGGCAACGCTTTGCATGGCGCATGAAAATCATGCTCAAAGAAGCCGATATTAATTTTTTTATAAAAGACAATGCCGATAATAAATATCCTGTTCCTGTCAATAAAATGCTTTCTCCAAAACAGTATAACAACCTCATATACTACCCCGACCTCATCCCGCCCGTTGCACAAGCCCTCAAAGAACAAGCACTCAAACAGGGCATCACTGCACCACAAGTAGTCGCAGATTTTAATGTCAAATTTATGGGTGTACACCCTGCACAGCCTATTGTATTGCCCGATACCGACCTTTCCCGGGTACGCAATCATCCTTTTCTACATTCAGAATGGATAGAGAAATTGGAGTGATGCGGGTTACGGGTTGCGGGTTACGGGTTATTTGAATTTTTAATCATTAAAAAAATACGCGATATTCAGCATAAATACATGATAATAAGTTTTTTACAATTTAAATAAAAAACTACACGAGCAAGAAAAAAAACAACGCGTAACCCGCAACCCGTAACTCGTAACCCGCAACTCGCACAAAATTGGCATAGAATTAGTAATTTAGAGCGTGTATGAATGAGTGAAACACCAAAACATATTTTATCACCCATTCAAAATTTAAATTAAAGAATGAAAACAATTTTGTTTATCCTTATGCTCGCACCTATCACGCAAACCACACCGGACTTTACGGTAATTGCGAAGGCGTTGAGTGCGGGAGATGCTGCCACACTTGCAGAACACTTTGATGAAAATATCGAACTTATCGTACTCGACGAGGAGGGCATTTACAGCAAATCGCAAGCCGAGCAAGTTGTCAAGAAGTTTTTTGTGGATTATCCGCCTAAATCATTCAAACTTGTTCACCGAGGCACAAATAATGACAAATTGCACTATTGCATTGGCAATATGCGAATCGGCGATACCATGTATCGCGTCAGTTTTTACATGAAACAAACCGATGAAAAGAGCCTGCTTATTCAGGAACTTGGTATCGAAGAAGAATAAGTCGTCTCAAATTCCAAGTACCAAATAACAAATTCCAATAAAAAAATTTAGTGGAAAAAATAACGAACAAAGGCATCTCGAAAGAGATGTCTTTTTTTATGAGAGAAAACGTATTTTTGCAAAAAAATATAAACAAAAACAGCCTCGCGTCCTATCTATGGACTATCGACCACCAACTATCGACTATCACATGCAGCACTTAATTCAAGAGCCTACCGACCTCCAAATCAATGATTTTATCACCCGCGCTTTCCGTGAAGATGTGGGCGAAGGCGACCATACCTCACTCGCCTGTATTCCTGCGGATGCGCGTACAAAAGCCCGTTTGCTCGTCAAATCTGACTGTGTACTGGCGGGTGTCGCGCTTGCCCAACGCATTTTTAAAAGTGTGGATGAAACCGTTGAATTTGACTTAATGATGCCCGATGGTACAGCCGCCAAATACGGCGATATAGCCTTTACCGTTGAGTGCAACTCCCGCGCCTTACTGCAAGCCGAACGGCTTTCGCTCAATGCTATGCAACGCATGAGTGGCATCGCTACCCTCAGCCGCGAATTTGTGGACAAAATCGAAGGTACATCCGCCAAATTGCTTGATACACGCAAGACCACTCCCCTACTCCGCTTTCTCGAAAAATGGGCAGTACGCATTGGTGGCGCGACCAATTACCGTTTCGGATTATACGATTGGATTATGGTCAAAGATAACCACGTAGATGCCTGTGGTGGTATCACACAAGCCATTAAAAGTGTGGCAGATTATCAAGCAAAAAACGGCTTAAAACTCGGCTTCACTATCGAAACCCGTAATCTGGATGAAGTACGTGAAGTGATGCAAGTTGGTAAGGGAATAGTTACGCAAATTATGTTGGATAATTTTGATTTAAAAACCACACGCGAGGCAGTTGGTTTGATTGGAACAACCTTCAATACGGAAGCCTCCGGCGGTGTTAATTTGGATACAGTACGCCCTATTGCCGAAACGGGTGTGGATTATATTTCAGTAGGCGCGCTTACACATTCTTACCACAGTAAAGATTTGAGTTTGAAGGTAATGAAGTAGGAAATTCCAAATTCCAAGCACCAAATTCCAAAAAACAAAGGAACCTCAAATCCGTAACCAATACAAGTTTACACGTATAAAATATGAACGGATTTTGGTTATTCAAAATTCAACATTAATTCATTCAAAATTAATCAACACACCCGATATTTTTTGATAAAAATAAATATATGAAATTACGTATGAAGTTTTTAGTCATGGCATTTTTTGCCATGTTTCTATTCGGACAAACAGCTACGGCTCAAAGTACCAAAGAGGTCTTGGAGCAAGAAAAAGCTGAAATGAAAGACCAAAAAGCCGATTTAAAAATAGCTAAAGATGCCATGAAGGCAGAAAAAGCTGCAAAAAAGGCAGAAAAAAAACGACTCAAGGCTGAAAAGAAAGCAAAAAAAGCTGCGAGGAAAGCAGAAAAAGCTGCAAAAAAGCAGGCAAAAGCCGCCAAGAAATTGGAGAAAATAAAAGAGGAAAACGAAGATAACGACGACGAAGGATAAAGTTAAAAAGGGCAGACAACCAAACGGTTTCTGCCCTTTTTTGATTTTAATCTTTCCATTCCTGTACCACTTCCTCCGCTACTTTCTGGCAGAATAAAGCATCACTCGGATTTTGGGTGGTGTCCGACAAAAATAGGGTGAGCAATTATACGCAAGTCGCAAGGCGAATTCCTTTGCTGAACATGGATATTTGAGTATTAGAGGGAACGAAAAGTCGTTTTCATAATATGTTTTTTTTAATTAAAGGGGAAGCCTGAGTCGGCGGACATTTTCAAAATATCCGTCGAGTAGGCTTTTTTAAAAATCTAAAAATCAATATATTACGCATTATGAAAACAGCTTTTTGTTCGCCCTAATTTGAGTATTAAAATATCCGTTTTCACACAAAAACATTCGCCTTTCGACTATTCCCTATTTTACTCGAACACCTTCCAATTTCAAACATTCATAAAAATACCCTTCCAATACTTTCAGTTCTTTATCTTGAATGTCATTGGCAAGATGGCTCAAAGAGGCTTCTGTTTTTTGCTGGGCAGTCAAGAATTTGATAAATGACATTTGGTGATTCATTGCCCATAGTTTGGGTTGTGTCTCGATGTTTTTATCCAGCGTCTCAAAAAGCTGGATGTATTGCTTGTTCCAAGCCAAACGCCATTTGCCTGATAGTTTGACTGTTGAAATTTCCTTACGTAGTGTATCGTTGGCTTTATTGAGTTGGCGACTGTCAATACTCATGGCTTCGAGGTCGATGTCTTGATGGTGAAAAACGAGGCGTTCTGTCATATCAGCACATTCCACAAGTGCTTTAAGTGATTCATTTAATTCATAGGCACTCAGCGAGTTATTACCATTATCATCATCAGGTAATACAGGCAAATCTACGCGCATATATACGCCGTACAAATCAGGCGCATCCTCATCATAACAGAGACGTACTGTATGGAAATTGTTTTCGTAAGCAAAATTATACATTCCATAACGCTCCTCCAATGCAGCCACATTTCCGACCTCACCAAGCGGCGTTCGCATCGACAATACCCTGAAATCGTACCCCGCTACCTGCGTCAGATTACACACCACAGGCTGTTTGCGACCCAATATCGTTGAAATATCCACCGTACAAAAATCTCCTGCTTCGAGCCGTTTACTGTCCAGAATCATTCCGATTTCTCCTATTTCGATACTCGACATGATGCGAGTGATAATGCTTTTTTTCAATGCTTAAATGCTTTTTTCAATGCTTAAATGCTTAAATGATACAATGCGATAATGATGAGTTGTCGAGTTGTCGAGTTGTCGAGTTGTCGAAAAACGTCAACTCATCAACTCGTCAATTCATCAATTCATCAACTCATCAACTCGTCAATTCATCAACTCATCAACTCATCAACTCATCAACTCATCAATTCATCAACTCATCAACTCATCAACTCGTCAACTCGTCAACTCGTCAATTCATCAACTCATCAACTCATCAATTCGTCAATTCATCAATTCATCAACTCATCAACTCGTCAACACGTCAACACACTCTTAATACACCCATCTTCTTTTTTATCAAAAATGCGATAGGCTTCTACGCCTTCCGCTAAATCAAATTCGTGTGTGATAACGCTGCTGATTTGCGTGTCAAAAGTAGGCAATTTCTCTGTCAATTTGGTCATATAATGCCGTGCGGGGCATCTGCCGATTTTAAATGTGAGATTTTTATCATAGGCATCCGCAGGTGTAAAAGCGAATGGCGTAGTGTGTACACCCACCGTAGAAATAATACCGCCCGGACGCACCAAGCGCATCGCCATACTGCTCGCTTCACTACTCCCAACTATCTCCAATACCGCATCCACACCAATATCTTTCGTGGCTTCCATGATGATTTCGACCGAATTTTGTGTCTTATAATTAATCGGAATCGCGCCGAAAGATTCGGCTTTTTGAAGGCGTTCCGATACGGCATCAATGGCATAGATGCGTTCTGCTCCCAACATTCGCGTTGCCAATATCGCCATCAATCCCACAGAGCCGCAACCAAGTACTGCATACGTACCATTGGCTTGAATATCAGCTTGTTCGGCGCAATAATAGCCCGTCGAAAGATTATCACCGAGCATCAAACCCGCCTTTTGAGATACGCCTTCGGGCAGCAGCATCAGGGTAGTATCTGCCATCGGAACGCGCACATATTCTGCCTGTCCGCCGTGTAGCCCCTCCCCTTTTTCACGCCAACCATAAAATTGATTGTGTACACATCGGCAAGTCAAGCCGATTGTACAAAAATGACAGACCCCACAATTTGTTGTGAAAGGACTTATCACCATATCGCCCTTACGAAAGCCTTGCACAGCACTACCCGTTTCTACGATTTCTCCGACAAATTCATGTCCCATTGCCGTGCCACAGTCGATACCCGTCTCGCGTCCGTGATACACATGCAAGTCCGACCCGCAAACACCCGCAATATGTACCCGCACAATGGCATCTCTATTTTGCAAAATCGCAGGGTCGGGAATATCTTCGTATCGAAGCGTTTGTTTGTCTTGAAAAGTAATCGCTTTCATAGTTACGAGTTGTTGGGTTGATGGGTTGTCGAATTAAATTTGGGTGTAAAATAACGTTTTGGAATCAACTTTAGCTGTACTTTTGGGGTTTATTTGTAGCGTAGTGTTTCCAACCCGCGTTAAGTTTTGTTTTAAATTTTATAAAAAATAATTTTAATGCTATTTCATTCTTATTCCCAAAAAATAATTTTATTATTCATTTCAATTCTATTATTTACTGCTTGTCAAACGGATGACACGCCATTACCATTTTTAGGAGAAAAAGATATTACCGAGAAAACGGTGAATGGTGAAGTCGTGAAAGACACCACTTACTATACCATTCCCGATTTTAATTTTACCAATCAATATGGAAAAACTATCACTCCGGCAACTTTTGAGGATAAGATTTATGTGTCGGATTTCTTCTTTACGAGTTGCCCGACGATATGCCCGACGGTAAAAATACAAATGCGTCGAATTTACGACAAATACCAATCAGATGACCGCTTGATGATGGTTTCGCACACGCTCGACCCTAAGCGTGATAATGTCGAAAAACTACTGGATTACAGCAAAAAACTTCAACTCGAAGGGGATAAATGGCATTTCGTTACGGGTAAAAAAGAGGCTTTATATGATATGGCACATGCTTATTTTATATCCGCAGCAGAGGACGCGGATGAACCCGGCGGCATCACGCATAGCGGCAAAATTATATTAGCCGACAAGCAAAAACGCATACGCGCATTTGCCGATGGAACGGACGAAAAACAAGTGACGCAACTTTTGAAAGATATAGATAAACTCTTGAATGAAGAATTTTAAAGTCAAACGTAGCACGGTGCTTCAAGCCCGTGTACCACGTATTACCGAGCAATCGCAAGGCACGGACTGGAAGCACCGTGCTACGTCTGTTGCAATGCTTATTTTTGTATTTATGTGCCTTGCGATTTTACCGTCATCTTGCGACAGCAACCCCTATAAACAAGGTCAATTATTGTACGAAAATTATTGCCAGAACTGTCATCAAGAAAACGGTGAGGCACTTTTGGGTTTGATTCCTCCTTTGAAAAATTCGGATTATCTGGAGCGTCATCAAACAGAATTGCCTTGCATTATACGACATGGATTGTCGGGAGAAATTACGGTCAACGGCTTGCCTTATAATCACGAAATGCCTGAAAATAAGGAATTTAGTGAGATAGAAATTGCGAATATTATTAATTTTGTAAATAATTCGTGGGGAAATGATTACGGCTATGTTTCGTATGATGTGGTGAAGGAGACGTTGGAAAAATGCGATTAAGGATGATGAAATTTCGTTTTATTTATGGTGCAATTTTATTATTGTCATTCGCTGTCCAAGCCAATGCTCAAAGCACTCGTTTCTCTCTGATTGACGAGCAAAGCACGCCCCTATTTTCCGATTCTACCAAAGCACAAATCACTTTGTCACAGAAATATCCCACCAATCCCTTACAAGTCACGCCCATTCCAAAAGCGTACTGCTACGAAGACCTCGCTATCTTCTGCAAATTGGAAGTGAAACTAGAAAAGACGCTTAAATTTCCTGTAAAAATACGATTGGGGGAAGTCAATTACGTAGAGATGCTGGAAGGGAAGCCTTATACGCCAGATCCGACGATGAATTATGAATGATGGACGATTTAGTATTTCGTCAAGAGATTATGGCAAAATTTGTGTACTATAAGAGTAGCCCGTTTTCAAATCATCCCTTAAAATTCATTCATTCAAAATTAAATTTAATGAATAGAAAAGAATTTTTAATCGCGGGGTCACTGAGTGCATTTTCGGTGTCGATTTTTGGTAATGTCAAAGCACGGGGCAATGATTTTGAAGGAGATTGTGAAACGACCAATGATATTTTAGGACCTTTTTATCGACCGAATGTTCCTGTACAGAATGATTTGACAGCTAAAGATTTAAAAGGCACAGTTGTGGAATTGAAAGGTAGCGTGTTTCGCGGCGATTGTACTACGCCGATTGAAAATGCAATGGTCGAAATTTGGCATTGCAATACTGAGGGTGAATATGATAATAAATCCGAGCATTTTCATCTGCGAGGAAAGTGGTTTTCTGACGAAAAGGGCAACTATTCTTTCAAAACCATCCTACCGGGCAAGTACCTGAACGGCTCCCAATATCGCCCTGCTCATATTCATTTTCGGGTAACAGCAGAAGGTAGTCGCGAGTTGATTTCTCAGCTTTATTTTCAAGGCGACCCACATATCACCAATGACCCGTGGGCAAGCAAAAAGGAAGCAGAACGCAGAATCTTGCCTATCAGTTTGGAAGATATTCACGGAAATTTGACCGTAGTTTTTGATATTTCTTTGAGAAACAAATAGGTAAATAACAAGTACCAAGTACCAAGTACCAAATTCCAAGTACCAAATTCCAAATAACAAATAACAAATAACAAATTCCAAATAACAATTCACGTTTCGCTGAAATCAAAATTAAAAAATAACAATTGAAGCGAAATGCCCCGTACCGACGACTTTAGCCGTCGCAGAACAACGAAGCATTTGACGGCTAAAGTCGTCAGTACAGGTCGCTTCAATTCAAATTAATTTTTTTTATTTAATGAAAAATTGATTATTATATTTTTATGAATATTTAAATAAAATAATTATCAACTCTCAATTATCAATTTTTTATTTGGCGAACATATTGTAACTTACGAATCATCTATATTTATTCACCTCTCTCCTACCCTATTAAACATCGTGTCGTTCAAGACGTAACTCATTTCTCCATTTCTGATATTTTTTAATATATTATTTTTCATATTAAATAAATCAAAATTACTCTTATTAGCATTATTTTGTCGTAAATTGTATTTAGATTTGTTGGCTTTTTTAACAAAATAAAATTTCATTTTATGACAAAACTTAACTATCTATTCTCTCTATTATGTATGCTTGCTATCAGCACATTTGCGTTTGCACAACCTGCAAATGACAGTTGTGCGGATGCTATTGACTTGAGTTCAAGCCTCGGACAAGGTATAGATAACGTAGTCAACGCAGGTACATACGACAACACCGATGCAACAACAGGAAATGACGACCCTGCTACGGGTTATGAATGTTTTGGTGAGCCGGACGGCAACGGCGGTATGCCTTCGCTTGACCGTACTGTGTGGTTTAAAATTACGGGTGACGGCAATGTTTATTACATACACGCCACTTCAACAGATTGCTCTGTAAATACCAGTATAGATGCCAATGATACCCAAATGGCAATTTACACAGGCTCTTGTGGTGCATTAACTCCCGTAGCATGTAATGAAGATTTCGCAGATTGGTCTTCAGGTGATTATCCGGCTGCATTAGAATTAGTGACAGTTGCAGGAGAAGAATATTATATATTGGTGGATGGCTTTAACTTCGACGGTGCCATTTCCGAAGGTGAATTTTGCATGTTTATTACTCAACAAAATTTTGTAGCGTGTAGCAACCCAAATGTATCCGGTGGTACGGCTTCTTCTCCTACTATGACCGTTTGCGAAGGTGAATTGACCAACATTACGATTGATGGTGTACTTGCTCCGAATGAAGGAGCTGTGAGTGGCTATACGTGGGCTATCTCTACCACCGATTTACAAGGTAGCCCTGATTTCAGCAGCGACCCGGGCTTTCTCGGAGGTTTTCAAGTACTCTCTGAACCTGCCTCACCACTTACTTTTGACCCGTCCACCTTTGGCGGTACTTCTGCGACTGGCACTTACTACTTCACGATGGTTGCTTTCGGTAATGCCACTTGGACAGACCCTAACGAGCAAGTTTTCATCACAGATGTTACATTTGATGCTGAATGTACAACGCTAAGTAATTCAGTAAGAATCGACTATTTTGAGGAAGAATTTTGCCCTGTTTCTATACTCAATGTAGATGAAAGTGTACTTGGTATGACGGTATTTCCGAATCCTGCACAAGATTTTATCAATTTGAATATCAATGCTGCCGATTACAGCGAAGCGACCATCATGGTCACTAATGTGGCTGGTCAAATGGTACAACAACAAGTTGTTAATTTGGCAAGTGGTGCAAATCCATTCAACTTAGATGTCAACAATATGCCTTCCGGTGTATATATGGTTTCTATCGAAACGGATAGCCACCAGTCTGTTACTCCCTTCTTGAAGCAGTAATCGGATTTTAGATTTTTGATATGGTGATTTTTGATTGTTTTTTGCCGTGTGAAATGCAATCGAAAATCACCATTTTTTATTTTGAAATAAAAGAAGCGTCCCCACCTTTCGACAGAGACGCAACTTATTCATACGTAATTAATTACTCTACATGAGAAAAAATATTTTTTGTAATATGAATTGAAATTGGAACTCGAATCTGCCCTAAAACTCGCCTT
>ENA-ORXR01003735-ORXR01003735.1-marine-metagenome-genome-assembly--contig:-NODE-3735-length-13402-cov-3.399550_pt1 | contig 13402 bp, 5 predicted proteins | sample MGYA00237866_ERZ511479 | MGnify/ENA metagenome assembly ERZ511479 | reverse complement strand
TTAACATCACCTGATGCTAGCATTTCAGTTTCACCAACTGTACCTACACAATCAGCATTAACTGTTGGTAAAGGAACATTGACAAAACCACCATCACAAGTACCAGGATCCGTAGCAGCTACGATATCACCAGGACAAGTAATTTCACATGCTAATTCTAGCAAAGTGATAGAGAAACTATTTAATGTTCCAGTATCTCCACCAGCATCATCACCAACTTGTAGTGTCCATGCACCGTTAGCTTGAGCAGGAGTCAATCCTCCAAAAGCACCGGCAAAGGTTCCACCTTCTGGCTCAAATGAACCAGTAAATGGAGCAGTACCTGTAAGAATAGAAGGAGCACCATCTACAAAGTTAGTTGCAGTGTAGTTATCACCAGCACCACCATTGTCAGTAGTTAATTCCAAAGAAACTCCACCTGGTGAAACTAAGAAAATATCTAAGTCACCATCAAAGGTATGAGTAATATCAATGTCCACATCAGTAACGACATAAGCTGGTCCAGCAAGTCCTGCAACGTTTGCTACAGAATTTTGGATCGTATTGTCATTAATTGCGACTGGAGCGTTTCCGTTGAACGTCTGGGCATACATCATCCCCTGACAGACCAACAGGCAGCAAGCAACTAAAAAGAAGTTGCCAATCTTAGTAAAAATTGTTTTTTTCATGAGATAAAAATTTTTCATTTTTAATAATAATCCTAATAATTATGCAGGATTAAAGTGATAATAATACGACCAAGTCATCATAGTCTTGTTGGTCAATTAAGTTTGGCCATTTACCATTAGCTAAGGTCTTAACCTCAACCCATGCTTGATGAGCACTGCCAGCTACTTCATTGTTTTCGCTGATGTAAAACTCAGCTCTTTCAAGTAGCAACTGACCATAAATCTGAGCCGCGTTTGCTGGACTACTTTCGTCAGCAATAACTACAGGATAGCTAACGCCAATTTCTTGTTTGATGGCAGAAATAGCATTTGTCACGTCCATGTATTGGACAGCAGTTTTTCCTAACTGGTTAACAGTGATTTCAGTAACTCCATCGTTTTCACCAGTGAAAACTTGAGCTTGAACCGTTAATCCAGAAAAGAGAAATAATGCTAATACCACTAGAGTTGGCATTACTTTTAACATTCTTTTTTTCATGAGATAAAAATTTTGATTAAAAAATAAGATTATAAAAAAGGATTTATATAAAATTCGAATTTAGAATAAGCATAGTTTGCCCTGGGCTATTTGATACAATAGCCTACCCGCACATTAAGTGCGATGGTTTTCACATACGAAGTACATACCAAACTTGGAGTTTTAGAATTGACGCCAAGCAGATGAGCTTGTCGTATTAGATTTCAGGATGTGTAAAATGGTAAAAGTTGACAGAAATGTAATGTAAATCTTTTACGTGCATGGGATTACAATTTTTGGTTAAAAAAGGTTTCATTCAGTTAAATTACCTGGCAAAACAAATGAGTAAGGCATAAAAACCTTAAAGGCATTCATTGCATCAAGCGTAACAGGGGGATAGATAAAAAACAGTAAAAGAGTTGAAGGGCAAGAGGTGATATGTAATGGTGTTCAGAATAATTTGTTGCCTGGTTGTCTCTTTTTAATTCTTTGTTAATAGGGAGTGTATGGTTGTGTAAGATTCTATGTTCAAAAAATTTGTTGTGCGTATATGGAGTTGTAAAATTCGTTTGTTGGTTAATATTCCAAATGCGCAATACAAATATACGACAATCAATTTTCTTATAAATACCCCGAAATTGGTAAATATTAATTTAGGATATTTAAACATGTAAATAATATTTTATAATATATTTATTATCTATACTAATTATTGTTTTTCCTTTAACTTTCAACGCTCTTGCGTAATTCATATATAGTAAGAGAAAACAGGTTTGCCTGAATGCCTGAGATTATATTTAGCAGGCAGCTTATTGTCATTTTTCTTTATTGCATAGTAAGGTTTGTTTTAAAAACAACTATTAAGCAAAAAGAAAATTTCTTATATCTATTTTGATAATTTCAAATGCCTTAATATTTTCAGTATCTTTTTTTAATACGATTGTGGAAAAGAAAAAAAAAGAAAGCCCGGGAGTTGAGATGGGAAAAAATTTGTAGTTTGGTCAAAATAGCAGCAGCAAAATTCGTTTCCCAGGCCTTCACCATAGTATTTGTTCTTGTTTTAATAAATATGATTATTATTAAGTTTTACTTTACTTTTAAAATTAGAATTACAAATATTCACAATTACTTATTCTTGTAAAACCTCTCCGTTTCGGTCAACAAGTATCATTACTAAAAATATGATTATCAATATATTAAGTAACATCTTTTTTTATATAAATATACTCTTAATCAGTACACCTGTCCATACCCTCAATTGAGTATTTATAATATTGATATTAATTTTAAGGTTTAAAAGAGCTTATTTCAAGTGGTTTTAGACAGTAAATTTTAATCATGTTTGAGCTTTTTTTTAATAAAAATAAGCACACCAACAATTACTTTTTTTTAAATCAGTTATGCTCTTTTTTTAGCTTTAATCAACCACTGAAGATTGGGCAAAAAAGAAGAGGGTGTCTCATTTTAATTGAAGCACCCTCCTGTACTAAACCCTGTTAAAAAGAACAATTCTTTATCTATCTACAACCATCATTTTTCTGGTGAGCGTTTGCTTCCCTGAAATAATAAGGCTATAAAAATAGGTTCCATTTTTTATAATATCGCTTCTATCAAGACGAAGCGTGTGCTTACCTTTTGTATAAAAACCATCCATTTGCTTGACCATTCTACCTTGCTCATCATGGATGATAATCGACAAATCAGTCGACTCCTCTAATTCAAAAGAAAATGATGTAAAGGAGCTAAATGGGTTTGGATAGTTTTGATGGAGTATATTACTAGCTGCTATAAGTTTATCGTTAAAACTAGCAATTACATTCCATTTCTCAAGACTAGTCGTTCCATTATAGGCTTCTGCACTTGTATACTCAGAGCCTATTGTTAGAGCTTCTTTTAACTCACTTCTTTCCTTAGCTTTAAATTTTAGTTGAAAGAATTTTGTTCGACTTGTCAATTGTTCTTCTTTCAAATTCAACCAGCTTGTAGTAATAAACCCTTTATCCAAATAGTTAAATCCAAAATCATCAATGGTCACTTCCTGACCTAAATCACTGTCACCTTCAACTAGTCCAACAAACTCTAATTTTTCTTTGTCAAACTCAATCGTATACTGATACCCCTGCAAATCTTCTGGTGTCTCCGCTTCAAAAGGAATAATCAACTCCTCCCCTCTTTCAAAAGACTTATTTTCAAATTCAAATATTAAATCGTCTTCAGCAGACCGATCATCACCACCGCCTATCAATCCGTTTGCACTTGCATTTCCACTAACATCACCTATTTTTACGCCAAGAAAATCGACTGAATTAGCATTAGCGGATATTGTTTCTATAAAAGCTGCTTCAGGAAATGTATACTGAAATGGATTGTTCGAATTTGGGAAAACATAGTTGGCATCTACAAAACGCCAGGAAGTATTATTGGTATAAGAAGAATCAATAAAAAGAATAATTTTCTTAATCAAGACCATGTCAAAGGTCGTCAACGTACCTGACCGATTGGCATCAGCAGCAATCATTTCATAAGGCGTATCCAAAAAATCTGTCCCCAAAACATGCTTACTAATCAATATCAGATCATAGGTAGAAACTCCGTTCACGGCATTGGTGTCACGTACGGGTTTGACTAGGTAATTATTATTTTCAAAAGCCATGTCAAACAAATAATCACCACTAGCATCCGTGTAAATATGTGCTGTATCCGTATTGATTATTTGCATATCAACATTCTTCATCGGAGCACCCAAATGCGTCAATATTTGACCTCCAATTTCATAGGTTGTTGAATTACAAGTTCCTAAATTATCTTGCACATCAACCGTCCCTGTACAAAGACTAGAATTGCCATCTGCATCGGTAACCAAAAGATCTACATATTGCAATCCGACATCAGCACAGGTAAACGTAGATGGACTCACACTCATCACTAAATTGGAAGCCGATGTACAATTATCCGAACTCCCATTGTTCATCATTGCCACGTTAATCGTAGCCATACCATTTGCATTTAATGACACTGCCAAACCAGAAAAACAAATCGCATTTGGTGACAAAGCATCTTCTACCGTAACCGTCAAACTACAAGTGGCAACATTGCCACAATTGTCATCTGCCGTATAGGTAATTACATGAACACCTAAAGGATAAACGCCGCTTGCGTCCGCACCTGATCCACTGGCATAAGCAGAATTATTAGTGATGGTAATATCAGAGCTACAATCAGCTGCAAATACCGAATCTATTACTACATAAGTGCCACCACAAGCGGGGTTGAGACTACCTGCCGAAAAAGAAGCCGGACAGGTAATAACTGGCGCATCATTATCGGAGATTGTGATGACTTGAGAGTAGGTATAATACCCGGCAGTAGAACCGCTATTCGGCACATAGGTACACCAGTCAACTACTATCCAATCACGTAGTATCGTCTTACAACTTGACGTTGGATTAAACACAATATCGTTGTGCGAAACAGATACAGATTCACAATTATCATTTGTAATCTGTGGTTCACCTGCAACTGCAGGACTTACATTCGCACCGCATAAACTAGTCGTATAATTACCCGGAAAAGAAACCGTTACTGGTGTGTTATCTTCTATGATAATCAACTGCGTGCAGCTAACTGTATTATTTGACAAATCGCTAAGCGTCCAGGTTCTTTCAACAGTTCCAGTTTGGCAAACCGGATCGATACTTACGCTATCAGAATAAGAAAGACTTCCCACTCCACAATTATCAACAACAATTGGAGTTCCTGTCAATAAAGTATCCAGGTAGTCTTGCTCACATTCGATATAAGCGGTGGGTGGACAGTTGATAATCGGATAAATATTATCATGTACAGAAACCTGAGCGACACAATCATTATAATTCCCTACTGCGTCAAATACCCGAAGTGTTATACCTACTGGCGATGCTGCAATGTCTGCACAATCAAACACTACAAAAGTACCATAGGGATCCGAATCACGTTTTACTTCAAAGTAATCAACGCCACAATTATCAAAACTTCCGTCATCAAAAGTACTTGCTGGTACTGCTGCCGTTCCTCCTGAAGAAATATTAACGGATATAAATGATTTGCAAATATTGACTGGAGCTACATTATCTTCTACTGTTACCTGCATCGTACAAGTATCCGAATTCCCGCAATCATCTGTTGCTGTATAAGTGACAGTATGTGTGCCAAGTGGCACATTGTAAAAAGGCCCTAGGCCCGATCCAAAATTCCAGGAAACATCAACGATATAACCGGAGCAATCATCTACAACTGTAGCAGATGGTAGGTTAACTGTTCCCTGACAAGTAATAACACTTGTGCCAACCGTAAAATCGGAAGGACAAGTAATTAAAGGAGCAGTAGTGTCCATGACCTTGATAAGCTGTCCATAGTTAAGCCAGTCACCTGAACAATCATCAAAGGCAGTCCAGGTACGTAATTTATTATAGCCTCCAGGTAGACAAATATCGATGTCGCTATCGACATAAGTAATACTTAAATCACAGGTTCCATTTGGCGGAATGTCAAAGCCCTCAATAGTAGGTCTTCCGGTAATATTAAGATCATTTGGATCCTGATTGCAATTTAAAATAGGTGCATCTAGTCCATTATGGTTTGGTGGAAAAACGATATCATAAAAACCGTTTTGTCTCATATAAATTATCTGAATACAGGTATCTGCCAAACCGCTATCATCAGTTACCCACCATTTACGTTCAATTTTAGCGGTGATGGTATCAGCTCCGAGCATGGTAAAGCATGGCAGATCAATAAACACATCTGAGTAATTGAGATCGGCGGTTGTAAAAGTAGTGCAGTTGTCGGTTGCCGTTGGATATCCGGTGACATCGGGCGTGGTCGGTGAGATACAACTAACGAGTGTATCCAAGCAAACTATCTGAGGAGAAGCAAAGTCAATAACATATAGATTGGTGTAGCAACTATTTCCAGTGGCTGTTTGGATGGCATTGGCAATTAATGGATATCCTATATAATCGCAGGTAATCAGGTTTCCTAAGGAATTTCCATTATAGGTAACATTTACTGTAAAGTCAGATGGATCACAATCGGGATCGGTCAAGAGCATTTGTGGTGTAATAAGCGCCTCTCCGTTGGCATTGAGACTTGCATTAAGGCTTCCGTTACAGGATAAGGTACATTGTGCAGAAAGTGTGGCAGGTGTGATAAAAAGTAGCGTCAGGACATAAACAAGCAGACTAAGCCACGGCAAGCTCGTTAAATTCTTTAAAACAGGTTTTTGATATAAAAATATCGGTTGCAGAAGCATGCAAATATTTTGATTAAAAACGTTCTTTGACAAATTGTGTGGAAAAGGAAAATTTAGCTCTAAGAGAGCGATGAGCGACAATGAGCTAAATTTTCATTTTCCTCAAAAACACAATTTTTGTAAAAGAATCATTAAAAACGTTCTACAGTAGTGCCTTACACTTTTATGCAAAAGCATAAAAACACTAATATTGGGAAAAGACTTCCTGAGTCTTAAATCACTCAAACCCTAGATAAACAAAGGGTTTCTCAAAAAATAAACTTGGTGTTAGTCCTCTAAAACGAGGGGGATAAGGATAATAAGGGAGGGAATTAGGTCAGTTTTTGGAACGCTTCACCGCTGCTTGTTAATACCAGTAAAACTTAAATGGAACAAATACTATGTGCTGGTTTAACAGTATAAAATTATTCTAAAATTAGCTGGTTCTCAATACCTTGTAGCTGGTAGATATTGGTTGAAAAGAAAGTGGTATGTGTAGTGTATTGTCATGGGTGGTGTAATGTATTGTGAGAATAGTGTATGTTGAATATTGGGTTGGTGAATATTGCCATCTCTGCCTTCCAGCCCGCCTAAGAGGCAGATTTATTAAGTTCTGGGTGACTTGCAACGCCAAGAGATGCTATGATAAAAACCAAGCGTTCTTTGAAAATAATTTCATAAATTAGCGACTCAAGGAAGATCAATTAGTTGATCTATCCAGAGTAGGCCATGTCTTGTACATGGTCTACAACTTTATTTGGGTTATTTAATAGTTCATTCAACTCCTTGATTCTTTTTTGTTCTGCAAGTTGCTTCTTTTGATTACGCCGTTTTGCCAACTCATCTTCAACTTTTTGTTGGTATAATGCATCGAAAGTCGTATTATTTTTATAAAGCGTATATACTAGTAATAGCAATTTTCTTTGGACAGCTACATTCCCTTTCATCTTTATTTTTGTTCTATCGGTAATTCGGGCATGAAGTTTTTTATACTGTTCATTATAAGTTGTTGCAGACATACCTGGCATGAACAACATTTGCCTGATATAGGAATTCCCCTTTTTAGATATTCTGGTTTTTCCCAATATTGATTTGCCACTTTCATTTTGAATAACATCATATCCAGCGTAACTAACTAATTGCTTTCGATTCTTAAAAAGAGCAAATCCATCTGTTTCAGCCACTAAGCCTATAACCGTAATAAAGGCTAATCCTGGAGCTGTACAAACATTACTTATTCGCTGTTCTAATTGCTCATCTGCTTTGACAGTTGCTTTTAACTCTTTTTCTATTTCCACTATCTGATCAGCTATAAAAGTGATGGTTTGCTCGGATCGAATAACAACTCTTAAATTAGGCTGATGAGAGCTATTTTCTGCATGTAATTGATTGGAAACCATCGTCTTAAGCTTCTGAAAACGTAATCTTTCACGAACTAGTTTTTTGATAGAACGCATCTGATCACTACCTGGATTCCAAATCGAAAGCTTCCGTTCTAAACCCATTTGCGCCAAATTCTTTGCATCTATTTTATCTGTCTTAGATTTAGAATTTAAGCTTTTCATATAAGCCGAACTCATATTAGGTAACACTACATGCACCACGTAATTTTTCTGCTCATGAAAAAAATAGGCTACATTTTCATAATACACTCCAGTCGCTTCCATTGTCACATGAATAGGAAGATCTTTAATCCTCTTTTTTTCTACCCAGACTTGCATATCCTCGAATCCTTTAACCGTATTTTTAAATGTTCGACTAGCAACAATTTTCATTTCTTGTTCGTCGCTCATTTTTTGAAAGGATGCTTTTAATTCAGCTGAATCAACATCAAGCCCTAAGTTCTGTTTAAAATAATTCATAATAGAAAATTTAATAAATGTAAAATGTGTTCTCCTTCGACTTTTCTCGTACAATTATGCTGGCTAGAAATAACTAAATACATTTTGTTGCACTTAGCAAAACCGCCTTAAATGCTATTCTGTCTCTAAAGAACTCCAAAAGCGGGGCGAGATCTCTTGGTCTGCATACTTAATAAAGTTGCTTTGGTTAGAATCCCTCTCACTTTTGGATGCTCTCAAATTATGAATTATTTTTTACCTATTTTGGTCTTTTTGTAATCTAATGTAAACATACGAGGTTAAAAACCTTTGGCTCGACCATTGCGATACTGCCAAGATAAGCATGAATTCGAGAGGAAGGTTTCCAACCGCCTGACCGGAAGGCGAAGTCCTTCTGCGTCTCCTCGTAAACCAGAGAACTTAACAAATCTGCCTAAGAGGTGCCACCTCCCGCATTATATAAATCTATTAATATTCGTTTTGCGTGAATAATGAATCTCGAATATTGAGTCGGTGAATATTGATTTTGCCGCGCTTCTTGTCAATTGGTGAAAAATAGAGAAGCCCCCCTTCAACTTGTGAAGAGAGGCCATCCCAAAAACCAATTGTTAAAGTGCATCTTAAATCTCTTTAGGGTTTTAACCAAAGTCGAAAAACCCTTTAAAAATCAGCCTAATTTTAAAAGCTTAGGATGATTTTTAAGCTATTTGCTTAGAGACAAAAACTTACTTTCTATATTTTTTAGAGCGATCAAATTTTCCTTCTCCTGCTGAAAATTCAAAATTGACAGTGATCTCATGCGATCCACCATTGTACTTCTGAAATTCGCTTAAATAAACGTCATAAGAGTATATAAAGCGCAAAGAGCTGTACTTGGTACCTAGCATGATACCCGCGCTATCTCCTGTACCTGTTCGGTAAAAAACGCCCGTTATCAATTGTTCATTCATAAAAGACGCAGTCAGATTGACATCTGTTTGAAAATCTACATCTCTTACTTTTTTCAACAAAATAGAAGGCATGACTTTAACCTTCGAATCGTTCACATCAAAGATACCTCTTGCTTGTACAATGAAAGACTTGAACGCACCGCTTTCCTCCTCACCTGAAATACCATCGATTCTTGATCGGATCAAATTAGGTAAAGCAAAACCCATAAAAAATTTGTCCTTATAAGATCCGTATAGACCTGCTGAAGCATCAAATTCTCTTCTACCATCTATCTGCTCCATCAAAATCTCATCGTCGATATCATTCAGTTCATTGTTCAACTCATTATTGTTGATACGCATCCGGTGCAGCTCTGTAGAAAAACCAAGTGACATCTTCAAGTCCTGCACTTGATATCGAAAGGCGTAATTCAATTGTGCCCGATACCGGGTAAGCGCACCCAAATTCTCAGAATACAACATCGCACCTAGCCCTAGTTGTTTCAACACCGGACCGTTGTAGCTCAGTGCATAGGTTTTCGGTGCTCCCGGAAAACTAGTCCAGGCCGAACGAAAGTTTAAAAATACATTATGATAGGCATCATCAAAACCAGCAGCAGCAGGATTCACCAAAACCGGATTGAAGTTATGGTGCATATAAATTGCCTCTTCCTGAGCCGTAGCCAGATGCGTCAAAAAACATGCGATTAAGAGTATAAATATTTTTTTCATTTTTTCTTTATTATGCGTTCCTGGGAAAAATTATTTTATGATTCTTTGACAAAAAAATAATTTTTGCCAAAGAATAAGTTTTATTCAATTGCCCAACATGGACATTACTTTATGACCGTTATATAACCTTTGGCCTCTCGGGAAACCTCATCCTCATCATCATACTTAATCACATAGTAGTATGCACCTTCTGGTAAAGGATTACCAGCTTCATCTCTCGCCTGCCAGGTATTATCATAATTATCAGCTTCATAAACCAGTTGTCCCCAACGGTTGTAGACCTCCAATCGAATGTCCTGTACTCGAGCACATAGTATGATGAACTCTTCGTTTTTACCATCATCATTTGGAGACAGGATTGTTCTTACTTCATCACATTCACCACCAACCTGTTCCGTTATCGGCACCACAGTTAATGCAGTACAACCGTTGGCATCAGTCACTAAGACCGTGTAGTCACCTGTGGGTTGATCTGTGACAGCAGGTCCAGAAACCTGCGGACTGGTATTCCATACATAATCATATGGTGCTGTTCCACCGCTAGCAGTAACCAAAGCAGCAGATGGCTCCGTCACTGCGGATATATTGATCGTATCTGGTTCGGTGATATCGAATGAGAATTCTTCTGTTAAGCCGGTTATATCTGTAACTGTTACGGTATAAGTATCTGGCTCCAAGCTATAAATACAATCTTCGGTTTCACCAGTGTTCCAACTAAAAGTATAAGGTGGTCCTGCACCTCCTTCTGGTACGACACAAACAAAGCCATTATCATTACCATTACAATCAATATTATTTTCTTCGAAGTCCATTAATTCGATTCGTATGGCCTCTAGGATAATACCACTTAGAATTGATTCACATCCTTCCGCATCAGTTACGGTAACTGTATACGACCCTTCCTCTAAACCACCTAGATCCATACTCATTGCTCCGTTAGACCATAGGTATTCATAATTACCCCATCCTCCGGAAACACCAATATTGATAGCTCCGTCAAGGTTATTACCAGTAGGTTGGGTCGTAGAAATTAGAGAAGCGACCAATGGAACTGATGGTTCAGCAACATTATAACTCGCCACGTTAGTCGTTCCATTTGCATCTGTAACTGTCACCGTCCAAACACCTGCTTCTAAGTTATTAACATCCTGAGTAGCATAAGGAATAGGCGCCCAAAGATATGTAAAAGGAGCAGCACCAAAAGATGGATCTACATCAATATCAATGCTACCATCCGAATCGCCCATACAGGTTATATTGTTGACAGTTGCAGATGAGATATAAGGTCCATCCTCTACAACAACTGCGTCATTACCACACAAGACTCCGGTACAACCGTTTCCATCTGTTACCGTCACACAGTAAGGACTCAAATCGTTGCAAAGATCATCAATATCTTCACTTGTATCACCATTACTCCATACGTACGAGGGGCTACCAACAAGCCCTGTGACCGTTATATTAATAGCTCCATTACAATCAAGGCCTCCGGTATTATCAATAACATTATCAACCGTAATCACTATTGGTTGTGGATTCAAAATAGTAAAAGAAAAATCCACATCTGGCGTATTCGTCGAAGGATCATCATCAATAACTGTCAAGACATAATTACCAGCACAAAGGCCATCTAGAAGTACATCCAAACCATCGAGATCAGTTTCAGTTGCGGTAACAGGTCCCGTCAGATTGAAGGTATATGGTCCGCAACCACCAAAGACATCCAGTGTAACCGTTCCATCACAATTGCCTTCGCAAAGTGCATTAGTTACATTCGTCATTGCTATACTCACTGGTGGTGGGAATACATTTATTAGATTAGAAACAAGGATACAGTCATTCGCATCGGTAATGGTTACCTGATAGGCACCTTTATCTAGGTTCTCAGGGTTTTGACTAGTATCACCATTACTCCACATGAATGCGTATGGCTCCATACCACCATCTACGACAATATCAATCGAACCGTTACCACCGTTACCTGTTTCATGGGTTACTGAAGTATTTTGAATGACCAATTGATCAGGTGCAAACACATCCCAGCAACCGAAGGCTTGTAGTCCAGTAGCATCAGTTACCGTAACACAGTAGTTACCTGCCATCAGGTTCGCTAAATCTTCAGTAATCTGAGCACCTGGCTGCCAGTTATAGGTATAAGGAGTAGCACCTCCAAAAATTGTAATATCAATTGCTCCATCATCACCACCTGCACAGGAGACATCTGTAACAGTCACTCCTGAAGATGGAATTTGGAAAGTACCCTCTACTACGACAGTAACTGCGTCCGTACAGTTATTTCCATCAATCACGACAAGCGTATACACATCCATAGGGATTCCAGTCAGGTCAAGCATATTCCCCACAACTGTACCCATCGAATTGGTCCACTGGTACGTATAGGTTCCTGTTCCGCCCGTTGGCATATTCATATCAATAGCACCATCGTTGTTTGCTGATGAAGCTGGAGTAACTAAATTCGTGGTAACAACAATTGGAGCAGGGTCAATAACTACTGCAGGTGGCGATAATTGTCCAGTACAACCATTGGCATCAGTCACGATTATGACGTAGTTACCACCAATCAGACCGTCAATATCCTCTTCGTCACCAATCATAATGCCTGCTCCTCCCCCGTTAAACCATTCATAACTAGCATATGGAGTGGCGCCACCAGTAACAGAAACATCAACAGCTCCAGTAGCATCACCATTACAAAGTGGCTGAGTGATTCCTTCCAGTGTAACCACCGGGCTACCATTTTGTGTCAATGTAATTGGTCCGGCTATTCCGGTACAGCCATTTGCATCTGTAATGGTACATGTGTAAGTCCCCGCACCAAGTCCTGTCAGATCTGGTGAATTAGGTGCTGGCGGTGACCAGTTGTAAGTATAAGTACCCGCTCCAGTTCCTCCTGAAGCTGTAATATGAATTTCTCCGTCAGCTATTCCGCCACAATCTGGTGCTACAACATTATCAACGGTAGCTGTTACGGGAGCTGGCTGATCAATCACGACAACATTTCCGATGGCAGTACAGCCATTACTATCAGTGATTGTTGGGATATACGTCCCAACACTTAGTCCGGAAATACTGGTTCCTACAAATCCACTACCCCAGTCAACAGAAAAAGGGATTCCATTTCCGCCTGATACATTAATAGAAATTGAGCCATCAGCCCCACCATTACAATTAACATCATCAGAAGAAACGAGTGATGCATTAATTGGGTCGGTAGGACCATCAACGGATATTCCGGAAAGTACTCCCGTGACACCATTCGCATCAGTAACTGTTACACTATAAGAACCCTGACTTACTGAAGTAGGGTTTGCTGTATTTCCAAAACTTGGCTCACTCCAGACAAAAGTTAGCGTTGGTGCTCCTGAACTGGAAATCGATATCGTACCGTCCATACTTAAATAGCAAGACTCGTCAGATGTTGATAATAGATTTACAGCCAATGCATTTGGTGCATTTACCGTATAGCAGTCTGTTTCCTCACAGTT
>ENA-ORXR01003734-ORXR01003734.1-marine-metagenome-genome-assembly--contig:-NODE-3734-length-13402-cov-10.662139_pt1 | contig 13402 bp, 12 predicted proteins | sample MGYA00237866_ERZ511479 | MGnify/ENA metagenome assembly ERZ511479 | reverse complement strand
GGGGGGGGGGGGGGGGGGGGGGGGGGGGGGGGGGGGGGGGGGGGGGGGGGGTGGCACTGCGATATCATCGCGGATCGCAGCAAGATATGCTGCGATTCGCGATGATTTCGCAATGGACTTGCCATCGTCCCCAAATAGCGCGCACGAGGAGATCTGCTGGCTTTTGTCCACCTCGCAATGAGCCGTCAGCCAAAATGGCCGGCGGGCCCGCCTCCGCGCTCTGAACATTCAAACGGGACGTGTGACCCCTGGCACAACCCGCAGTGGGGGACCAGCCAGAATGGCCGATGGGCCCGGCTTCACGATATGGGGTGCCAGAAAGAGCCATGGAGCGCTCATTGATGACATGTGCTGCCTCGTGTGTCTGAGCAGCCCGCGTCTGATGAGCCCTTTCCCGAATCGGTGAAGGATTCCGGCGGCACGAACCCATTGAGTCGTGACCTTCCTCCACGCTGTCCGTGAGCTGGTGACAAGTGGGGTATCTATTGAAGGGCCCTTTCTCAATAGAGACGCTCTGGCGCTCTCTTACTGTTCTATCAGATCACCGAAAAAGTGGGAAGTGCCTGGTAGTCCCTCGCTCCAATGAGGACGCAGAGCCGTAGGAACTATCGAGACAACAATTTGCCGGCCTGCGCGATAGTGCCCACCACGTGTGAGCGCGGGCGACATTCTGGAGCCATGTCTGCAGTGGACCTGCCACGAATGCAGAAGTCGGGCGCGGCATCGGCTGTCCCGGAAAATTTGTTTCAGAAATCTCAAGTCCCTCACGAGAAGGTCCCCCGAGACCGCTGGGCGTCTCCTGGAATCGTGGATTGGTCACGTTTAAGGGATTTTCGAGAGCGCCTGTCCAAAATGGAGAGCTTTGCTTCGCAAAAGAGGCACATGTCAGATGTTGAGGGCACTATTGATCCTGCCGGAGTGCTAGGTTCTTCGTGAAACGATTGTACCGTATCACATGTGACTCCTATACTACACCCTGGCCTGCTGGAGTACCTCAAGACGTCCTACGACGGCATGCATGTGTCTTTATTGCTGATAGCTACAGTCCTATGACCGCAAGCACCGTTCTCTGCACCACTGTGAGTTCAACGCAGTGCCGACCGTGCTAAGTCTTCGTACGACCAGTAGTGCACTCGCACGGTAAAAGTACGTGCACAACGCCAGCAACAATATGCACATCAAGTGTTCACAATTTAGAATGCCGTGCGCATTATTTGTGTCAGACAGTATCCGAAATGGGTATTCAGTTGTCATTCTGGCGCAGAATGCCTTGTCGCGTGTCGTCTGCCCCCCCACGCCGCCGTAGAGGTGGGAGGGGGCGGCCTCCGCCACGGCCTGCGCCTCAAATGCGTGTGCATACGTACACTCAGGGAGGGATTCAATTTTTCTTCTGACCTCACTGTGCTTCACGAGAACCACCAAATGAACATGAGAAAGGGCTGTGTGCACCAAAGATGTGGCTGAACGGGTCGACTCCAGCCTTTTTGGCCCCTACATTTGGTGCCAGAAGGAACACGGTTTTGGATCCACTGTGCGGTCGCCGCCGGGAGCGGCTCGGTGGCTGGCCTCGGAGAGCGGACCACGCGTCTCCGCACCAAAATTTGGTACGTGATCGAGACTCTGGGATACTATTGCAGTCTCCCCTATTTTGGCCGATCCCGACGAGAACAACTGTGCTGAACAGATGCACGGCAGCCATCCATTGGGCTGGATACGTGCTCTCGGGCAATCAGCAGTTGTGCGGATTGCAGGTTGTTCTGGCTACGATCGGCCAGAATTGAGAAGACTGGAATACATGCACATGGACAACAACAGGGCCAGGCTCGCTCCCAGAGGCACCCTTAGTGGCCGGTCTGATCCCCGTCTGCGTGTGTGCCAAGCCAGCAGGTCGGCTGTATCGTCTAGAGGTACAATGCAGTATCATATGGTGCGTGTCCCGAAAATGAGACATGCGCGTTTTCTGAAAGACTGACACATCACTGCACGGTGGCATGCGGGGTGGGGTTCGAGAAAATTCTCGACTGGCCTCCATGGAAAGAGCCTCTCCCGAGACGTTCTTGGCTGACAACTGCTTGGTATCTGCCTGTGGGCCCTGTTCTGTGGACCTCTCAGATAACCCCGATCAAACGCAGAATAGCGCCTCTATGGGACGCCTGGACTCTCCACTTCTTGGTGCAACGACAATGCGGTGCGTGTCCCAAAAATGAGACATCGCAGTTCTTTATTTTTTTTTTGCCAGTGGGCCGAGCGCACTGTGTGGGTGTTTTGCCAGTGGGCCGAGAAAAAAATAAAGAACCGCGATGTCTCATTTTTGGGACACGCACCGCATTGTCGTTGCGCCAAGAAGTGGAGAGTCCAGGCCTACCATAGAGGAGTTATTCTGCGTTTGATTGGCCCAGACAGCGATTGGCTTAACTGGGGGCTTTTGACGGAACGACCATACACTATGAAATGAGGGGCAGACGGTGTCGGCAAAGATCGACTACGGCTGAGACAACCAGTCCAGCTGCCCGCCACGACGTACTCAATTGAAGTAGTCACGGCAAGTTAAGCTAGAACACGTGGCAGGCTGTCGACCATTATGATTGCTCTCGGCCATGGTTTCGACGATTTCGCAATAACCATCGTGATAAGTATCAGGCGATAATTTTACACCCCTCATTCCTGCAGCCAGCCGCGAAGGTGTCGCTCGGTCTGCTAGTCTCTGAGCTCTCGGACAGTCTGTCACTGTCAATCTGTGAACTAGCGGACTATCAAATACGGGAGTGGAGTCTTTTCCTTGGATATCAAGGAGTTTGGTTGCTGCTTCCTTCGAATCAGATATGATTTCCCCGCAGGCGGAATGATCAACGAAGATGAACTTCTGCTCCGTGCCTACCGTAGTCAACTTCTCGGGAAGTCGGGCACCACAAATGCTCTTATCGAATTTCTCTTGGCTTGCACATGTTGCCGGAAGTGTGTTTTTTCGTATTCAGCGAGTAGCTTTTTTTTCCTTTTTTTCTCATGAGTGCGTGCCACTCTGGCAGATTTGGTTCCTGCTTCAACCCTGTTGTGTTTGAATCATCCAGTGTTATTATTTATACAAACTGATTGGAACAGCGAGACAGTCGGATCGGTTTGCGACACCAGCAGTGTCAGTTCGGTCCGCCGGTCAACAACCTTCTGCCACGCGCGACCGCCTTCTGGGGGGTGTTGAGTGCCAGCCTTTCTTGCAATAATCGTCACTTGTCGTGTTGCAGAGATGGGCTCACACGGCCTCGGGTCGACGTCCTCCCACCACGGCGGGCTGTCTCACGCCGCCGGCTGTCGCGAGCCAGGTGTGGTGTCTCGGCCTCGCACCTTCGGCAGTGGCGTGCTGTCCGCGGGCTTGGCACGTACCCCTGGGACGACCATACAGACGCCGGGTCCTCCAGCGAACCTGCTAATCCGCGTCGTTGACGTTCAGCGCCCTCGGCCACGAAAATCGCGTCTCGGATCGATCGCAGTCATATGATAACCAAATCTGTGAGATCGGAGCCTGACAGGGGTGTGCTGGGCTGACATGGGAGAAGCCACCGAATCGCCGCGTGCTTGCCGTGTGTGATGCCAAGAGGAGCGCCCAATGGGCCCCGCTCATCAGACGCTGGTGACCAGGGTGGGCGGGCTCAAAAACCGCACGCGTTTGTTGAACAGCCAGGCAGTGGTGCGCGCCTCGATGTGCAGCCAATTGTCATCTGACGCGCGGTGTGTCTCAGACTTCCCCGCTGACCCGTTCTGCAGCGCAGCGGACCCACACGGCGCAACTTCGCTGCAGCGCCAGCAGGGCAGGTGCCGACGTCGAGCCGTGCTCGTTTGCAGGCGCGGTAGCCGCGGCTGCTGTGGTTCGGCCGAGCGGGTGAGCCAACGGCAGGGTGGGAGCACCTCCACCTCCATCCTGTTCTGTGTGATTTTTGGTTGCGGGTGTTCCACGCCCGTCCCCTTGTCGGTCGCTGCCTCACTTTCGCGTTGTCTGTTTGCCTCTTGTCATTTGTACGCGCCCTCGCCAGCACCCGCCTGTCGTACCGCTCCTCCCGCTCGGATTGGGCCTGGTCCGAGCCTGTCCGGGAGCCCAGAGGCGACCGTGTCTTGTTCTCAATCACGCTGCGTCCCTGCCGTGTAGCGCACTCTCCGCGGTGCCCATGGCCAACACCGTCCCCCTGTCGATGGGTCTGCCCTCGGCTGGTGCCCAGCCCGCGTACTTGCCCTTTGTTATGAGCAGCGGGACCGGGACGGGCACGCCCCTGACTGACGGCCGAGACGCGATGGCGTACTCTGGCGGCTATGAGCATACGCGCTCGATGGGCACGGAAGTTGGGAATGGCAACACTGGGGCGGGAGCCGACGTCGCCATCCGAGGCGGCGTTGCCGGTGGTACCGGCGGTGCTGGTGGCGGCGGAGGTGGCGGCGGCGGTGGCGGCGGCGGCGGGGCCATGAGTCTCCCGCCCCTGATGTACGAAGCAGGGGCGTATGGGGAGTACGGGGGAGGGAGTGGAATGGGATTGGGACTCTCAGGGGGGGGGTTTAGCACAGGCCTTGCTGGCGGTCCGGGTGGGGGGGCGGACGGCCTGGGCTTCCGCGGCGGCGGGATGGTTGGAGGAGGCGGGGGTGGCATGGTTGGGGCTGGTGGGTTGGGTGGTGGTGGTCTTGGTGGTGGGGGGATGAGCGGTGCTGCCGCTATGATGGGCGCAGGCGCCTTGAGTGGGGGTCCCCTTGGCGGCGCGGGAGCCATGACCTTGGGGACAAGCACTCTCGGGGCGAATGGGGGTTTAAGCGGTGGAACCCCGATGGATACGAGCGGCATCGGAGCGCTCGGCGGTGCGTACGGCAGCGGCGCGTTTGGCGGCGCGTTTGGGCAAGCCCTGGGCTCAGGCGGCGGCAGCGGCGGCTTGGGGGGTGGCGGGGGCGGTGTTAGCGGCGGCGTCGGCGGAATGGCCGGCCAAGGTGCGGCATCCCTGCACATTCCCGCACCTATGGGCAGCTCGCTCACTGGGTATGGGCAGCAGCTACCTCTCGGCGCTGGGGGCGGGGGCTATGGTGCGCCCACGCAGCCGCCGCCTTCTGCGCTCGACTCGCCGCAGGTGAGCGATGCGATGCGGTGTTTGGCATCGGACGGGTCACCAAATGTATGTGGGGAGCAGTGGGCATGGGGCAGTTGAGGTATCGGAAGTGAGGAACATGGAGGAGGGCGCAAGTGGATGAGAGTGCTGGTCAACCTACCAGTTGGACATTGCTAGGAGAAGGTACTCACATTCCCTTCCTCACGTGGACGCTGGCTGTTGGTGCTTGTTGCGGCATTTCCCGCGACCTGTCCACGGCGCTCTTTCTTTCTTACGACGTCGGGTCCTTTGCGTTCCAGGACGCGTCTAAGATGGCCTTCGTTAGCAGCTACATGCAGCTCATGGACGTCTACGAAGCGCGCTGCGAGGCCCTGCACGCGTCTGTCGACGCCGCCTGCGAGGCGCTCGTGGCTCAATCCCGCATCCCCGAGCTGACTGACGACGGCCTGAGTGGCTGGGCGGCTCGCGAAAAAGGCGTGGCGGATGAAGACGGCATCGGCGCCGGTGCCGGCCCGGCGTCCCACAGTGGAGATGGTGACGCGGTTGGCGGTGACGACGGCAGGGGCTCAGGAGACGACGACACGGAGGAGGATTTAGAGGTCCTCCAGCGACGTGTGCGGCGCAAGTTTGTCGCTGCTATGGAGCAGCTACAGTCGTCTCAGCTGCCGAAACGTCGGCGGGGCAACTTGCCCAAGGAGGCCACGGCAGTGTTCCGCTCCTGGTTTGCTGCGAACCTCGACCACCCTTACCCTTCGGATGCCGTCAAGGCGGATCTTTCGCGGGCGACCGGGACGGGCGTTGCGCAGGTCTCCAACTGGTTGATCAACTACCGGTACGTTCAGGGGGAGTGTAAGACGGACCGAAGAGTGCCGACGAGAGCCGCAGGGATGTTTGCTGGCTCAGCAAGGGCCACGGCGCTTTTTAGTGTGCTGGTGGGCTGCCTCATGACCGGCGCTGACGTCCGCCAATCATGGAGTTGCTTGCGTTGATTGTGCCGCATGCGCCTTTTGATGTTGCCTTACATAGGAAGCGGGTGTGGAAGCCGGCGCTCCAGGAACATGCGGCCGACAAGAGTGGCACAAAGGACGTCGAAGCCTCCGTCGCCGACGCGCCATCTGATGCCGACCCTAAGGAACCTGCGGGTGGGGTGACTGACGAGCAAACGCGGCCTGCTGGCGCCCGTGCGCCGTCCGCACCGCGAGGAGGTTCTTCAGGCACCTCCAAGCGCCGTCGCTGACATTCATGACGACCGGCCTCGGCTCCAGCTGACCCGTGGCCGCACGGCTCGCTCCCAATGCATTGGGCTCATATGAGTTCCACCGCTCTCGCTCTCTTGTCAAGCCCCTCTCCGCTCTTCGTTTGAGGTGTACCCTTCTCCCGTTGCGGACTTCCCATAGCATCTGAACTTGCGCTTGCTCCCATAGCCACTGTGTGCGTAGGTGTTGACGTCAGTCGTGGGTCTATGCGCGGCCCTGGCAGATCTGCAAGTGCAACGCCAACAACGTCCGCATCGAGCCTTTTCCGAACCACTTCTGAGTGCCACATATGCGCTCGTACAGTCGGTCCTCGGTTCTGTTCGTGGGTCCAACAGTAGGTAGCATGCAGAGGTGTGATTTAAATCGTTTGTGGCGCCGGGTAAAGGTGATTTAAATCAACCCTTGATTTTTATACGTATGACGTGATTTTTAATGATTTAAATCATCGGGCATGATTGAAATCATTTAGGCTCGTTATGCATGAATATAAGTACATATACCACGTGATAAGGCCTGATAAGGACCACTAACGCTGGTGTTTTCCTTCGTGTCGCGTGCGGTGGGCGTCACCCACTGGGCGGCCGTCGGCAAGTCGGGGGGGGAAGCGAGCGGCAGTGGATGGAGATGGCGACGAGGTGCCGGGGGGGGTCCGCCGCCGCCCTACACGGCGGTCACTGCCGTGGCGGAGGTGACCGCCGCCACCACCGCCGCCGCCGCCGCCGCGGCGAACCTGTCGGGGCCGCCCGTGAAGGCGGTGTGGGTCGCCCTCGGCACCACGATGACGAGGGAGGGAGCCGGAGTTTCCGAGGCTGCCGCCGTCGACGGCGGCAGCATGGCTGCGTTGCTCTCTGCTCTCGCGGCCGCCGTGGCGGGCGGCGCGTCGACAGCGGTGGTCGACGCCGGCGACCGCCTCGCTACTCTCACCGCTGTCGCGTCTGCCATTGGCGTGCATGCCGCCGCCAACTCATGGGTGCGGGTCGAAATGGTCGCCCGGGGGGGGTGCTGGCTCTCACCGCCGTGCTCGTCGCCGTGCCCCTGCCGCCGCCCACCGACGGCGCGGCGTCTCTCCCGACTCCGCAGCCGCCACCGTCGCCGCCGGTGCTCACTGCGCCGGCAGCGGTGGCGGCCGCCCTTCGCGTCGCCACTAGTGGCAGTGAAGCCACCAAAGGCGCCGTCGACGCGCCACTCCCCGCCGACGGCGGAGGGCGGTCCAGGCTGGACGTGGTCCGGAGTACGCCGGCGGCGGCCGCCGTGGCCGCGGCGGCGGCGGGCGGCGCCGCGGCGGGCGTCCGCCCAGCCGCGCTCGCCACCACCGCGATGATGTGGTCCCTCCTCACCGCCGCCAACGCTTAGAAGGACGTGGTGAGACTGTTTTCCCGCGCCCGCTGCTTGGCGTGAGTCGCCTCCGCGGGCCCCCCGCCCGTCGCCGTCGGTGGCGGCGGCGTCGGCGGTGAGGGCGGGAACCCTCCCCCCCTCCCCCCCCTCCTTCCCCTCCCCGCCCCGCTCGTCGCTCTCCTGCCGCCCGCGGGGACCCCCGCCGCGGATCCGCACCTGGTCACGGCGGCGCTCGCTACGCTCCGCACGGTCGCCGTCGTTGACGCGGCGTGCGCCGCGCTCGTGCCTCTCATCCCCGCCGTCGCGGCGTTGCGCACCCCACCCTGCTATGGCACCGTCACGCCGGCGGTCGGTGAGAGTTCAACGATGACCATGACTCTTGCTCTTCGGTGCACACCCGCAATGTCAGGTCGCATCAGTGTAAGCCGGACAATGCCCATGTGTTTTAAATCATGAGACCCTCCGAGTAAATGATTTAAATCATTAAAATCAGCATGATTCGAATCAAGTAAAATCACCTCCGATCTCTGCGTGAGAGTGCGAGCTCGCGAAGCCCCAGGGAGAGACAGCGTGTGTTCCTCCGCAGGCTCGCCCGTTTTTTATTCAGAAACCTGGTAATGTCCGTTCTGGCCATTTCTTCAGCACTTGGTGTACATACCATCCAAAACTCCACGCTAGCGATTACATTCCAAGCCACAGTCATCGATGATTGGAGACTTCACCCCGGTCGCTGCACATTGCGTCGTCTCGACGGCTGAGGTCGGCCGGGATCAGAAGAGTGGCTGTACTGCGCGTCCGAGCACGCCGGCGGGTACGGGAGTAGCATTTATCAGAGTTGGATTCGTTATGCTTTTGGACGGATTCTTTTCGTTATCGAAATAACTTGCTCAGTACTGCCAGAAGCGCAGTCATTTGCTACTGTACATCGCTGACTCGACGGGAAGTTGAAGGATGAGTCGGATCGTGTCGGCGCCGACCAGCGCGAAGAAAACGGCTGCCGCTCTGGTCGCGAAGACGAAGAGGCGGAAACAACCAGTCTGACTTACATCGCAGAAACTACGAAAATGACAAGTCTGTTGGAGGATAACCCCTACGTATTGTGTAATTTGACGGTTACTGACACCCTCTTAGAGGGCGTCGCCGCATTGATTTGGACGAAGACAACATCCAACCGGGCGATTGGGATCACACGGGGGGCGGGCGCCTCGCGGCAACTCGCCGCGAGCAATGCCGATGCGCTCCGCCTCCGCAGCCACACAGGCCCTCTCTTAACGGAGGCGTTCGACCCTTGTCTGGACAAGAATACAGGCCTCCTATTGGTCAGACAGGTGGCCGAATGAGAGTCTGGCCAATCAGCACTCTGTATTCTTGTCTGAGACTCTTCCGTCAAGACAGCGCCACAGTGGCGCTCGCCGCGCCCGCTCGGAGCCCCCCGCTTGCGACATAAGGGGCGACGCCGCCGCGCTTCCTTTTTGACGCCTTGGTCGGTACGTCCGCTGTTTTTCCGTCCCCGCCCGCCTCCCTGGGGTTCACCTCGGCTGTGCGCCTGTTTGCGGACGCCCATTGTTTTTCTGGGCCTAGGGCTTCATTCTGACCAGACTCTTTCCTACTTATTCTTACTCGGGGCCGACAATCAAAAAATAGGAAATTGTCAACTGCATACGCGACGCTCTCTCTTTGTGAAACCAGGATCCGACCTGATCCCGCCGCCGGGATCGCGCATGGCATGCCACGATCGACAGAAACGAAGGCTACAGTTATCAGGGCTTACCGGAGGAAAATAAACCAGCCTGGCTCAATCACACGGCGTTTCCGCTCCGCTGTCTCGGGCGAGCAGGAAAGGGAGCAGTTCCGCGGCTCACTGAGGGTGCAAGGCTCATCCTCGGGTCAGGCCCAAAAGCCCATCCGAAGTGAGTTTGGATGGGAAATTGAAGGGCGCCCACAGCGCTCAGTAACGCCCATCCGAAACTCGTTTGGATGGTGGATGAGATGGCATGGGAATGGATGGGCTGTGTGTCCAGCCGTGACGATGGAAGCGCCCATCCAATTCCCCATCCTGACCCGTTCGCGGATGGGGATGGATCATCTGCGTTCTGTCGCATTCCATCAAATGACGAAATCCGATGGAGCCCCGATTCGGTCAGTAGCCCCATCGACAGCTGAAACCGTTGCGGTTGCGATGGACGACACGATGCGCATCTGTTCGATGGGTCCCGATGGAAGCCCCAATTCGAACTTCGCGGAGATTAAATCGCCCCGAGAGCCATCTCGAGACCCGGATCAAGAGAGGGATCAGTGCGCTGCCACCCGCCATTGCCTGCCGGCCAGCAGCCGGCGGCGTTTTTGGCTGCCTGGCGCGGGTACCCGGCGCTACTACGGGGGCTGGGGTCGGCTCGGCGGGCTGCAGATAGCATACACTTCTCTACTCTAAATACACACTACGGCAACCATGGTAAAACAGCGCCCAACAAGCACACACACACGCACTGCACGCGGCTAGTACTGCAGCAGGTTGCGCTCCAATGATGCCGCATCGATCAGCTGCAGGCCGTTGTCAACGTCCCCGGTCGTGGGAAAGGATGCGTCCATCCGGCGTACCTCAGCCACCCACATCGGAATGTGCCCGTCGCCAATTGCTTCGGTGCACGACGACGTACGCTGCCCAGTATCCAGCTCCAGTACGTTGCGGACCTTTGTAGAAACAAGCGCACAGTGGCCAAGTGTGGCGCGGATAACACGCCCGTCGGTAGGCGTCTTGGGCTCAGTGATGCGGTTGCTGGCCCCCACCGCCATGTAGAGCGCCGCCAACGCGTCGAGGATGTCCGAGCGTCCTCGGAGCGACATGTAGTACGCCGAGGACTCCAGGAGCTTGGCAGTCTGCTCGTCCAAGGTCTTCGGGTCGAGTCCGAGGGCCGAAAAGTAGGTGCTGATGATGAGGTCCGTCCACGCTTGGTGCAAGTGGGGCTTGACGCGCAGCACCAGCATGGAGATGCGCACGTTGACGTAGATGGAGCTGTTGCGGCGGCTGGCGCGTCGCATGAACTCGTTCAACCACGCCTCCGCCTTGGCCCGCCCCACCTTCATGCACGACTCGGTCGCGTCGATGACGGTGTCCCAGTTGTCGTCGCAGATGGACAACACAGCGACCGTCTCAACGGCCGTTGCAAACTTGTTGGCCAGTACGTCGCGGTACACCTTCTGTGAGGCGCGCTCATCCACATGGACAGAAACGAAGAAGAATACATCACCATGCGCAGACGATGGGGGGGTCAGTATCAGTCAACAGAGACCGCCACCAACAAGAGCCACGACGTAGAAACAAGTGCGCGTACAGAAAAGAGAAGGAAGATACACGATGAGATGAACAAACGCACCTTGACCTCATCAAGCAGCTTCTCCTCGAGCTCCTCCGTGTTGCCAGCGTCCACCTTGTCCGGCAGGGCCGCCTTCTTAGCGACGTCGGCCACTGCGACCTTCACGGCGGCCTCGACTTTGCGCACGGCGACAAGCGCCTGCTGGGATAGGTCTGCGCAGGTGTCCACATTCGTGGCCAGGTCAAGCATGCGCGCCGCTGTGTCGTTTGTGCGAGCACACAAGGCGGAAATGTCCACGCGCAAGTTGGCCGTCGACGCGCGGACGGCGTTTTCAATCACTTTTGAGGCCTTGGTCGCCGACGGGCCGAGACTGGCGACGGCAGTGTCGGCCGCCGCCGTAGTTTCGGGAGATGACGTAGATAGCGGGTACTCGACAGCTGGCGAGGGGATGCTACGGCTTGGCCTCCACGTCAGAGGTCGTGTCGGCGCGGGGGACTGAGGAGCCGAGTCGATGCCGCTTGCCCCTGGTGTTGAAAACCCACTGCTTCACCCGCCCAGCGAGCGAGCGACAGTCGCCGCGGGTGATACTGCGCCGTCAGCCGCCCCTGCGCGGGCGGCCGCTCCCAAAAAAGGGATCTCTCCGGCTCCGCCGTTGTCGATATCGGCGCTGGCGTTGTCGCCGGCACCGGTGCCGACGTCGATGACTATCCTCGGACCTTCAGCGTCCTCCGACTTTTCCATGCGTGCGGTCGCAGGAGCGGTAGCCCCGCCAGAGGCGCCCACGGGCGCTGCACTTGAATTAAGGCGAGTGAACAGGCCCGTCCCTGCAGCCGGGGTGCGAGGCGTTGCGGGCGGTCCAGGGCCCGCACCATCGACCGACGCGGCGTTAGTGAGGCGCTTGGCCGCGGCTTTCGCCCCGGCCCGCTCCAGCTGACGTGCCAGGCACGCCGCAGAGATGCGGTGCCCGCGGCGGCGGATGCCGGAGACCATAGGAGAAGCCGACGTGATGGTCCCGTTGTGACGGGGGACAGGATGTGTGATCCCCGTCGTCTGGCGCACGGTCGGCACCGTCTGCATCACGAACCCAAACACCGTGGCCGTCTTGGTGCCGAGCGGGGACACCGGCGCCGTCGGTCCCTGTGACGGACGGGGCAGGACGTCGGACGCGCCGAACGGCGGCGCCCTGCGGGGCGGCGCGCGAACGCGCGGAGAAGCCGTGGCTGGGTACAGCAGCGAGGCGCGGACCAACCAGGCGTAAGGATTGGCAACTTGCTCAAGTGCCGGTGAGCCGGCCGGCGGGTACGTCGGCGGACTTGGGGCCAGCCGCACTGCCGCGGGGCTCGCGGTGGCACTGGAGCCGGCCGACGAGATGCCAACGGGCGACGCGGCCACAGGCCGGCGCGACTTCTCGATGCCAATCGTCGGGCCGAGGTGAAGAGCCCGGCCCTTGCCCTTTACACGGCCAGTGGGCATCGACGGAGATGCGGTACTCGGAGACTCCGTAACGCCAACGGGCGTTGTCGGCGATGCACCAGCCGCCAGAACCATCATGACGTTGGCGGCGTCTTGTGTACGGGCACTCCCATCCTCCTTGTCGTTGTTGTCTTCTTGGGACACAATGGCGGCGGCAGCAGCCGTGGCGGCGGCCACAGCGGCAGCCTCTTGCCGAAGCTCCATCTTGCGGGCGCGGTCGGCCGGGGTGGGGGAGTTCATCGTCGAGCTGTTAGACGGAATCACTAGGGTGAGGTTGTTGGGGAAGCGGAGAAGGAGTAAAGTGAGAGCCAGCAACCACGGTGAGCGGCAGTCGGGGTGGTGGTAGTGAGGATGGAGGCTCAATCGGGAAGTGAAGGCGCCAGACCGACGCAGCATGAAATACACCCCGCACCCCCGCCGTCGGACGCAGTCGAAGCGCAAAGGGGCCTCACCCACGCACGTGAGGCAGGCAATGGCTGGGCTGACCGAGGCACCCCCACAAAGACCAGATAATGGTAGGCAGGGGAGGGGCTCCCACCTCGCCCAACCGCTACCACAAAGAAAAGAGTGAGCAACGTACCGCCAGGATTGATCGGCACCGATAGTTCCTCGGGCGACCGACCCCCCGTGGGCCCCCCATCGACAATGGGAAGACAACAGCAGGGGCGTCGTAGTCCATACACACCGTGCGGGCGACAAAGAGGTCGGCCCGATGCCGGCTGGCTGGCTGGCGCCGGCGCCAGTGAGGGTGGCAGGGGATACGAAGAGCGTAGAGGCGCCGCAGACACGCCGCCGGAAGGAGGGTGGCCGCAGAGCGGAAGAGGCACGAGGTGCAACGAGAGCCAGACGTGCACCAAGCCAGGCCTCAGTGGGGGTAGCGGGCGGTGGACGTAAACGCCCCGCCACTGGCAGCCCCACCCCCCCCCCCCCCCCCCCCCCCCCCCCCCCC
>ENA-ORXR01003732-ORXR01003732.1-marine-metagenome-genome-assembly--contig:-NODE-3732-length-13406-cov-14.804637_pt1 | contig 13406 bp, 10 predicted proteins | sample MGYA00237866_ERZ511479 | MGnify/ENA metagenome assembly ERZ511479 | reverse complement strand
CCCCCCCGCCTCCTCCAACTCCTAACGGGCCGGCACGGAGAGCTCCTCGGCGCGGCCGCCGCCGAGCAGCGCCAGCGCGCCCGGTTCTGGGAGTCAGGGACGGCGCCGCCGCGCATCTCGGGGACGTCGCGGAGTTGATTTGGGAGGAGTGGGAGGCTGTATCTCCGGAAACCATTGCCCACTGTTGGGCAAAGGCATGCATACTGCCGTTGGCAATGGAGGCCCGTTTGCTGGCTGACCACTGTGACTACCGCGCCTCGTCTCGTGGTATTGAAGATGAGGTAAGAGATATTGTTGGTATGATGGGCACCTGTGATGTTGCTCAAGAGTGCTTTGGTGAGGCAGGCGCGGCCGAGAAGGAGTTGGTGGTGGAGGGCTGGTTGGGATTGGAGGACGACTTGCATGCCATTGAGGACACCGTGGACGTGGAGTGTGCCATGGGGCGTGCAACGGCCGACATAATGATGATTACGTTATTCTATTTCCGCTCTTGTGTTTACCCCGCCCAGCTGCTTCCCGCACAGTGCGAACGCATGAGCTCTCACTTGGGCGCATCCTGGGTCGGGAGGGGGGGGCAGTGAAATAATGACGGCCTGTAGGCAATGATCTTTTCGTCAGGGAGACGGGGCCCATGGAAGAGACCGTGCGCCCGTGCTTGTGACTTTCCGACCGACAAGCAACTATCAACAGGCTCTTAGAGACTTCTCACATGAAAGCTTTCTCTCGCTATATGCTTTTTTCGTGCATGGTCGGTGTCTTAGGAGCCGTGTCGGCCAGACGTCAAGTGTTCCGAGGCTTCTCAATAGTGCTTTCATGCTAGGAGTTGCGGTTGTGTCGTGCTGAAATCAGGCTGCACATCGTCTAGTCACTGCATAGAAAATTCTTGACCGCTTATCGTAACCAGAATATTTTAGAAGATCTACACTGTTCAACTGCGTTCCAAGCTCATATCGGTCGCGCAGCAGACGGGGTGTCTAGTGGGTGAGACAACACGCCCGGCCAACCCCACCCAGTACGGGGGGAAGGAGGGCCTGACCGCGGCGTCGGGTAGTCCTTTCGGGGAATACTCGCCCCGTCAGAAACCCCCGAAGAGCAGACACGTACGGCCGCGACCGGGAGAAGGCACCACGAGCAAGAAGCACGAGTTTTATGACCGGAATTTTACTTTCCCGGGTCGAGGGCCCCGACGCGGTCCCCACGTCTCGCCCTCTTGAACCCATTCAGACCCCATCCACAGACGGCCCGCCGGCCCCTCCCGTCCGAGTGCCCACAGAAACCACACCAAGAGTGAGCGACGAAAAATTGCAACTTTTCACACAAATTGCAACCGCTTGGAAAGGCCTCCCGCCTTCCTTGCCCGTCCTCTTCCCCATTCCCCCCCCCCCCCCCCCACCACCTACGATGAAGGCAGCCGAGTTGCTACCAGCGGTGGATGCCCTCATGGAGAATGGCGCATCCCTGGTGGACGCCTTGCAGGCGGTTTCGAACCCGCCCGAGCTGACTTTGGCGGCCCTCAAGACCGCCTACGACCGCCGCGGCGCGGCGCCGCCCGGCGACCATGGCAACCGCCTCCTGGACTCGGAACAGGAGGAGACTATGGTAGGGGTTATCCAAGCGTTCAGCATCAACGACCTGCCGCTCTCTCGGTTGCAGATACGGAAGATGGCAGGGCAGCGGTTCTGTGTACAGGTGTCGGAAAAGTGGGTCCGGCTGTTCCTGAAGCGCAACAACAAACGCGTACGTACCCGCACCTGCAAGGCGCTGGCGGACAAACGAATGGGGGCTCAGGTGGTTGCCAGCGTCAATACCTTCTGTTCGAAGCTGAAAGACTTCCTCGAGACCCACCACTTCCCCCCATCCGCCGAAAGGAACTTTGAAGAGACCCGGGTGGTCGTCAAGGGCAGCAACCTCACCACGCAACGGGTCTCATCTTCGGGAAAGGAGCGCCTAAACGTGGCATCGACTCGCAACTCTACTGTCGCTTCGTTGTTGTCGTTTGTTGCGGCCGACGGGTCCGTCTTCCTCAGCGTCTACGTTTTGAAGGCCAACTCTGGCGAGGGCGACCGGTCACCCACCAACTTCACCCTCGAGCCGGCCCTGCAGGCCTCACGCCGGTCGTGGCCGAGGTTCTTTAGTTGGACCGACACGGGCTACCTCAACGCCGAGCTTTTTGGGCGGGTGGTTGACCTGGTGGCGGCCGAGTGGCGTGTCCGCAACCCCGGTTTGCCTCTTCTCCTCTTTGGGGACCAGTGATCGGCCCATATGAGCACCGAGACGCTGCAACGGGCCCTGTCGCTTGACGTCTTCCTCTTCTTCCTTGTCTCAAACGCCTCTCACGTCTTGCAGCCGCTGGACGCTGCACCTTTCGGGTGTTTTCACCGGTCTTTGCGTGTCTACAACGACCAGTACGTGTGGGACGCCCTCATGACCGGGGAGAGCACGCGTGACGCCCTCCTAGCCACAACCTACCACTGTGGGAGGAGGTCCTTTACCCCTTCCTTGGTTAAGAGGGCATTTAAGACCACGGGGCTGTGGCCGTTTGACTCGGCGGTGGTGCTGGCGCGTGCTCGTGAGAACTTGGGCATCGCTGACGATGGGAGCTCTGCGCGGGCCCAAGCAGCGGCTATGGCGTCGGAGGTGCTCGCGGAGGCTCGGAAGAGGGTGGCCATTGGCAAGCGGCGTGTGTCGGGGGGTTCCACAGTGGTACAGCGGGGCACCATCCACTACCCTTACAACCTCATCAAGGCCGCCCGCGAAAAGGCAGCGGAGGTGGCCGCGGCGGCAGAGGAGCGCCGAAAGACCAAGGTGGCGCGGGCAGAGAAGGCCGTCGCCAAGACCAAGGATGACCGAAGGGCGGCTGTGAAACGGTTCGAGTTGACCTGTCGTGTTTGTAGCTTGACCAGGAACCGAGGCGGGCAAGCCTGGTTGGTCTGTCATTGCGGTCGCTGGCGGGCATGCCCGAGGTGCAAATCTACCCAAACCGCCTCTAGTTCCATTGCGGCACACAACTAGATTTGTTCAGTTGAAGGGGGGGCCGAGTCGACGTAGGCGAGGGGGTGTGGCGGGCCTTGTTACTTCTTGTGTCCTCGTCTTGTATCTCTTTTGGCCCACAGTCGGTTGCAATTTGTGTGAAAAGTTGCAAATTTTCGTCGCCGCCCGCAACACCCCCCCGACGCCCCAGGGCCGATGCGGCCAGACTCTCGGAAATAAGTCGAGGCTTCTTGCACCGCCGTAAGGCAGGTCGCGGAGCGATGATACATGACACCCCAGGATGCCGCAGTGTCGGGCACCCGGCGTAATCCCCTTTGGAGACCTTAGAGCATTCCCACCAATGTCGGGCCAACGCCATATTGGGCACACGTTGCAGAAACGTGTCTCAAATTCTCCGTTGGCCAGTTCTCGGGGTGGGTAACAATGTCGAACGTGCACGCGGCGTTGCCAACGGAGGTCAAGCGAGTTAAAACGCGAATGTACTTGCGTCCGATTCGGGGTCGGAGCCGTTGGCCCCGGGGCCCATGCAGGGAGAGACGCCGCGAATCCGATAGACCACGACTCACCCAGACGGTAGGCGCGCTGCACGCGGTCGGGCCCGGGCCCGGCCTGCGGCCGGGCCTGGCAGTTTCGGGCCGGCCTGGGGCTTGGGGGACGCCGCTGGGGTCGAGATATCGGTACCCTCGACAGTCACAGGAGTCCGGTGGCGGAGCAGATTCCGATCTGCGCGCCCATGCGAGGGTCGCTGACGGGGTCGGTCGCGAGCGTCATGGGGGGGCGGGATTGCGCGCTCGTCACTGCGTCAGCCCGTCTTTCGTGATCGCGCGGCCCACGGCTAACCGTTGGATCGCGGTGTACGGCGCTTCCGCCGCCACTGTGGAGGGCCGTCATGGGCACCCCAGCAGGGGCAGCTCATGGCCGCCGCCGGGGGGGTGCGTACAGTTGCTCCTGGGGGGGGTGCGTACGGCTGCTCCTGGGTGGGGGGTGCGTGCGGCTGCTCCTGTGGGGGAGGGCGTGCCTGGCGCCGCCGGGGTGCGTGCCGCTGCCATCCGTGGGCGGTGGCTACCGCTTGCTCGGGGGCACGTACCGTAGCTGCCAGCTCCTCGTGGCTGCCTACTGGCTACGGGCGAGGCCGACGGACGGGCGGGGGGGGACCGGCGTCGCAGCGGTGTCGTCTGTCGCTACCCCGGCGGTGTGGCGCGGGACTGTCGTGGCGCTGGGTGTCGGTGCGGGTGGACCAGCTGGGTGGTGGTGGCGCCTGCCGCTGCTCCGTCGGTGCGGCCTGGGACGGTCGCGACGCTGCGCACGGGCGGGGGGGTGGTCCGACTGGGTAGTGGGGACGCCTTCCGCTACCCCGGCGGTGCGGCGAGGGACGGTCGCGGCGCTGAGTGTGGGGGCGGGTGGACCGGCTGGGTGGTGGCTGCGCCTGCCGCCACCCCGGCGGGCGGCCCGGGACGGTAGCGACGGCGCCTGTGGGCGGGGGGGTGGACGGCCCCGGGTGGCCGTGATGCCTGCTGCCCCCCACGATGGGCCTAGCACCCGATGTTCAAGAGCAGATGGAGCAGCTGCGGGAGCTGATCAAGGTCCTGCTCGGCGTGTCGGCCATCAAGGACGACATGGCTGACATTATCTCCGACTTGGTCAAGCTCTTCCAACAACTGGAGGTGCGCTGCCCGCAGCTGAGCTGCCACTTCCACGTGTCGGGCGTGTCCAAGAGAACCGGCGACTCGTTCTTTGTCGTGGTCTACGACGACGCCGTCATTGCTTGCGACGATTCCAAGCGAGTCATCAAGACTGTGTACACCCACCTACACAGCAAGGCGTCGATGGTGATGTCGGCGGCGATTTTCCGCAACTCGTCGGCGCGTTTGTCGCGTCCTCCCGCTGGCGGCGGCGCCCGCCTACTCGTCAAGGCCGGCGCCCCGTCTGCCACAAACAAGGACGAGTTGGAAGCTGCGGGGTCCACAACCAACGGCGAGCGCCAAGGGCCCCTCGAGGCCGTTATCGGCACTGGTGAGAATGCGGCAGCTGCTCTGCCGGGAGCGTCGGACGGAGGGGCACCGCAACTTGGCGCCGACGGCCAAGCTCCGGCTCTCACCGTTCCGAGTGCTGGAGGAGAGAAGCGGCCGCCCAACGTGACCCTCCATGGGCACAATGTGCACGATTGGGTGCCACCGGGGTGCGAGGGGGAGGTGGATCTCGAGGCAGAGGAGTGGGACGAGGATGGCAACATCATCCCCTCCGTCGCCAGTGCGCCGCCCTCGCTGTCGGCGCCTGGTGTGATGGAGGTTGGCGGCTTTGCGGCGGCGGGTGTCGGCTTTGCGCCGCCGGCCGTACACATCCCGTCAGAAGAGGCCAACGACGCGGTGGAGGCTCTTTTTTTGGCGGTCAAGGGGGGCTGGGTCTGGATTCTCCGCTCGACGCTGACCGCGGTGCTTCTAGCGCTGGTCGCCTTCCGCGGGTTGGCGAGTAAGGCGTCGCTGCAGGGCATGCTCGTCTGGTGGCCGCTGGCTATCAACAGCCGCCACATTGAGGACGGCCCGGACTCCGCGACGAGCAGGAGGGGACGGCGCGGCCGCGCAGGCGACCGGCTGCTACCACAGCAATATCCCGTGGAGGTGCAGCGGCGCCACAACCCAACGGGTGAGCGGCGGCGCGACACAAACAACGTGGTCGACGTGGACTACATCATTCTCAACGAGGTGGCGCCCGCGGCAGCGCACCAGACCCCCATCAACGAGGTCGTTGCCATGCTGCTTCTCCTTTTTGACAAGGAGAAGTCGATCGTGTCGGCGGTGTTTGACAAGAAGCTCGCTGAGCATGGCATCATGCGCAAGGAGGAAAAGGCACCACCCGAGGCTGGGGCGCTGGCGTCGATCACCATCGCTGACGTCCTTGCGCGGGGGGGGTTTAGCGGCGCTCCGCTTGGCAACTCGTCGGCCCCCGCGTCGGCGACGCCCTCCGACAGGTCGGCCGCCACCTCGACGCAGGCGACGGGCGACGCTGCCAGCGAGGGCGTCAGTGCCGCCGTGGCGGCGAGACTGGCGGCACGCCGGACGGCTGGCCTCTCCGGGCAGCGCGCTCTGGCCGCCCATCAGGCGGCGGAGGCCGCCAAGAAGGCGATGCGGTCGGCAGCCCGCACTTTGAAGCGGAGCGGCGGCGAATCGGCCACCACGCCCAAGAAGCGGGCCCGAGTGGAACCGGCGCTGGTCACGCGCAGTGACGCGTTGGCCTCGGAGTTCCAGGCGCCCGACCTGATCCCGCTCACGGACGGGCAGGGTTGCGCCGTTCTCGTGGAGGCGGAGATGTTGGACGGCCACACGTACAACACATTGGCGACGAGCTGGCCGTCCTTGGAGATGGACGCGCGCGTCACCGAGTTTGAGTTCAAGACGGCCTCGGCAGAGGAGTGGGCCGCTATTGCCGAGCAGCAGAAGGACCTGATGGTGCTCCTGGAGGAGACCGCCGTCCGGCGGGCGCGCAAAGGTTTGATGGCCAAGATGGAGGAGGTGCGCGGCGCCAACATTATCGACTCGGACCAGCAGCCCCTCGTGTACGTCACTGTCGCCGCACAGGGCGACGCCATGGAGATCAAGCTGACGTCGGCCACGCTGCAGGCCATGGTTGACTTGCACACAGCGTGCATGCGTGTGCAGGTGTTCCGCACGGCCGTCGAGTGGCTGCGCGACGCGGCGGGCTACACCAGCTTCCGCGTCCCGGACTTTTCGGGGATGGGGCACGCTTCCAATGCGGCGCTTGCCAACGAGGTCGTGACCTTCTTCCTCTCGAGCCACCCGACCAACACGGCTTGGCGGCTGGCGTCTACGGCGTCCGTCGGCGCGGAGCAGGACGTCGTAGTGCCCGCCCATCTTCTCGTCAAGAACGCGCAAGACGTTTGCATGACCGACGACGTGATCACGGTCAATTCCATCATCTTGGCGCGCTGGTGCGTCGGCAACCGCAAAGACTTTTGGGTGCTGCACTGCTCCTTCTTCCTCGAGTTTCTGTTGGCGGACGAGGCCGGCGTGGCGGCCATGACCAAGAAGGTGCACGCCGCGGCTGGCGGCGCTACTAAGGTCATGGGCATCTGCAACATCGACAACGCGCATTGGATTGCGTTGGGCGTCGAGGTGCCGAAGAAGACCGTGTGGCTTTACGACTCGGGCGCGCACTTCAAGGACCTGCAGAAGAAGGTGTCTGCGGCGAGCAAGCAGATGCAGCTGTTCGGCAAGAGCATGCACGTGCTGATGCAGAAGGAATATCCGGAGAAGGCGGCGGCTTTGGCTGCCGAGCCGGTCAAGGCGTCCGAGACGGTCAAGGCGGCCGAGCCGTTCAACGCTGCCGACCTGGTCAAGGCGGCCGAGCCGATCAAGGCGGCCGAGCGGGCCAAGGCGGCCGAGCGGGCCAAGGCGGCCGAGCGGGCCAAGGCGGCCGAGCCGGCCAAGGCGGCCGAGCCGGCCAAGGCGGCCGAGCCGGTCAACGCGGACGAGCCGGCCAAGGCGGCCGAGCCGGTCAAGGCGGACGAGCCGGTCAAGGCAGCCGCGGCGGCGGTGGCCCCCATCGCGGACCATGTGGCGGCCAAGGTTGGGGATATCGTCGAGGGCGGTGGCCCGTCCGGCCTCTCTACCGTGGCGGATGGGGCGAACGCCGACGACGCCACACACGGTGTCATCGCGGTCGAGGGCGTCGGCGAGGCTGTTCGCGCCGGTGGCACCAAGCGCCCCGATGCGGGCAATGCGAACAAGGTCGCCAGTGAGGTCGACAAGGCCGCCGATGTGGTGGAGGGCACGGACGCGGCCAAGGCCGTCAATGCGGCCGAGCGCTCCGCTACGGCGGACGCCACGTGCCCTCCCAAGAGCACAGCCCCGAACCTCAGCGCCGTGGCCGTCAACTCCACCAAGAAGGCCAAGCCATGGAGCACCCGTCGCTTCAGGGTCCCCGCACAGACAGACTTAACAAGCTGTGGTCCGTTCGCTTTTTCTTTTTCGTGGCATCAGGCGCATGCAGTAGATTCAAAGGTGCTCGCGTGTGATGCGTTTGCTTTGCGCTTGAGTATGGTGGCAGCAGTGGTCAGGGACTGGTCTGTGGACGGCGGAGAATCGGCTGCACTCGAGCAGGCAGCGCGAGACCAACCATAGGATGAATACAGGAGAGAGATGAGGAAGCGCCATGGCCCCTATTTATTGTCAAGCTGCCACAATGGAAACAACAGCCACCCTATAAAAAAGAAAACAGCAGCTGTGCACTCCGTCCCTGCTACACAGTGGGCACTGGCGATAGCTCGGCGCGCGGCAACTGGTTATCGGCCGCTCCTTCAGCGGCGACCTGCATGCTGCTGGTATCTGAGCAGCTAGCACGCAACCCGCCACTCCGGAGCGAATCGGAGAGCCGCTGAGGTGGTCACCCAGGCGCGGCGAACCGGGTCTCCGACTTGGAGACGGTCCTGCTGTCCCACGGTTCCCCGCCCCCACCTCCACTGCGTCGACCTGGTCACCACAGTGTGTCTCGCCAGCGCCACCAGGGTCACTCACTCCAGTCCGCCCCCCGGTCCCAAGGAGGGGAGGCACGCGGTGGACCGCGCACAGGAAGAGCACGCCGGTAGGTCGGGCGGGAAGGCGGGCAGCCGGTGCCAGGGGGCCGTGGCGGAAGGCTGGAATGAAGGTCGTTTCCCCCGCCCCCGAGGCTCTACGCGCGCTCGCATCCTTAGCGCCTCAACGGGTCTGCCAAGCGGCAGCTAAGCAGCGTGGACATGAGACCAGGACCAGGCCGAGGGGGGGCCACATAAACAATTGTGACGATTATGAAAGTGCGTCGATAAATTGGGACGCACCAACTCCGTTTGAAACGGATGGCTGCCTGCGTCGGACACGAAGCGGGCACAAGGGTGCTTCACATAGCCCTTTCACGCCACCTGATGCCGCTGGTCATGGGCACTCGAAATGAGGCCGGCCAGCCTCCTACTCCCAGGAGCGTCTAAGCTCCAGTGACTGAACGAGCACATACATACATCTGTTCTCTGCCAACGGGCTCCGCGTGCAAGAGACCTGCAGCAACAAAGCGCACACCACCACGTAGTGTCCCCGGTCCCGGTTTTACCATACCGGCCGGATGCCTTGGTACTACACCATAGCTCTTTCTCGGCCGAACACTGTCACATCCTGCTCACAGAGAAGGGAAAGGGGAGAAGGCGAGTAGCTGGAATTCTCAAAGCTAAAGCTGATAATGTAACTGAGTGGTCCGGCCACGGGATGAAGTCACCGCCATGTTGCGGCACAGATGGGCTTGAATGCTAGCCAGCGCCATCACGGCTGCCCTATAAACCTGCCCGTGTTCATATTGCGGTTCTTTGAGCATATCGGCAGGCTGACCATTATCAATGCTGTTATTATGAGAAAAGCTTGTTCACTTGATGGTGCTCCCGGCGGGGCTAGTCCCGAGCCGGGCGGCTACCTAATGAAGAGTGGTGGGGCAGACGTGTGTCCCGGCGTGCGCCCTGCAACGCACGCTCGAACCCGACGTGTGTGCCCCGCGCTCGCCGCTCTCGCGGCTCTCTCCCCGCGGTATCCTTAGTCATGATAGGCCCCTGTCTTTGCCACCAGTGCGTGGCGGCCCGCTGGCAGTGTTGCGTGGCTGGACCTGGTAGCCACTGTCAGCGGGCCGGATGCGGCGCCGGTCTCCCCTGCGCCGAGCGGTCGCTCATCCGCCGGCCTGACAGGTGGCTTGGCGCCACCAGTCCCCGGTAATACTCACAGTTATACCCGCTCAGGTATGCGAGGTGTGAGCCCTATCATTTCGAGTTATCAGAGACGCTTCTGTGTCGCGGCCATGTCATTCCCGCGCCATGAAACCCGTCCATGAGATATTGCTGCGGGGGACTGGCTGTTAGAAGCGGGACCGAGCTGTCGAGACACCATGAGTGGGATTTATGGCTGAACAAGAAGAGTAGCGATAGGGCAAAGTTTCTGCTGGGTCGGTGCTGTGCCATCATTGTGCCCTGCTGAGAACGAGGCCAACCATGCCGCATCATGCATATGTCACTGTTTCTTCCTTCTCAACAGGTCCACTACGAGCCGGCTGCCTTCTAGTGCATCTTTTAGTACAGATGGCGCAAACTGTGAAAGTGCTTCCCCCGTAATCCTGCAGCTCTGACCCAGCATCGTCTCCTCGACGGTATGATATAGAACGCACCCTCTGTAGTGTGCTCGCGCCGGGCAGTCCGTCGCAGATGACATACTTTAGTGACGTCAGCCGTCCTTCTTCCCCAGACAGACCTCTGTAGTTAGATGGTAGACGGCAGGAAAGGAAAGTGGCCCGCCGTTGGCGCTTAACCTTTGTTTTAGGTGTAGCTCGGCCTATTTGTCGACGGCTGGGAAACCAACCTGTCCGCCCTTTGATGTGAGGGCTTTTGACTACGAGGCTTCTGGTGAGAAGGCGCCACAGCCCATCTTTTATGGCCTGTTCCGTCTCTGCACTGGTTCTGTTTCTTTGTGTTCTTCGTGGGCGGCCGCCTTTTGCACCCCGCAGGAGGATATTACTGTGTTCGTGTGGTGCTTTGAACTGCAGCTGGTGCCAGTGTCGGAGTGCGCGCGGGATGAGTTGCGGGTGACGTGCGTGGCGGTAGAAATGAGCGCGTGGCCATGCAGGAAAGTCGACGGAAGCAAGCAGCATGTTGGACAGTGTTTCTGACGGCAAAAGGGGCAGGAAATAAAAAGACCATCACTGCTCTGTTGGCCTACAATCACACCCCACCCGCTCACACACAGAAGCAACCAAAGCATGGAAAAAGAGAGGCAAAGGGCGATGGCGGACGTCGGACCTCCCGATAGCCCGGCGGTATAGGATGAGGAGGTTGTTGATGGCCCCTATCAACCGCATCTGCACGACGAACCTGTCTTGCCCGAGGTACGTCAGGTGGTTCTTGAGCGGCTTGTTGAGTGAATGACGGTTCTCCGCCGCCGACGTCTTGTGCATTCCCGAGCGCTCGGGGTAGTTGTTGGCGTCAAACAGCGGGGAGCACTTGTGCGCCGACGCGTGAAAGCGGTCCAGGGCCCACGCCGTCTTGGAGAGCCTTACCAACCATGGCACCCGGCGCGTGGCATTGCGTGCCGCTTGACATGCAGTGTCAAAGTAGATGGTGGCGGGTAGGCGTGCGAAACGGGCAGTCAAAGCAGCAACAATGCCGGCGGGGCTCTCAGCACTCTCCAGCACTTCAAAACCAATCAAAATCCCACAGGAGCAAAGATAAGAAACAACACCCGGGGTAAAAGTTGAGTGGGTCAAGAAGGCGTGGCGGCAGTCGTCGTCCCCCAGCCCCCCATCCTCCATGTCCGCCCTCTTCCGCTTTGACGTCTTCTTGGGGTTGAGCTTGGCTTTCTCCCTGGCAGCACTGGCGGCAGCGGCCGCCACGGCGTCAGCTGGATGCACGCGCACTTGCTCAAGGTCGGGGAACACTATCCCCGACAGCACCTCGTCAGCTTGGGCGCCGGCACGGTCTTGTGACTCCTGGACGGCGACGAGGCCGGATGGGCGACGGCCAGGACGGGGCGGCTGCCGCGCGAGCCACGCGCGGAACTTGGCGGCGTCCGTGTCCGTCCACTCCGCCTCGTAGGTCAGCGCGTCTGCGCTCATCTCGGACCTCCACAGGTTCTCCATATGGAGGTCCGTGTGGATGGAGAACATCAGCAGCTCCCCGGCGGCGCGACACATCTCGGGGTCGCCGTCCATGTCGGTGGCGAGCAGGTCCAGCATCGTCCAGACGACGTGGATGGACTCGACGCAGTGGGCCAGTGGCATCCAGTCGCGGCTCAGCTTACCGTCAATCAGCGCCTCGGCCAACTTCGTCAGGTCGTCCAATGAGCCGCCCGCAAACACGCCAATCACGGGCTCGCACAAGAATGTGCGGAAGAAGGCGTACATGATCGCCCACCGCTCCCGCCTGACAATGGGCAATAGCTCCGCCGAGCCGAGCGTCGAGGGGATGAAGTTGCAGTACTTGTACTCTTCGTACTGCACGGACGCCGGCGCCTGCCTGGTCGTGGGTCCGCCACCTTGCAGGGTGGAGCACGCGTCGCCGTCGATGGCGGTCAAGGGCGAGGCCGCGGTCAAGTCGGGAGGGGGGGTCAACGGTGGGGGGCCTCCGCTTCGCGGCGAGGCTGGCGGCTCTGAGGCCGGCGGCGACACCCCCCCGTCGGGCTCACGAGGCACGGAAGACAGTTGGAAGAAGGAGTTCCAGAAGCAAGACGCCGCCCACGCCGCCGTCGCCGTGCGGTGGCCGGCGCTCGCGTGGTCGCCGTGCGGCGGCAGGGTGCCGCTGCCGATGGAAAACTTGGAGATTGCCTGCTGGTCCGCCTTGACGTACGTCACCTCCTCCCCAAATCCCGCCTTGAGCCGTTGGCGGATACATTTCCGCACCTTTGCCGCCGCCACCGAGCAGGCATTGTCGATGGAGATGGGGATGGTTGGCACATTCTGCGTCACGCGGTCAAACGGGTGGGACGCGTCGCGGAAGATGCCAATCGTCTGACCGTCCGCGACGACCGCGGCGTACGGTGTCTGACTGCACCCGTAGCATGTGCTGCACTTGTACAGGTTGCGAGGCACAATGAGTGTGCGGGAGTACTCGTCGGTGGCGCGGCCAAGGTCCTGGCGCGACTTGGCCGAGTCGCCGTCAAAGATGGCGCCTGTGCAGTGAAGCTGGAAGGCCGACGTAGCCGACGCAGCCGAGATGCTGCTCTTAGTCGCGATGATGGTGAACAGGATCACGTCCAAGAACGTGCGCGTGTACACCGTCCGCGCCGAGTACTGGAAGAGCCCGAGATGCGCGCCGTCAAAAGGCACGACCTTGCCGCAATTGTCGTTGGAGCACACGCCGTCGTGCGTGACGACGGCCACCCGCCCGCTCAACGTATGCAGCACGGCCTCCTTGGCAGCCTGTAGCTCTACGATGGCATGGCCACAATGAACGCACCGCTCCTCGTACAGCTTGACGTCGTTGCCCTCCGGCATCACCTGGCCGCGCGCAATGGCGTCGTACCGTGCGCACTTGGCCGTCTCTGAGGCGCACGGCAGCAGGTTCCGCGCCCGCCGCATACGGTCCGTGTCCGCAAAGACTCGGGGATCCCCTTTCTTGGGGCGTCGAGTGCCGCGCGGCAGCGGTGGGGGGGCTGCTGGAGCTTGGCCTTGTTGTCCTTGCTCGTTTGTGCCGTCGCCCTTAGCCCTGTCGTCGCCCGGCGCGCCATCCAAACCTCCCTCAGCATTGGCCCCCTCGTCGCCCGACGCGGCATCCTCCATATCGCCGTCCCTGTTGACATTCTCCGCACCGACGGCATCCTCATCTAAACCGGGATCGTCGTCAAAAGCGCCGTACCCGGCTGCCGACGGCTTCACAGCGAGGGAGTGCACACAACGCACGTTCC
>ENA-ORXR01003731-ORXR01003731.1-marine-metagenome-genome-assembly--contig:-NODE-3731-length-13407-cov-18.032783_pt1 | contig 13407 bp, 15 predicted proteins | sample MGYA00237866_ERZ511479 | MGnify/ENA metagenome assembly ERZ511479 | reverse complement strand
CATCGCACGAGGTACTCCCCCACGCGTCAAAAGACCATAATGACATGACCACATGGGCACTTGTTGCCTTTCACTTTGAAAGGAAAACGAACAATGCTACACAAGCCGAACCCTCTCTGTCCAAATGACAGCAACCCATGAGCGGGCAAGGTGTATTTACCACCGCCATAGCATCACCTGCTGACGGGCATCGGCAGTCAAACAAGCCAAGAAAAACGAAGACACAAGTCGGGCCCACACCGGTCTTGGACCACCCGCCTCAGTTGCGGAAGTGCCCCCGGCTACCCCCGTCCACCGAAGAACTACGACGGCGAATATTGCGCGGAGGTTCCTCCTCATCCTCGTCGTCGCGGCTGAAACGCCGTCCGAGGATGTCGCCCGCGTCAGAACGCACAGGCGAGGGAGGCACCGCCGCCACTTGGCGCAGACGTTCGACCTCCTGAGCGACAATGTCGAAGGCAGCCGCCGAGTCTGCAGCCACGCTCAAGGCCCGAGCCAACACCGGCATGGCGTCCTCATGGACATAGCCATGGGCGTCACGAACCGCCCGGCGTAATGCCTCCGTCTGGCGCTTCCACGCCGACGCCAGGGCGGCCGCATCGACGCCACGAGACACGCGCTGCCCGTCCATCCGACGACTCGGCCCGTCGCCAAACAAGGCCACCGCCGCCTGAAACGCATCAGGCGAAGTCCAAACGTCCTCTTGCGTCGAACGCGCATATCCGCCGGACGCGGTGGTAACACGCTTCTCGCGCACCGGTGAGAGCGACCGCCGGCTAGGGAAAGCAGCCCGAATCGAAGGCCCACCGGCCGCCCGCGTCCCTTGGCGGACAAAACCGCCGTTGCCTTGGGCTGCCGCCGCGTGCGTATCGCCATCGTCGTCCGACCCCCCGCCACATACGGGAAGGGACGCAAATCCCCGACCAGGGTGGTTCAGCATGAACCCGTACTCGGACAACGAGTCCAAAAAGACGTGCACTTGACGCACCGCACACGTCTGCGTGTCCCGGCGGATGACGTCCTTGACCGCAATGGTCCACGGGAAGACTTCCGTGGCCTTGTTTATCTTGTGGAACATGTCCAGCATCGCCTGGCCACCCGGCCTACTGGCCATACGGTGCAGGTCCAACTTGGACATCCGCTTAAGGGCCTTGGCATCGATCCAGGCGAGGACCTTGTCCGTCAACAGGGTATGCACCCACACGGTTGCGAGGAAGTAGTAATACTCCGCGTTGACGACGTGCCATACGGCACTGAACTCGTCAACCAGCTTTTGAGCCATATACGACAGTGCGTAAGGCATCTCCATCCACACCCCGCGGTTTAACCACCAGTGGGGGTAGCGGAGAAACCACCGGGACAAGTCTAATTGATGGGGAGCCCGGATAACACCGGAACACCAAGCGGTGAGAAGCGGCCCGCCGCTCGTGACGCGAGCCGCGTCTTGAGCACGCCGATGGGCGGGGGCATAACTCGGCGCCCGAAAGGGGGAAGGCAACGCTAATGTGCGGGCGTCAAACTTCTCCTCCACGGCGTGTTCAGCCTCTTGATCTGCCTCAATGAGCTCATCAAGGTACTCCTCCATGCCCGCCTCATGGGCGAAAGGCACCGACAACTCCGTGGCCGTACGGCGCGACAGGAAGACGGCCTCCGGCCAAGCCCGACGCAGACGCCCGAAGTTGTTGGCGGCGACCTCAAAGGTCCCCATCTGATGGACGGGGAACAGGAGGGCCCAAGAGTAAAGACGCGTGTGGAAGTCATGGAACGGGCGTCCGTAACGGACCAACTCGTTGGAATAGGCCAGAACCTCATACGCCTGCCGCGCCTCGCCTTGGGTGCCATAGTTGGCGTTGCCGTGCACCTCCGCCACAACGGCGTCGACATGGTCGTCGGAGACCCGTTGAGGATGTCAATGAACCCCGGCGGGACGCCCCAATGGCCTTTTTCAATACGAACTAACGCCACGCGGCGGTTGTTCGTCGCCGCGTCCATTAGAACGTCGTCACTCATGACGGGGACGCCGTCGCGTGTCCCAAGGGACGGAGGGCTGAAGTACGTCCGCCGAAAGGGCGATGGCCCCGCCCCCTCGATGATCGGCGGCTCGGCCTCTTCGTCTTCCGCCCCATCGGGGTCGTTGCGGCCGCGCATGTCACGCCCATAGTCGGCGGACGACTCGTTTCGCCGCGACCGCGAGCCGACAATCGCCTCCGACCCGGCCCGACCCGCTCGGCTACCCACGCCATTGGCACCGCTCCCAGCCGCGCCGGCCGCGTCGGCCATCTGGACGTCGTTGCCGCCGCCCGCCATCTTGGCCTTGTTCTTGCCGCCGGCACACCGCGTCGGGCGGAAGACCTTCGCCAACGCCGCGCCCCCTCCCCCCCCTCAAGACCACAAGCCCCACGCTCTCCCCGCACGACCTAGGGTCAACCGGCTGTACACAAGCCGCGCACCGGACTCCTCAGAGGCTATGAGCCCGACCCCGTTCCCCCGCCCACCGTGTGCGCTCAAGCGCAACGACCCCCACCCGCCAAGGGCAAGGCCGTGACAGCCTCGCCTCGTGACGGACGGGGCACGGCAGACGGAGGACCCGGAGGTCAACAAGTGCGCAAGCGCAGGCCACCGCAACCGGCCCAACTGGGCTACTCAACCCGACGCCTAGTGGCATGGGGAACCGGACGGGCCCTTGAAGTGCCCTACCCCCCGGTGTATCTACCGCGGGCCGAGCCCAGAGGCCCGCCCGGCTGCCCCTGGATGTGCCCTCTGCAGCGCGCGGGCACGGGGCCCCCCGCCCCTGTAGGGGCCGATCTCATGCCTGCGCGGCCGCTGCCGCCCCGTGGGTGCCCAGAGGCTGCCCGTTCGCGCCCTCTTGCCCCCTGGCACGCATCGGCTATTCTGGGCCGCTCGCGACCGTTCGGGCCGCGGGCTCCATCACCCCGCCTCGCGCGAGGGCGTCAGGGGTCTCCCCGATCCCCTTTGCAGGCGCCGGCCAGGGCGTAACGCCCACACGCCCCTTCGCGCGTCGTTACGCGACACCCTGATTGGTTGCCACTTGTGGCGTTCGTGGTGGTGGATCAGTCGATCTGCGCCCACTCACCGGGACGGCTCGAATCTCACCACAGGAGTATGTAGCATATGTCCTTAAAATTTGGATATTGGGCACGGTAGCCCCCCTGACTGATCAGTATTCACGCGGAGGTTTGAACTGATTTGTGGCTCGCCCTTTGGGAGGCTAATTCCGTCTTGTATATCTGTCCTTTCTTTTGTCGTCTCTATTTTGGTGTTTATTCGATATTTATGATCGCTCGGTCGATCGACCCCGCCTCTTTACCGTCTGATAATAAAGGCACCATGGGACCGGGGTTCGCCGTCGTCGGCACCCCCGGCTTCCCATCGGATGTTTCACGAACAGAGGTTCTTCTTCCTCTCCTCTAAGGCGATAGTGTTCACTTTATCGTGCGTCTACGGTCGGTCGCTACTTACTGGTTATTTAACCAACGGTATTAATCCCACACCGTGGTCTGGGCCGGTTTTCTCCTTCGCCCCTACCTCGAGGGACAAGAGTTCCTGATCCGGACGGACCATTCCAGTTTACGCTCGCTGCTGAACATGGGCAGTGCCCAAGGACGGGTCGCTCGCTGGCGCCTCCGCTTGTTGGAGTTCCGTTACAATGTATGCACCAGACCGGGACGGGAGCACCACTGTGCCGACGCTGTGTCTCGTCTCCCGACGCTGGCACCGGATCGGTCCGTCATCCCAGAAGCGATTCCCTGCCTCGCTCTGGCTGACTCTTCCGTGGCTGGGTAGTGCCGAACAACGGGGAGCCAGACAAGGAACAACCGGTCACGCTTGCGCGCATGTTGGCCGGGCAGAAGGAGGACCAGCGGTGCCAAGATCTACGAGATGAGATGGACCAGAACGAGCACTCACGCTTTTCTGAGACCAACGAGGGGCTCCTCGTGCGTGTCGCCCCCCTAGACCGGGCTGTCCAAGTGTACTTCCTGCTCACCCTGCGCCAGGACCTCCTGCGGTTGGAACACGAAGTCGTGCGAGCCGGGCATCCTGGGGTCAACAGGATGTACGCCGCTATTAGGCGCCACTACTACTGGGAGTCCATAGCCGCGGACGTGTACGACTGGGTGGCCAGTTGTGTGTCTTGCGCCAGGAACAGGATTGCACCAATGCGACGCACGGCGATGCTCAAGTTGTTCCCGGCGACGGACCCCTTCGCGAGCCTGTCTATGGACCTCCTCGGACAACTGACAGAGACCAAGACCGGGAACGTCTTCCTCCTGATCATCGTCGACCGGTTCTCGAAGCTGGTACGAGCCGTCCCCCTGGCTGGCATCACCGCGACGGACATCTCGTCGGCGTTCTGCCGGAATTGGATTTCCGTGTACAGGCCGCCGGACACGGTCCTGACGGACAACGGACCCCAGTTCGCCTTCCTGTTCTTCCAGGGTGTGTGAAACCTGATGGACATCCGGAACCTGTGGACTTCCACGTATCACCCGCAGACCAATGGCCAGGTCGAGCGCTTTAACAGGACGCTCGTGGACATGTTCATGCACTACATCGAGGACCATAAGGACAACTGGGACGAGCGCGTCTCCGTCTTGGCGCTGGCGTACAACTCGAGGCCACACCGGACAACGGGCGTGGCCCCCATGGACCTGGTCACCCCACGTCGCCTGAGCAACTCCTCCCTGGAACGGATTCCGGACGGCATGACACCGGACCCGAGCCAGTCGGTGGCCGAAGCCCAGGACGCGTTCCTGGAGTCGCTCAAGGCCTTGATCCCCCAAGTACGGGACTCGATTGTCAAGACTCAAGCACGGTACAAGAGGGACTATGACAAGACATTCCGCCCTCGCCGAGTGTCGGTGACCAGTGGTGACTGGGTGTACCTGCGGAACCACTTCCGGAAGCACAAGCTCGACCCTAAGGTGACCGGACCGTATGAGGTGTTGGAGACTGACGGAAGAGCCTACCTGATCGACCAAGTCGGTCTGCCATACCGGGTTAGCGGCGACCATGTGGTGCCGTCGGGACCGGTGGACCCCGCGAACCGACCCAAGCAACCGCAAGTGGCCATCCAGGACGCGCTCCAACCTGGTGGGTCCCAGTTCGTGTTCAAACGGCTCTTGGACCACACCTGGAACGAGGAGGGGGTCCTCTGGTTGCTGGTCCGCTGGTTTGGCTATGGGCCTGACGACGACATCTGGAAACACTCGGGTCGCCCACCGGTGGCAGCGGTGTACCGGTATTGTCGTCGCAAGGGGCTTCTCCCACAGGACCCAGATAAGGCGGAACCGGGTCGGGACGCTCAGGAGGCGTAACAGGACAGCCAAGAGACAACAAACCCTCGTTTATGCAAGTGCTACGATTCATTGTTCAGTCCTCGCTAAGGGGCCGGGAGCTACCCCGGCCAACACAAAGCACGCTCACGCTATCTAACACGACCGACACCGACCTGGGGCACCGCGCCTCAGTCCAGACGACTATAGGTCGCAGACGGGCCCTCATAACCGGACGGTCCATCCTGGCCTCCGTAGGTACGATCATAACCACGCGTGTTTTCACGCGGGGTGCTCGGCCTAGGACGCGAATCGTACCAGCCACTACCCCATGTCTGTTTGCCGCCCCCGCCGGCGCCACGCTGGGGACTCCCCGGGGAATCCCGATACCAAGGCTCGTTGGCTCCCGCAGCGTCCTCCGGACGTTCACCGGTGCCCGATCCACGGGCGCGCCAAGTACCGGCCTGCTCCACCCGCCGAAGGTGGTTTTCCTGTCGCTGCTGGTGGATGTTCAGCAGGCGCCAGAGCTGGTCGTTCACGCCGGCACGGGACCACCCCTGCAAGACCGCCTCCAGAGCACCGGGGTCCCCCACCGGGTGAGTCTCCGCCCAGGTGAACAAGTAGTTTGAAAAGCTCCAAGCAAGTCGACCAAGGAGACCAAAAGCACGCTGGTGGGAAACCCAGCCGACGACCCACGGAGGCGCCCAACAAGACGCTCCAACCAGGCCTCGCCCTCCGACCCCAGTGTCGCCGAGGTATCCGACAGGAGTGAGTCGGGCACCAGGAGGGCCAACGGCAAGCGGTTGGCCGTCGCAACCCGGGCCACGGTACTCACCACGGGAGTCGCAGGGTCCGCCCGAGAAGAAGCAGCTGTCGTCACCAAGGTCACCGGGCTGGCGAGGTGGGAAGCACGGGGAGGCGGGACCAGTTGATGACCCGGGAGGGGCAGCCACCCAACGGCGAAGAGCCAGAACCACCGGTTCGCTGCGCCACGGCGGACGCCCACCCCGACGGGACCCCGACAGACGCGAGTGGAACTTGGGCGCGACCCAGAGGCGCCTCCGGAGGGACCGCCATGCAAGACGCCGGGATCGAGTACGCCGCGGCGTCAAGGGGATCCTGGATGACAATGCGGCTCCCGTCGGTGTCTTGTCGGGTCACCACCGTGAGCCACCCATCCTAGTCCCCGCGGGAGGTATCAAGACGGTGCACAGAATCGTGGAAGGCTTTTTCCTGGACCGGGAGAGCCGGCCGCAGAACAAGCATGGCCTGGAAAAAGCCCAAGGCATCGGCGTCATCCCCGGCCAGCTCCTCCGGCTTGAGCTGCTTGACCCAGCCAGACAGGGCGTCCGAGAACAGCCAGAAACGGCCGTCACGCGCCTCCTCGTATCCGCGGTTGCACGCCATCAGCAAGTACTCGGTCACCAAATGGCCATCGTGACCGAGTGGGCGTCCCGACACGACCGGTAGATCTCATGCCGGGCGTAGTACGCCACCAAGGAGCCCCCAGTGGTAAACCCAATCGGGGTCTCCATCTGCGCGAACCAAGTGGGCACCGCCGCGAAGAACTGGGTGCGCATCACCGGGGGAAGGTGCCAAAACTCTTGGTGGTGCCAGCTGATGAGGAGGCCCCAGCGACGCGCCCGCTCCTCGGAGTTGGCGTGCGAGGTCGGGGGCATGATGGGAAGCCGACGCAAGTACGGACCCGGAATCGGCATGTAGATCAGGTTGGGGTACACCGGCGGGGCGGCCAAGGCCTTAACCCGGGACACCGTCGCTACCAATCACCCGGGGTACTCATCCTCGATCGGCGCACGGATAACCGGCGCCGAGATGATGGAGTCGTAGCGCACGGCAGGATCCCGGATCAAGCAATTGGGGAGACCGGCAAGACCGGTCGCCCAGGCGCTACCCGGGGCACAAGGCGCGCGGTCAGCCCCAAGAGTGAGACCCGGAGCGGAGTGCACAACCTCCCCCGCCCCGCGATCAGCCGACACAAGCGCCGTCGTGTCCAGACGCGTCAAGAGCCCCCGTCACTGCTCCCGGGTCCAGCTTATGGCCAGGTCGGGGCGCATGGCGAGGAACCCCTGGAGGCGCTCCGCCGTGTTGACGTCCTCGGGCGGCGCCGGCACGACACCCACGACAACCCGGTACAGGCGCACCAACATGGTGGGTGCCAGGAGACTCGGCGGTGGCGCGTCGCCCGCCTTCGACTCGGGCAAGGCCACGCACGGGAGGACCCCACGGACGGGCGCCGGGCTAGTGCCCTGGGGACCGCCGTGCTCCCCAGAGTGGTCGACCAACGCCGGCACTATCTCCCCGGGCCCCGACGACGACATCTTGGTCTTGGTCTGGGACGCCTAGATCTGGTCCTTGGCTTTGGTCTGGGACGCCTTGCCCTTGTACCGGCGACCCCCGCCAACGCCGGACCTCTTCCAGGGGACAAGGTGGGAACTGGGGATGGTGGGCCTGGTCCGGGGTCCCACGAGGATAAGGTGCGCACCAGTGGAAAAAGACTAGGTGGGGGGGACACACGTGTGGACTCTCCCTCACCCGGGCGAGCACCCTCCTCCTCGCTCTTACTCCGAACAACCCGCGCCCCAAGAAGCGGCGATCCTCCACCGCCCAAGGTCCACACACGCGCGGGGAGCCGGTCGGCCCCGAGACCGAGACGGACGTAAGCTGGGCACGCACGCCACCCCACGAGACCCACAGGACACCGAAGGGTCGTGACGAGGCGCCGGTTGGGGAACTGCCTGGGCTGGCCCGGGACGGTCCACGCTGAGAAGGGAGCTATGTCGCATTACGCGGCCCGGTCCACGCCCCTTTGCCGGCCAGGAGGTCGATGGGGCGCCGCGCGACGCGGATGACGTGTCACGCCCCGGTTCGGACAGGTGGCGCTGTCCTTGCTGGTTGGGATCTTGATTGATTGTGGGTCGTTTGCATTTGTATGTCAACTGCTTGAGTTGTCGGCTTTACAGAAGGGGGGTCCACTGGTATGGATCCCCAGATCTCTCCATGGGGAGGCTACTGGGTGGGATTCGGGGCCAATTGGGCCCGCTTGCTCGGATAGCTTAAGGGGACAGCGGGGCGCCCGCGGCCCGGCTTCCCCACAAAAACATAAGTGTGTTCTCACCTCCTTCCTCCCTCTTTGCGCCTTCGGGTGTTATCCTAGGTGACCGTGTTATCCTATGTGACCATGTCACCGGGCGAGAGTAGAGCAAGGGTGTGCGGGCGTGTTCCCTCAGCTGGGCAGGTGTCCCTATCTGTTACTGTGGGCTGGGGTGACATGGCGTTTTATCCGACGGGCTGCTCTTGGTGCCGCACTCCGCGGCCAAATTGCCGTGCATCGCCGATGCGTTAGAGTGCGCCTGCCTTGAGGATTGGCAGGACCATCTTCGTCACCGCCCGGCGGTTCCCTTCGGGCGCTCCCTGGAGCTAGTCAGCTTCGGGGGCGTAAACGCGTGGCTCGCCCTCACCCCGTCGTGGTCATCGACCGCCGCCGAGAACTTGGCGCTGGAGGCCGCGCGCCGGGCGCGCGGCGAGCTTGTGAGCTCACGGCGTGCGGATGACGGGATTGTCTTCCTCCCCGGTCGTTCTGGCCGCAGGTTTATCCCCGCGCGGGCGTCCCTGGCGCCGGAAATGGCCGCCCGGTGCGTGACCCCGCGTCTCTTGACGTACAAGAACCCGCCCGTCATCCCCCAACAGCAGTCCCTGCTCCAAGCGTCTCCCTTTCATTCCATCCAGGGGACGGCCAACGTCATGATGACGTTGGCCATCGTGATCGGGCTGCTGCGGGCCTACTGGAAGGCCTCAGCGTGTACAAGACGCCGCCATGCTACCACGCCTTTTCGAAGGCTTTTACGGTCGCCGACCTCACGGTGGGTGACCATCTCGCCGCCGACGCGTTTGTGGAATACGATTCCATTTTGAGGAAGGTTCGTTGGGCGGCCGTCAACGACCGTCTGCCGTACAACAGCGATCCAACCCGGAACGCCCCGTGCACTGTGCTTCCCCACCAAGTGGGCACGGTCGCCGACCGCCGTTGCCACAATGTACGCGTGATGAGCGTGCTCCCGCCCCAAAGTGCCCAGTTGGGCGCTCTGCTGGCCGATCCCCTGCATTCTGACGTCGCTCCGCCGGAGCTGCCCGTGACACGCGCGGACTGGGCGGTGCCCGCGGGTGCTGTCGTGCCCGAACCGGGCGGCGTCCCTCCGTCGGCGCAAGAGGCAACCTCGGCGGCAGCCTATCGCGCAAGGAAGCGGCGTCAAGCCGAGATGGCGCGTGCGGAACTAGCCGGTTCCGCATCCGGTGCTCCCGAGCCGCACTCCGCCGCGCATGGGGGCGGAGGCGCCTCCTCAGGGGCGGACCGCCCGGCCGGGTGACCCGCTGCCGTCCGGGATCTCTTTCCCGAGGGGGAAGAGAGAGAGGCCGGCGAGGGCAACCCCGTGGGTCGTGGCGCCGGTTTTGGGTCCGCCGCTGGCGATTGAACCGGTGGCCAACGCCCCCGTGACGCCGCCGGATACGCCGGCGGTGGTTCCTCCGACGGCGGCTACGCCGAGCAACGTCGCTCCGGCGGCGCCTTCGACGCGGAAGGGCCGCCCGGCAGCAGGTACGCCGACGACGGCCATGCCAGGGGTGGCTACCCCACCGACAGTCCCGTCGGTGGCGGCCATGCCGCACGCGCAAGGCGCCGGCCCGACAGCGGCTGCCGCGGTGGCGACGCCGGCGGCCGGGACGTCCAAGGGTGGCAGGTCGAGGGCCTCGGTCCCCGCGTGAGGCGCGATTGCGGCGACGATGAGCTCCGCGCTCGACGAGACGGATGCCGCTTCGAAGGCGGTGAACCCGCTGGCGGCGGTCGCGACTCCCAAGCGTGGCGTGTCGACCACGGCCGTACCGGCGGGGGCTTTTCCTGTGACGACGGCGGCGCCCACGGTGGGACGCAATCCGGCGGGTGGGGATCCGTATCCGGCCATGCCGGTACGCGTTCCGGCCCGGCGGACGACGGCTCGCCGGAGCCGCGATTGGAATTCGGCGTCGTGGGGCCCACTGGTAATGCCGACCCGGGGCAGTCGGACGTGGCCCAAGACTGGCAGTTGTCCCCGTTGTGGGAACCGCAGGCCCGGGTGACAGCGACGACGTGGCGGCAGTCTTTGGAGTCCCAGCGCGTCCGGAAACTCTTCGGGTTCGTTTCGTGCATCAACTGGGCCGACGTGGGCCCGCGTGAGATCACGGGGGCCATGGTTGAGTACGCCCGGCTCGGGCTGGCCACCGTCGTGCCGCCGTGCTCGGAGGAGCCGCGCACACGGGCCAAACGTCTCCGCGCGGCCCTGCGGCGCGTGATGCGACGAGCTGGATTCCCCGTTCACGTGCCGTCGTACCGCTGCCGATATTGCGGGCGGTGCCCTTGGCTGTCGGCGCCTCTGGCCCAGCGGATGTGTGTGGTCCGTCGCCCGGCGTGCCGCCGTGGTCCACCCGTGGGTACCCAGATAGGGTGCCGTTGGGCCGCCGTTGCCTCTTAGTATATCCTTGGACGTCACCCGTGTTCTTCTGGTTCCTCCTCCCCCACCTCTGCGCTTCCCCGTGGCGCGGTCGCCGCTTCCCCCACCAAATCCACCACCCCCCTCCACGCAACCGGCCCACCCCGCCGGATCCCGGGGTCATACGCAGGGGTACGGGGCCGGCGCGGCGGGCACACCGGTGCCAGCGGCGGCCGGTGTGTCGACGCGGGGACCCGCCGACGGGGGCGGGTCCGCCGAGGTGTGGGGGGGGCCATGGCGGGTCGGGCGCTGCATGTAGACGCGCAGCGTCTCGTGGGGCGCGTCGGCCGCGTCCATCCACGTTGGATGGGGGTACGTGTAGCGGTTCTAAGCACCACCACGCTGGTTCTTCGTCGAGCCAAAGTGACCTCTTGATAAGCTCGGTCTGTCGAAGGAACTGCTCCGGAAAACAACCAGGGGTTGGTGGGAATAAATCCTTGAAGGATGTATCCGCGCCAAGTACTCGTATCCGTCCGGGATATCGGGTGAGGCGGGAAGCTCTTAATGTACTCAGGTTCGAGGGAGAAGAGTAGAGCAGTCCTCATCGGAGCTCTGGTCCCGGAATAGACTGTACTCAGATCGGACTTAAGACACTCCGCTTTATCCGGTAAGACAAATGGTCAAGACGACGGCGGCGGTCGTGCCTGGGACTCCATACGAAGGGATGCAATCGAACCGTCCAGTATGGCACCTTTCTCTTCCGAGCGAAGTGAGCCCCTAACGGCGAGTTGTGATCAGCGAGTAAAGGAAGACAGGCTGTTGCTGGCGCCAGCCGCCAATGTGACGTTCCCTCGACGCGTCAAGCCACGAAGGGGTGGCCGAAGCGCGTCTCTCTGGCCGACACCCCCCCGCATCCCCTGTCGAGAACTCATTACGCCATCTGCACCATGGCATCCATCGGTGGAGGCTCCAACAGCGGTAGCGACGGACTCGAGGACGAGGTGGCACCTGCCCGTCGAGGTGTGGCGTTGGTACAGACGCCGTTCTCGCCCCAGGGCAGCCCAGATGAGAACGCGAATGCGCCGGCCTCCGCGGCGGGCGGCCCAGACTATTTGGCGACTATCATCGGGCCGTACACGGCTTCATCCTTATCGCAGTGCCCAACAACCATCTTCCACGCGGGTGAAACGTGGCACCCCCACAAGAGCGGGGAGAAGTGCTGGACAACGCGACCGCACGCCAACGATTTGTGGGATACGTTCACGGGGGCCGAAGATGGCCAGAGGGGTCACTTTGTGGTTCGTTGTCGCGTTTGCGCTCTCGTCGGGGTCACCGCCACCTACTACCTCAAGCACGGGAAGTCGAGCAACGCTTGGCGCCACTACGGCAACATCGTCGCTTAAAACGTGGTCGATGACGTGCAGCGTCGCCGACACGCCGCTGTGCTCGCATGGCGCACAAGGAAGTCGGGGACAGCGGACGGTAGTGGTAGCGTACATGGCGGGCCACTGGACGGCTACCTCACGACGTCAAGGACCCGAGTAATGACGCCTGCCCAGGCGCGACCCCACCACGTCCGCGTCGTCCTGATGCTGGTGATGACTTTGTCACCGCTTGCTTTGACGGAGAACAAGTACTTGCTTGAATTTGTGCGGGGCCTGGGCGTCTCGTACGATCCCCCAGCACCAGCCGGCGTTCGCAACATCCTTCTTGATCTCTTCTCCTTTGTGACGGATCAACTCCTAGCTCGAGTGCGGCGCTTACAAGGGCTGTACCGTGATGTGCCATTCTTCCACTTGGTGACGGACCTGTGGACGGAGAGGCACGGATCCGGCTCTTACGGCTCCATCGTGTTGCGCTGCGTCGATCCTAGCACCTTCTCCATTGTGGAGCTCCACCTTGGTGTGGCTGCCTTCATTGGGCGGCACGACCATGGAAACATCAGGTCATGGACGGAGCGCCTCCTTCGCCGATATGGTGTGCGCAACGAGGATATGAGCTCGTCGACCTCCGACTCTGGATCAAACGTCAAGAAGGCGTTGCCACAGCTGTGGCCACGCTGGGTGCCATGCGCTGCCCACACCCTACACTTAGCTGTCAAGGTTGCCCTTGGCGGAATGAGAAAGACGGCGGCGGCAAGAGCGGCACGGGCGGGCGCGGCATCGTCTTCGTCGACGTCAAGGGCGGGTGGAGCAAATCCGGGCGCTGCTGACTCGCTCAGCCGTGCTCGCAAGATTGGAAACCTCTTCTTCAAGTCAGCGGCAAGCGTCGAGAAGCTAACCTCTGTACCTTTCAATGGGGACAATGCGCCGCGCAAGTTGCTGACCGAGTCTCCAACTCGGTGGGGATGTTGAATTGGATTCAGCAACTCCCCAGGACCAGTCACACCGGTCTTGTGGGGTAGTTGGTTTTTCGACCTCACAGGTTATGGGCCCAGTTGTCGCTGGTGGTCATCGTCTTCCTCTCCTACGGTCTCTAGGGGGACGACGTTGTTCGGGTCGCGGTGTGTTCCGGCGTTGGACGGGCGGGTACAGCCTCTAACGTCGACAGGGTGGTACCGGTCGGTGCCACGGTCGTCAACATGTCGGACCACGGCCGCTTTGGCGGCCCGCGGTTTGCACAGCTGGACGACG
>ENA-ORXR01003729-ORXR01003729.1-marine-metagenome-genome-assembly--contig:-NODE-3729-length-13411-cov-9.509750_pt1 | contig 13411 bp, 14 predicted proteins | sample MGYA00237866_ERZ511479 | MGnify/ENA metagenome assembly ERZ511479 | reverse complement strand
CAACAGTCTTTTGATCTTTTAAAATTGTACTAACTGGCTTAAATGCAGTTCTAAAAAACAAATCTTCACCATTTGTAATGCCACCTAAAGTTCCACCTGAATTGTTTGTTTTTGTTCTTATTTTATCATCTTGGACGTAAAATGAATCATTATGTTCTGAACCTTTAAGCTTAATACAGTCAAAACCTAAGCCCATTTCAAAGCCTTTTACGGCATTTATGCTCATCATAGCTTTACTTAATAAAGCTGGAAGCTTATCAAAAACTGGCTCTCCAATACCAGCTGGTATTCCAGTAACAGTTGTGCAAATAGTTCCTCCTACTGAATCCCCTTGATCTCTAATGTTTTCAATAAGTTTAATCATTTTAGGAGCTATTAAAGCATCAGGACATCTAATAATATTACTTTCAATTAAATCTAAAGTAACATCTTTTGGGTTAATATCTGCTTTAATATTATAAACTTGATCTACATAGCTTAAGACTTGAATTCCATAATTGACTGATAAGTATTTTTTAGCTATCGCGCCAGCAGCAACTCTTGCTAATGTTTCTCTTGCGCTTGCTCTACCAGATCCGCGGTAGTCTCTAAAACCATATTTTAAATCGTATGTTAAATCTGCATGCCCAGGTCTGTACTTTTTTGCAATCTCATCATAATCCTCAGGCTTTGCATCTTTATTAAAAGCCATCATCATAATTGGAGTACCTGTGGTTTTTCCTTTAAAAATTCCAGAGTAGATTTTAATTTTATCCTCTTCTTTTCTTGGAGTTGTGATTGAGCTTTGTCCTGGCTTTCTTCTATCAAGCTCTACTTGAATTTCTGTTTCAGATATATCTAAACCAGAAGGACAACCATCAACTATTACCCCTACTCCACCACCATGAGATTCTCCAAAGGTAGCAATTTTAAAAATTTTTCCAAAAGAATTCCCTGCCATTTTAAACCTCCTCTAAAGTTTTAAAAATTGTATTTAATTGATCATAATTTAATTGACCATTTGCTGTTTTTTTTGTTTTGTTATTTGCAAAAATCATTTCATTTCCATAAAGAGAACCAAAGACTCGAGTAACTTTACCATATTCACCCATTCCTAAAACTATAACTTTTTTATTTGAAACTAAAAGTTTGCTTTGTAAATCTAATAGCCTTAGTGAGTCATTAAAAGAGTTTGAAAAACATGCTGTTTTATATATATCAGGGTTAAATTTTTCCATTTGTTTAATAATTTTAGCAAGCTCAAGGTTGTCAGGAGTTTTCGAATAGTTATGAAAAGATGTAATAAGCTTGTTTTGTATAGTATTTTTTTTAAAATAATCTAAATATTCAAGTTGAACTGAGATATCAAAATCTATAAAACAATTTTTATTAAGTTCTTTTAAGATTTGAAAAACTTTCTCTTTTTCATATCTAGCTTTTTCTAAGTTTAATCTTCGAAATAAAATAATTAATTTACCTTTATATTTTTTAACCAAAGTATTTAATTCTAGAATATTTAAATCATCAATATAATCAGCCCAGATTTCAAAAAAAGAGTACTTTGAAGTATTTTTATTTATTATTTTTTCTATTTCTATAAAAGAAGAAGAAACTATAGGTAAGCAGTAATTGATCATTAAATTGTTTTTAGTAAATGATATTATACTTTTAATTTAAAAAAAAGATGAAAAGATTAGCAATCACTTTTAACAAAACTAGATACTTTATCATAATCCATATCAAAACTAGTAAAAAGTTTAAACTGAGCTGCAGCTTGATGAATAAGCATAGGTAGACCATTTATGGTTATTGCTCCAAGGCTCTGAGCCTCTTTTAATAAAATAGTCTGCTTAGGATTATAAATGGAATCAAAAACTATCATATTTTTATTAAGTAATTTTTTATTAACTAAGGATTCTTGACTAAAGCCTTTCATTCCTACAGGTGTTGCATTAAAGATTAAATCTGATTCTGAAATTTTAGATATTTCATTAAATGAATAAATATTATCTATTTTAAAATCTTTTGTTAACGTTTCTGCTTTTATTGTATTTCTACAAAAAACAGATACTTTAGTATTTAATTTATTAAAAGCATAACAAGCTGCTCTTGTCGCTCCGCCAGATCCAAGAATCGATATTGTTTTATTAGATAAATCATAAGCAGTTAATGAGTTAATAATTCCAAGATAGTCAGTATTGTAACCAAATATTTCATCTTTGTTTACTTTTATAATAGTATTACAAGCTTTAATTTTTTTGATAGAATCATCTTTATAATCAAGGTACTCAATTATATCTTCTTTTAAAGGTACTGTGATTGAGGATCCAAGGATATTAAAATTTTTAAAAGAATCAATTGCCAAATTTAATTGAGATTTAGAAACTTTCCAAGCTAAATAACAAAAGTTATTATTGTTTAAAAGACTTAATGAATAATTATGAATCTTTGGAGAAAGTGAATGAGAAACAGGATCTCCCCATAAAAGAAGCAGCTTGGTATTTGGATTAAAAATCATTTACAAAATATATCAAGTTTTGATATTTTATTGTAGGTAATTTTTTATAATTTTTCAAGAACTGATAAAACGTCTTTAGCTAATTCCTTATTTCCATCTTTAGTTGTAACTGTAGCGCTATTTACATCAAAAGATTTACCTATTTCTACAGGTAGGCCATCTTTTGTAAATATTAATCCATGTCTAACAGCTTCAGTTAAAAAATCATCTACTTGTACTGATATTAAAGTCCCATCTTTATTTGACAAGCTTATTGCTTGAAAATTTGCTTGTCCTTCTTTAATATTTGGAATTTCGTGTAGGTTTAAATCAGATAAAGTCAGTTTAACTTTTCCTATTTTTGGAAATTCTGGTCGATATTTTTCTTAGTTTATCAATTTTAATAATTTGATCTTCAGCATCAATTGTCTCAGCTGCTACATTTGGCTTTGCAACATTAGAATCATTTGAGGATTTATATTCGTTAGTAATTACTAATATTGCAGCAATTCCAGTTAAAACTGTTGTTGTAATATTTCTAAGATTTCTTGAAAGAATGCTTGGCTCCTGAGCCTTTTGAGCCTTTTTATTGATTTCTTGCATAGGGTATCCTAAATAATATTTACATATAGTAATCGAGAATAGGTTAAGTATTAGTTCAAAAATAAAATAATATTCTTTTCAGCCTATAATTTTATTAGTTTATTTTTTCTAAAATGAGCTCAAGGATTTTAGATTTATTGCAATCTGAGGTGTTAATTTGAAAATCTGAAATTTGTTCATAAGTATTAAGTCTATTTAGGTAAAGCTGATAAGCCTTTTTTAAATCCCTAAATAAAGGCCTTTCCCGGTCTTCTTTTAATCTTTTACAGATAACATCAAAGCTGGTTTCTAAGTAAATAACGGTTGTTTTTTTTAGTAGTAGTAAATTATCTTTATTTACAATTATCCCCCCACCAGTTGAAAGAATAAAATTTGTATTAATTAAAATAACTTTTTCTAATTCTTGGTTTTCAAGTTTTCTAAAATAATCTTCTCCTTTTTGATCAAAGATATTGCTAATAGATTTAAATTTAGAATTGTTAATAATTAGCTCATCGAGCTCTATACAATTTAAATTAAGGTTATTAGCTAACAGTTTTGATATGGAAGTTTTTCCAGATCCCATAAAACCAATTAAAGATATTTGCATTTAACTCCTGTTTTTTCTAAATGTGTCCAAAAACTTGGATAAGACTTACCTACAACTATAGGGTTATTGATTTGTATATTATTAAATTTAGCAGAGTATATAGCCATAGACATTGCCATTCTATGATCACTATAAGTATCACAGTTAAAATTATTATTAATTTTAGAAGGGATTATTTTAATAGATTTATTTGTAGTTTGAGAAGTAATCCCAATTTTAGAAAGCTCTTTTTTAATGGCTTCAATTCTATCTGTTTCTTTAATTTTTAAGGTTTTAAGCCCTGAAATATTAGATTCAGTATCTGCTAAGCTAAGAACTACTGCTAAGCTTTGAGCAGTATCAGGCATAAGTTCCATATTAATTTCAGGAATACCCTTAAAAGACTTAATACCTGTTAATTCAGTATAATTATTTAAATCAGAATTTTTAATTTTAGCACCTAAGCTTTCTAAAATTTTAATATATTGGATATCGCCTTGGGTGGAATTTAAATTTAAATTATTAATTCGGCAGGTACTTTCTGATAAAAAAGCATGAGATAGAAAATATGATGCCCCGCTCGCATCACCTTCAACAGTAAAATTTTTTATTTTTTTATCTAATTTAATATATTCATAATTATATCCATCTTTTTTAATTATTTTAAATCCAAACTTTTTTATTACATCATTAGTCATTTCAATATAAGAATTAGATGTTAACTCAGAATTAATTATAAGCTTAAAATTATCCATTAAACTTGGAAGAACTAAAGCAATTGAGCTAAAAAATTGACTACTTTTTGAAATATCAATTTCACAAAAATCTTGTTTAGGTTTATCAACTCCTTTTATCATTAGTGGAAGAGAGCCTTTCTTTTCTATATATTTAATATCAGCACCTAATTTTCTTAAAGTATCTACTAAATCATCAATTGGCCTTTCTAATATCCTTCCCTCTCCTGTTAAAAGTACTTTAGAACCAGGGATAAAAGAAATTAAACTTGTTAGGAATCTTGAGCTCGTCCCTGCTTCTTTAATATCTATAGTTCCTTTGTAAGCTTTTAAAGTTCCTTCTATTTTTAAAGTGTTATTTATAAACTTAATTGATTTACCAAGTTTTTCTAATGCAGAAATAACAACTAGAGAATCATTTGAATCCGAGAAATTAGAAAAGGAAATTTTATAATTTTTTAAAGCAGCTAAAATAAGAGCTCTATTTGTAAAGCTTTTTGACCCAGGTAGATTTATCTCATATTCCTTAAATAAGTCGTTATTTGTTAAAAGTATTTTATTATTCATATTCTTTTAAAATATCTAAAATTTCTTCATCAGAAAAGTTTTGATCAATAAGGCAATTTCCAATTTTATTTACAATACTAAAATTAATTTTATTATCAGAATTTTTTTTATCTTTTCTAATTAGCTCAAAAACCTTTGAAGAATTTATTTTTATACTTTTTTCTAAAAGCCTGTTTTTAGTTAAAATATTTTCTATTTCAATAAAACAGTCTCTTGATAATAAACCATTATTCACTGCTAGTCTGCTTTCAAGCAGCATTCCAAAAGAAATTGCTTCTCCGTGTGATATATTTTGATTTTCAAAATTTAAAAATGCTTCAATCCCATGGCCAATAGTATGACCAAAATTTAGAATTTTTCTTAACCCTTGTTCTTTAAAGTCTTTTTCAACAACTTCTTTTTTAATTTTAATTGATTCATATATTAATTCTTGATTAATATTGTCAGTTAATAAATCAAAATTTTTTATTTTATCAAATTCAGAACTGTTTTGTATTAAGCAGTGCTTAATAATCTCTGCAGACCCAGATATTAGTTCTGTCTTTGAAAGAGAATTTAAATAATCTAAATTAACAATGACTTTTTTAGGGTTATAAAAAGAGCCAATAATGTTTTTAGCTTTATTAAAGTTAATACCTGTTTTTCCACCAACACTAGCATCAACCATAGATAAAAGAGTTGTAGGGATATTTAAAAAATCAACTCCTCTAAGATATATTGAAGATAGAAAACCAACTAAATCTGAAGTAGCGCCTCCTCCAAAAGAAATAATTAGACAGTCTCTACTAAAGTTATTGTTAACAAGTATTGTTGATAGTTTTTCTATGTTCAAAAAAGATTTTAGTTTTTCTCCTGAGCCTATAGGGTGTGATAGATCAAAATCTAAATTATTGAACTCAGAAAGATATTCCTTTAGGGCTGAGTCATAAAATAAAACTGTCTTTGAATAATTGTTTTGAGTTAAGAAAGTTTTTAATATTTTATTTGTGTTATTAGTTATTTCAATTTCGTATTGATTTAACTCTAACTTCATTATTTAACATCTTTAAATAAAGTTTTTTCTTTAAAAGAACTTAAAACAGATTTTGAATCGTCTTCTTCTTTTGGAAAGCTTCCAAGGACTTTAATTTTATCACAAAACTTATCTAATATTTTAATAGATTTTTTAACAGAATCTTTGTTGAAATTATCCTCAAATTCAATATAAAAAAGTTTATCTACTGTGTTTTTAAATGGTTTTAGTTCTAATTTTGATAGATTAATATTAAACTCATTAAAAATATCAAGAACCTTTGCTAAAGCTCCTGGGGAGTCTTTTATACTTATTAAGATAGCAGACTTTGCAGGAATTCTAAGATCCACTATAGCCTCATTTTTAGATAAGATAAGATATCTTATATAATCTGTATCTCCTCTATTAAATACTTTTTCTTGATTAATAAAAAGTTGAGAATTTAATAAAATATCATAAATATTATTACTAACAAATTGAAAAGTGCTTTCAATTTCTATAAAAGCTTGATCTATTTCATTTACCTGAAGTGCATAAATTAAATCTTCAATTTTATTATAAGCTTTTAAATTGTAAGCATCTTTAGAATAATGAATCAGAGCAGCTTTTTTATTAATAGAATCTTTAAAAGATAAAAATCCTATCTCTGTATCTAAATCGTTAGAATTTAAATCTTCTTGGATTAATGAATACTGTAAAGATATTGAATCAAAAATAATGTTAGAAAAGAGTTCAGCTATAAACTCAGGTTTAAGATTATATTTTTTTCCAAGTTCTATATTCTTATTAATTAGTTCTTGTTCTCTTTTGCGATCAACAATTTCTAAATTATTATTTTTTTTTACCTTGATAACTTCTTTAACTAATTGTCGCCTGTTAGAAATTAACTTAATCAAATCTTCATCAATTTGATTAAGTTTTAACCTAAGTTCATTTAAGTCTTTATTATCAGCCATTAGTAACTTTTTTAATTATTTTACCAATATCAGCAGGAGACTTAGATAAATGAACCCCCGCAGCTTCTAACGCTTCATATTTAGCCTCAGCAGTTCCGCTTCCTTCGCTCACAATTGCGCCAGCGTGTCCCATAGTTCTTCCTTTAGGAGCAGTAGCTCCTGCTATAAAAGAAACAACAGGTTTAGAAAAGTTATCTTTAATCCAAGCAGCTGCTTCTTCTTCAGCAGTTCCGCCAATTTCTCCAATTAAAACAACTGAATCAGTATCAGGATCATCTTCAAATAATTTTAAAACATCAATAAAGTTAGTTCCATTTAAAGGATCTCCACCAATTCCAACACAAGTTGATTGCCCGATTCCAAGTTCAGTTAATTGAAATACAGCTTCATAAGTTAAAGTTCCGCTTCTTGAAACAACTCCAACTCTTCCAGGTTTATGTATTGAGCCTGGCATAATTCCAATTTTACATTCCCCAGGTGTAATTATTCCAGGACAATTTGGGCCAACTAGTTTTGAGTTTGTTGATTTTAAAAAAGTATTAACTTTTAGCATATCAAGAACAGGAATTCCTTCTGTAATACAGATTATTAAATCTATTCCCGCATCGGCTGCTTCCATTATAGCATCAGCTGCAAATGGTGCTGGAACGTATATAACAGAAACATCAGGATCATGAGCATCTTTTGCTTCCTGAACAGAGTTGTACAAAGGAACACCATCAAATTCTTTTCCACCTTTTCCTGGTCCAACTCCTGCAACCATATTAGTTCCATATTCTATACAAGCTCTTGTATGAAATGAACCAGCATTACCAGTCATACCTTGAGTTATAACCTTTGTGTTTTTATTTATTAAAATACTCATATTTACCCTTTAACTAAATTTACTACTTTTTCAGCTGCTTCATCCATAAAGCTTGCACTTACTAAATTAATACCAGAAGAATCTAAAAGCTCTCTACCTTCTTTAGCATTAGTTCCTTGTAATCTAACAACAAGTGGAACCTGTATATCCATTTCTTTAGCTGCAGCAATTATACCAGATGCAATAACATCACATTTCATGATACCACCAAGGATATTAACTAAAATAGCTTTAACATTTGGATCACTTAATAAGATTTTAAAAGCTTCCATAACTTTTTCTTTATTCGCCCCGCCGCCAACATCTAAAAAATTTGCAGGTTCTGCGCCGTACTGTTTAATAATATCCATAGTCGCCATTGCAAGTCCCGCACCGTTTACCATACAAGCAATATTTCCATCTAAACCAACATAAGAAAGCCCAAATTTAGAAGCTTGAAGATCTCTTTGATCGTGCTCTTCATAATCATTTAAAGCTTTTATATCAGGATGTTTATATAAAGCATTTTCATCAACTGATACTTTTGCATCAAGAATTAATAAATCACCATCTGTTGTTACAATCAAAGGATTTATTTCTATCATTGATAAGTCTTTATCAATAAAAACTTTATATAAACCGTGAAGTATTTTTGATAATTGCTTAGTTTGATTTTTATCAATTTTAAAAATTGATGCAACTTTTAAAATTTGAAAGTTCTGTAAACCAACTGCTGGGTTTATCTGAACGTTCACAATTGCCTCTGGTGTTTTTTCAGCAACTTCCTCAATATCCATTCCGCCCTCAATTGATGCAACAATTGAAATACACTTATTTGCTCTATCCATTAACAAGCTTAAGTAAAGCTCTTTATCAATATCAGAACCAGCTTCTACATAAACTTTTTTAACTAGTTTTCCTTCTTTAGAAGTTTGTGGAGTAATAAGCATCATTCCAATCATTTCTTCTGAGATTTTTTTAGCTTCAGAGGCAGTTTTAGCAATTTTAACCCCGCCGCCTTTACCTCTTCCACCTGCATGGACTTGAGCTTTAATAACTTTTATTTCACTTGGTAGATTATCAAAAGCTGCTTCAACTTCTAAAGGAGTATAGCAAAGCTTTCCTTTAGATACTGGAAGTCCGTATGCTTTGAATAGTTGTTTTGACTGATATTCATGTAAGTTCATTTTTTTACCTCTTATTATATATTAAAAATTTATTGTGTCTTAATTTTTTTACTTTTATTAACGCTTGGCTTAATAGAAGCTGTTGCAAAATTAGAATTTAATTCACTTATAAAATTTAGACTAATTCCTTTTGGACAAGCATCTTGGCATTCACCATAGTTAGTACAAGAGCCAAACATTTCTTGATCCATAACTTCTACCATTTTTAAAACTCTAGAATCTTTTTCAGGCTGTCCTTGAGGAAGAGTATTTAAATGAGAAACTTTTGCTGCTGTAAAAAGCATAGCTGAAGCATTTGGACAAGCTGCAACGCAAGCTCCGCATCCAATACACCCAGCTGCATCCATAGCTTTATCAGAGATTTCTTTTGAAATTGGGATTGAATTTGCATCAATAGTAGTTCCCGTATTTACACTTATATAACCACCTGCTTGAATAATCCTATCAAAAGAAGATCTGTCTACAACCAAATCTTTAATCACAGGAAAAGCTTTTGCTCTCCAAGGTTCAATGATAATTGTTTCTCCATCTTTAAACTCTCTCATATGAAGCTGACAAGCAGTTGTTAATTTTTTAGGTCCGTGCGCTTTTCCATTAATCATCATTGAACAGCTTCCGCAAATTCCTTCTCGGCAATCATGTTCAAAACTTACAGGTTCTATTCCTTTTTTTTCTAAATCTTCATTTAGAACGTCAAGCATTTCTAAAAAAGACATATCATCAGAAACGTTTTCTAAATCATAATTAACTAATTGTCCTTTAGAGTTTTTACCGTTTTGTTTCCAAATTTTTAATTTGATTTTCATTATTTATAACTCCTCGTACTTAGCTTAACATTATCAAATTTAAGAGTTTCTCTTAATTCCTTATAGTAGTCATCTTCTTTAATCCAAGCAGAAACATGAGAAAATTTCTCATCATTTCTTAAAGCTTCACCTTCTTTTGTTTGATGCTCTTCTCTAAAATGACCTCCACAAGATTCTTCTCTTGTTAAAGCATCAAGACACATTAATTCTCCAAACTCTAAAAAGTCAGCAACTCTTCCAGCTTTTTCTAAAGATTGATTTAAATCCTTTGAACTTCCTAATATTTTTAAATTAGAATAAAACTCTTCTCTTAATTTAGGGATTTCTTTAATAGCATCTGTCAAACCTTCTTTTGTTCTATTCATCCCGCAAGCATTCCACATTATCCTTCCAAGTCTTCTATGAAATTCATCAACAGGAGTATCTCCTTTAATATCTAAAAACTTTTCAGTTGAGTCAGTAACTGATTTTAACGAGTCTTTAAATACTGCTGAAGAGGTATCAAAGTCACCAGGTTTTTGATCAGATAAATAGTTACCTATTGTATAAGGTAAAACGAAATATCCATCAGCTAAACCTTGCATTAAAGCGCTGGCTCCAAGTCTATTACTTCCATGGTCTGAAAAATTAGATTCACCAATTGAGTACAATCCAGGGATAGTTGTCATTAAATTATAATCAACCCAAAGTCCGCCCATAGTGTAATGAGGTGCTGGGTATATTTTCATTGGAGTTTTATATGGATTATCATCTGTAATTCTTTCATACATTTCAAATAAGTTGCCATATCTTTCTCTTACAGTTTGTTCTCCAAGTCTAGAAATCGCATCTTTAAAATCTAAATAAACACCAAGTTTAGTTTTTCCAACACCAAAACCTGCATCACATCTTTCTTTAGCATTTCTTGAAGCAACATCTCTTGGAACTAAATTTCCAAAACTTGGATATCTTGATTCTAAATAATAATCTCTTTCATCTTCAGGAATATCTTTAGCAGCTCTTGAGTCATCTTTATTTTTTGGAACCCAGATTCTTCCATCATTTCTTAAAGACTCACTCATAAGTGTTAATTTAGATTGATAATCTCCAGAAACTGGAATACAGGTTGGGTGAATTTGTGTGTAACAAGGATTTGCAAAAGCTGCGCCTTTTTTAAAAGCTCGAAAACCAGCTGTTACATTTGACCCTTTTGCATTAGTTGATAAATAAAAGACATTTGAATATCCGCCAGTTGCTAAAACTACAGCATCAGCACCACTTTGTTTTATTTGTCCGGTAATTAAATCTCTATAAGTGATTCCTTTTGCTTTTTCATCTTCCACTACTACATCAAGAAGTTCAGTTCTTGGAAGCATTTTTACTTTACCTAAAGCAATCTGTCTTGATAACGCCTGATAAGCACCTAAAAGTAATTGTTGTCCTGTTTGTCCTCTAGCATAAAAAGTTCTAGAAACTTGGGCGCCTCCAAAAGACCTGTTTGAAAGAAGTCCTCCATATTCTCGAGCAAATGGAACTCCTTGAGCTGCGCATTGATCAATAATATTTACACTTAATTCAGCTAATCTATATACATTAGCTTCACGGCTTCTATAATCGCCGCCTTTGACAGTGTCATAAAAAAGTCTGTATACGCTATCACCATCATTTTGATAGTTTTTTGCAGCATTTATCCCGCCTTGTGCTGCAATACTGTGCGCCCTTCTTGGGCTATCTTGAAAACAATAACATTCTACATTGTAGCCAAGCTCAGCTAAAGACGCTGCAGCTGATCCTCCAGCTAAGCCAGAACCAATAACAATTACTTTATATTTTCTTTTGTTAGCTGGATTAACTAGTTTGATATTAAACTTATGGTTAGTCCATTTCTGAGATATCTCACCTTCAGGGATACTTGCGTTTAAATCATAATTCATTATAAAGGCTCCGGTAAAAATCCAAATAAAATTCCAAGAGGAACGGTGATAAAACCTAAAAAGACAACTAAAGAAATAATATTAGCAGAAATAGAAATTACTTTATTTCTTTCAGAATTGTTTAATCCTAAAGTTTGAAAAACAGACCAGATTCCATGTTTTAAATGAAGACTCACTGCAATCATGCTTATTAAGTATAAAACAACAATTAAAGGTTTACTAAAAGCTGAATAAATATTTTGATAAACAGCTCCGTGTTTAAAATTATCAAAATGAATAGAACCAGTTGTAAAGTGAAGAATATGTAAAATCACAAAGGCTAAGATTATTAAACCTCCATACATCATAAATTTTGAAGAAAACGAAGAGCTTTGTTTTTTATGAACTGCATATTTTGTAGTTCTTCCTTTTCTGTTTCTTAATTGAAGCTGAATAATATTTACTACATGTAAAACTAAAGCTATAATTAATAAGCACCTAAAACCCCAAAGAAAAGTATTATGTCCTATCATATCAGAGCCAATTGTTCTTAGAAACTCTGCATAGTGATCTAATTTATGAACGCCATCTTTTCCATACCCTGCATAAGCTTTTAAGTTACCAGCCATATGCCCAACAACAAATGAAAATAAAAATAAGCCTGATAGCGCTACTACTATTTTTTTCCCAATTGTACTTTTATAAAAACTTTTAATACTCAAATTATTAACCTTTTTTTATATTTTAGAAGTTATCTCAACAACAGCTTGATGACTTTGATCAAGTAGTTCTTTTTCTTTATCAGTTAAAGAGATTTCAATAACTTTTTCTACGCCATTATTCCCAATTATAGCAGGAACTCCCATATAGTATCCATTTATTCCATATTCTCCATTTAAGTAAGCTGAGCAAGGAATTATCTTATTTTCATTAAATAAATAACTCTCAGCCATCTCAATTGCAGCAGCTGCAGGAGAATTAAAAGCAGAACCTGTTTTTAAAAGTCCAACTATTTCACCACCAGCTTTTCTAACTCTATTTTCTATCTCTTCTAGTCGGTCATTTTTAATAAAATCTTCAATTGGAATACCATTAACAGTTGTAGCAGAGCGAATTGGTACCATTGTATCCCCGTGCCCACCAAGAACAAAGGTATTTATAGAAGCAACAGAAACTCCTATTTCTTGAGCTAAAAAGTATTTATACCTAGAACTATCTAAAACTCCAGCCATTCCAACTACTTTTTTTGAATCAAACCCTGTAACCTTTAGCATTTGAAAAACCATAGCATCAAGCGGATTGGTAATAACTATAACAAAGGCATTTGGAGCATTTGCTTTAATTCCTTCTGCTACGCTTTTAATAATTTTAGAATTGGTACTTATTAAATCATCTCTACTCATTCCAGGCTTTCTTGGTATCCCTGAAGTTACAATACAAACATCAGCATCTTTAATATCTTCGATGTTATTTGTACCTGTAATATTAAAATCTTGTTTATATACAGGTGATGCGTGTGCTAGGTCTAAAGCTTTTCCTTGAGGCATTCCTTCTACTATATCAAAAAGTACTATATCAGTAGCCGTTCTTCTTAAAGCTGCTTGCAGCGCAATGCTTCCACCGATATTTCCTGCCCCAATTAATGCTAATTTATTTTTTTTCATAAAATCTCCTCTAAGTTATTTATATCCTGTAATCTGCACTTTATAGGTTGAGGTTCAACCAATTTTTTTAAAACATAGTAAAATAAGTACTTGCGAGTATAT
>ENA-ORXR01003728-ORXR01003728.1-marine-metagenome-genome-assembly--contig:-NODE-3728-length-13414-cov-10.854990_pt1 | contig 13414 bp, 9 predicted proteins | sample MGYA00237866_ERZ511479 | MGnify/ENA metagenome assembly ERZ511479 | reverse complement strand
GAGCGACACGCCCGACCGAGTTCAGCCACCCTGGTCGGGCGTGTGCCACCGGGGGTTCGGCCTCCCGCCCGGTCGTGGCGCAAGGCTTGACAGAGCCGCGCCCCGACTGTTCTTACTGCACCGCAGCAAAACAGTCGGAGACCGTCGCATGAGTTTCAGGATACAGCCCGCCCCGGTCGCCCGCCCCCCCCCGTCCACGTCCCCGCCGACGCCGCACGCTTCGGTTGCCCATCTTCCCCCGTGGCCCCGTTCCGACCGACACCGCATGCCTCGGACGCCCGTCTCCTCCCCGTATCCCCTTATCGCTGTCTTCTCCACCCACCTTGAAGGCCGCTAGGTGCGTTGCTGTGCTGTGCTCTCTGGTCATCACTGTCTCAAAGTGTAAAACTAGCCGTCTCCGTTGCCGCGACCACCAGTACCATCCGGGGGCCTGCCCCGGCTGTACGTTGCACACTGCATCTTTTTCGGTCTGGGGAGATCTTGGCCGCCTGACGTGGGGTTCTCTTGCTCTCATCCCGCTCCTGTGGCCTCACTTGCAACGGCCCTTCTGCCTCCTGTTGGTTGCCGAGCCACCCACATATCTAACAACTATGTCATCACCTCTGCTGCTCTTCCCTCTGCCTGGCACTTGGCGACGTTTTGTGTGCTCCCATCCTGCAGGCGAGATGGACCCTGACCAAGCCTGCTCCACGGCAGATGTTGACCGCGAGCGCGAGCACGACTACATCCAGTTCTTTGCGGAGCTCGGGATTGAAGACAAGCAGAAGGACGTCTTTTTGGCCGGCCTGTTGCGCAACTACCACGTCGCAGCAGCCAAACTCGACAAGCACCTCGTGGGCTACAGCGCGGCTGTTCACGCGGCCGTGAGCCGGCTTTCCCCTGCCGCAAGCGTCGATGATGCACCGGAGCATTTGTGGATCCGCGTCCACGATCGTCTCGGGTTTTTCCACGACGCGGACCGTCATGCGCAGCGGGTCGTCAACGTCGGCATGGCGTTCGCGTACCGCCACCTGGAGCTGAACGCCATCGCAGCTGCCAACGCGCAGGTGCTGATGGACTTGGGCGACAAGGCCAAGAAGCCCGAGACCCTGGTTGAGGTCATCAAGGTGGGCGCGCCAGCCGGGCAGTTCGTGGCTCCCGGTGGGCTCGTTATTGGCGCACCCCGTCTGTCGCAGTCCGACGGAAATGCTCAAGTAGGCGGAGGTGGTCACCTTGTCGACGGTGGCACACCCGGACAGGGTCATGGCGTCTCGGGGGGAGGACACCAGCTGGCGGTCTTGGACAAGGTGACAGCGGGCGTCGCGCTGGACGGGAAGGGCGGCGAGATTGAGAACAACAACGGCGTCAAAGGGAGCTCCAGGACTGTGGTCATCAATTCAGAGGGTGCCTGTGCGTCTCCTCCCTCGGACGGAGGCGCGGCTGTGGGGGATACATTGGCCAAGACTACTGCGGGCGCGCCCGTGAATGAGGCGTCAGCGACCGCGGACGGTTCGATTATCACCGCGGGTATCTTGTCGTCCAATCCACCGAGTGCCATGCTCGACTCACCTGTGAAGATTGCCGCGGTCAAGCTCCTTCACGACTCTCAGCCGCTCATCAAGCCAAGCGCCCAGGCGGTCGCCGCCGTCAAGAGCGGGCTCTCCTCCATTCCTGACCAAGGGGACATTGACGATGCGGTACGGGAGCTGATGCTCGACAGCGTCCTGTTCTTCGCGCGCAACCACAGCTCCCGTCGCAAGGCCACCTCGTCGACCGCCAGTCGACGCATGGAAGCCCCGGCCGAGTCTTGGGCGGCCCTGGGGGTGATCCTCGAGAAATGGTGGGCGCGGTGGGAGGCTCCTGCTGGTCAACGAATCATGCCGCCACCTGGATCGACCGCGTACATCCGTGGCAGCGGGCGCGCCGTGCGCCAGTCGCGGTGGTGCTATGTTGTCGATATGAAGGAGACCAACGACGTGCTGCGGAGCATCGCGACGCAACAGTCGCGCACCTTCAAGAACGGCGAGTTGCGGGACGTGGAAAGCGTGGAGCGCATCGTGGAGAAGGACTGTCTACCTTTGACGAGGTGCGTGGCGGTGATGTTGCTTCTTGGGACGATGGATGACGCCTACGCGGGCGCGCTGGTGCAGTTGGGGTCGACTGGGCGGGGAGAACACAGCAAGAATGCTCACATTTCCTCTGCGACATGCCAAGCGTTTGTGTCTTCTGGCTTGACTGTCGCTCCTCCCGCCATTGCCCCGTCGCAGGCGCGGTCTGCGGCTGCTTCACAACACGCAGATTGCGTGGCCCTTCCACCCGACGTGGATTCTTTGTTTGATGGGGACGGTGACCCTGACGAAGAGCGGTATGCCGTCGTTGCTCGTGCTCGCGAGCACCACGAGGCAGTCGTTGCCAAGGACAACCGCGCCATGCGGAAGGAGAAGCGGAAGCGACAAGCGACCGAGCCGGCGGGGGTGCCCGGATGCGCTGCATCCTCAAAGCCTGTACGTCCCCCCTTGCCTGGACGCGCAGGCAGAGCTGACGTTGTGGCCGTCCCGTCTGCTGCAGCAGATGACCTCTGTGCTACTCCCCGGTCGTCCAAACTGGCTCGTCCTGACGATCCTCAAGACGGGTCTATTTTTCACGGTTTGAGTTGGGGCCTGCCTTCCTCCCCAGAGCCCCACCCGACGTCATCTGGCGACACCACCGCCGCCGAGGATTTTGACTGTCATGGTCTTGCAATGCAGACCCCCAATGAACTTGGTTACGGTTTCTTTCCACCACCCACCGACTAGGAGACAGTACAAAGCACCTGTTGTTCTTTTTATTCATTGCAGTGTCCCCAACGAGTAGAGATGTGCCCATGGCGAGCAGTTTCGATAGCCATACGTCACGCTGTTCTTGCATGTCAAGTGATGTGCAAATATCGCAACAGCAACTCAGCCGCATGTACCTGCCAACACATGGTCACAGCAGACCACAAGATAATATAAAGGCTCCTAACCACGCACCCACGTATCGAGATACATGTCCACGACGGTGGGGGCGGCAAACAAGCGCAAAGGGCTGAACGTCTTGAAGTACACGTTGGCCGACTCGGACACTCGGCTAACAGCTGTGTGCACCATGCCCGCCTCAAAGGCCGAATCCAGGTCGAGGACCGCCTCTGTCAGAGTCAAACTCTGCGAGCGATGAATCGTGATGGCCCATCCGAGCACAAAGGGCACCTGCTTGCGCACGGCGACCGCTCCCCTGGAAGAGTAGATGCGAGCCTCAAACTCAACAGGCGGGCAACACACCTCCACCCAGTCATCCCCGGCGTCGTAAACATCCGTCAACCGCGCCCCCGTTGGCAACCTCATATTGGGGAATCGCACGACCGCCGTACCGTCAGGCATGTAAAGCGACACAAAGCCGATGCACCCGTGGAAGAGTCCCAACGCCAGCTTGGCGTTGGAGGTGTACATCACCCGCGCATTCAAGCAGTGAGGCACAACTGCCGGCGCTAAGCAATCCGCCAGAGCGGCGTCCCGGGTGCGCACGTCAACCGACTTGATCAGCAACTCCACCGCCTCCGCGTCGAGCTGGACGTCCGAGTTCCGGTCCAGGGAGACGTAGTCAACGGCAACGGAACGCCGAGGCCCGCCGTCCGGGGAGAGCCGCCGCAGGCACGTGTTGTTGTGCTTCAGAACTTGCGCGTGGGTTGGGACGAGGTGAAGAACCTTCGTCTCAATATCCGCGTACTTGGAGTCGTCGACCGACCGCGCATCCACTAGCTCCCTCAGAGCTACAGAGTAAACACCAAACCGCGCGTCTTGGATGGCCGCAATGTAGTCCAGCTGGTGCTGCCGGTGCACCTTGGTGAGCTCCAGCATCTTGTTCTCAAACAAACGCGTCCAGCACTGCGCCTTGAAAGCCCAGTCGCCGACGGAGCAGCGCAGCTGCAAGAAGTCCCCGAACGCGTAGAAGACGCAGCTCGGGGCCGACGCCGACCTCGACTGCTCCACGAGCTGCACCATGACGTCTAGTCGGTTGGCAGGGACCATAGACACCTCGTCCAACAGCAGCACGCGAACGTTGGCGAGCCGTCGCCGCACCGGGTTGTACTTGCGCTGCAACAGGAGCCGAGCCGCCTCCCGAGACGCGTCCGCCTCATGCGGCGTGTACTCCCTCGGGAACCCGAAGTAAGAGTGGTACGTGACGCCGGACGCGCTGTGGGCGGAGCTGCCCATGGGCGCACAGGTGACAACCGCCCCGTCACCCGGAAGCTTCTTTTTCAGGAAGGCAGCGAAGCGACGCAAAAACGTGGTCTTGCCCACGCCCGGCCCACCAGACACAAAGGTACTGACACCAGCAGCTGCTAGGCGCTCGAACAGCGGGTCCCAGTCGCCCGTCGCCGCCTGGGCGCTCATAGGGCCCAAGGCATGCGGCCGACGGTGCCGAGCCGCCGGCATGGGGAGCTCCGCGCCACCAACCTCGGACAAAGACGGCCTCGTAGGAACGAGCGCGCTTGTCGTACGCGTAGAGAACGCCTTATCGCCGCTCCCGACGCCTGCGCTTGCCACACAGCGCTCACCGACAGGAAAGAGCCCGACGAGTGCACCACCGGAGTAACCGGCGGAGGGAGGGCGCCGGCAGCAGCGGCGCACGGCTCGAGCGTCCTCCACAAGGTCAGCGTCGCCGGCCATCGACGCCGCCGCGTGCGACGCCTCAGAGCGCCCTGACCCAATGGCCGTCGTCGCGGCGCTGGTGTTGCTAAACACTGAGCGACCTCTCCAGCTGGTGGTGGGGTCGTGGACGAGCGGAGTCGGCTCGATCGCCTCCCGTTGCCGCTTCTTGAGGGAGCCAAATGGAAGGGGCAGCGGGGGCGGCTCAACAACAGGGCGGGCGGAGCCCGGCGAGTCGCCAAGCACCGGAGCTGAGTGCGACACAGCCGCATGGGTTCCTCGGGGTACGATCTGCTTCGATGAACGAGCGCGGCTGGCAGACGCTCGCCGCCACGACGTCGACAGGAGGCTCGCACCCATGTGGGAGACAAGAGAGCCACAGGGTTTGGAGCTCTGCAGCGACGCCGCCTCCGAAGCTTGGTGAGGAAGAGATGAAGTCACCGGCCCCGCATAAGGGACCGCGTCCTCGCCACCACTCCCAGCGGCGGAGACCAGCACCGACAGGACGTCAGCCCCCTCCGACGTAGACAACCACTGCATAGCTGTGGCCGCAGACGCAAACCGCCGCGCAACGGCAACGCCCGACCGCACAGCCGCCAGAAGCCCGACAGCGCTCGACAGGCCAGTCTTGTTGAGCTCAAAAACCGCGGAGGAGGAGCCAGTCACGACGGCAAGCCAGGCGAGGTGCGCGTCGTTGACGACGGCCTGGCCCTGGTCCTGGCAACAATTGGCCACCGCCTTGCGCGTGAGCGGGTTGGTCAACCAACAAAGGACATCCGCGTCAGACGCGAACATGCCGGTGGCGACGAGGTGTTGCGGCTGCAAATCCAGGAGGTAGCCGGTCACGGTGCCAAAGAGTTCAACGTCGAGGATGTCGTGAAACACGGTCTGCGAGCCGGTCACCACACCTACAAACCGCCGGCTCTCCAAAGCAGCGCCCCCCCCCATCGCCCCGCAACGCTCCCCCGGTATCCGACGCGCGCACGTCACGTCGTTCTCTCCGCCCACACCCGAGTGTCAAAGCGGTAGCCCAACCAGCGGCGCGAGAGGAGAGCGTCCTTCTGGTGCCCGCCGCGTGGTAAGAGGGCGGGGGGCGGAGGAGGGGGAACACAGGCCGTACCCAACCGGACAGTGAGCACACAGGAGAGAGCGCGACTGTCAGGTAAGCAAGCCCGTTGCCAAGAATGACACGCGGCAACAGGGTAACGCTCAGCTCAGATGGATGGCAGTGCCAGCCCAGCTGGCCTAGGAGGGGGGGGGACGACAGTGGCGGCAGTTCCAGAGCCCAGCAGAGCCCGCCCAGAAAAGGTGGGCTGCGGGTCACGGCCCGCGTACAACCTCAAACGGATGCATGGTCATGGTGGGACACGCGGCGAGCTGAAGCGTGGATGCAAACTGGCCCCCCACACTGAAGTGGCGTCCACAGAAAATTTCAATTGCGCGTGCCACCCTGATTGTCCTCGTCACTGCGAAAATTCTTCTTTGAAGTACTTCCTACCCTACCTCCTTCACAAACAGCAGAACGACAGGTACTGGAGAGAGGAGCTCCACGAGGCGGTACCCCGGCATTGGCGTGCCAAGCCAGCCTAGTACACCTGTATGAACACGGGACACGGTCATGACTCCGCAGATGGAGTTTCCATCTGATCTCGTCCATGGATGGCACCAAGGGGGTCAACCATCTGAAAAGCACGGAGGACACCTGCGGACGTACCGAGACAGTCTAGCATCGCGCCCTGCCCAGAAGCTGTGGGCCGTAACGAAATCGCGCAGCAGCCATGCTGACAGTGCTTGATGGTACACGCACCCGTCGTGCACACCGTTGCGTCGGCTGAGAGCAGCAGCCCTGCCGCAGCCGGGAGCGGAGTCCAAGAGGTTGGTCACCGGCTAAGCGCTGCTTCCTGATGCATATGAGTCCAATCACAGGCACTTAAGTACACAGCTGCCTTTCAGGAGCGGCGCATATGGGCACCATGCACACTCATGTTTCCTGTGTCATGAGTGGCGCGCGGGTAGCTGCCAATGGTGCCGTTGAAGACACCAGAGCTTCATTCTGGCCGCGGGGTGCTCATGCTCCATCCTAATGGAGATGGGCAGTATGCAGCTGGTGAGTGCTTGCAAAGTTTGTGGGGTCATGTCCCGCATTATCACTCCGATGGTATGTCCCAGTTGCAGTTCTAATTGTCAGCCAATGGTGCCGCTGAAGACACCAAGGCTTCATTCTCGCCGCGAGGAGCTTATGCTCCATCCTGCTGGAGATGGGCAGTATGCAGCTGGTGAGTGCTTGCAAAGTTTGTGGGGTCATGTCCCGCATTATCACTCCCATGGTATGTCCCAGTTGCAGTTCTCATAGTCAGAGCAGCAGGCTGTCACGTTTGGCTCGCTGTGGTGGGAACTGGAGACAGCTTGGTTATCGCCCAGACACTTGCTTGCGGCAGGCCAGGGAATCAATCGCCGCTGAGGACAACACAGCCCTTCGGCTCTGAGCCGATGCCCTAGCCAGTCCTGTCAGTGTGACGCTACATGTGTGTGTGGATCGACATTGGTAGGTCCCCAATTCACCTGGTACATGATGTGACATAGTGGGCCTCGACGCCTGCCCCTGTATGTTTCCTTTTGCACCAGTCGTCGCGCAAGTCTGGGCTTGCCCATGGCCTTTCCGCAAGTACGCAGTACAGGTGTCTAGTGTACGCAGTCTAGGGAAGTAGCATGCCGCCATCCTGTTTGGGGTGGGTTGGGGCTCACTGGCGGTGCTTTCCGCCTTATTCTTGCCGCCATCGCCGACACGTCCCCTCGCCAAGGCGTTGGCACTGAGTGCACAGACAGATATCTGAGGGGGGACTGGCGTGCGGTGCCTGTTCTGCTGGACTCGTGGATGCGAGGGGATGCAGGCAGGGGGGTGCAGAGTTTGCAGTGATGAGCGGTACTGCAGGAGGCGTATAGAGTCTGGTGTGGATCCCTGAGTCTGCCTGTTGCATTGTTGATAGCCGCGGGATACGGATGGTGCAGTGCGAGTAGAGAACAAACGGAGCTTTGATAAAGTGCTATGAATAAGAACACAAAAAGCTACACTGGGATAATGTCCACTGCAGTCCACACAATCTGGTCGAGGTACAAGTCAATGGCCAGACGACGCCGCAGGTCGGGCATGTCGTCTTGCGTGTGCTTGCACAAAGCCCGCACGGCCAAGCAGCTCGCAGCCAGCAACGTGAAGACGCCGCAGCTCGACGAATCAGTTTGCCGGGGCAGGTCGCGCGCGACCACCACGTCCCACTCGTCGAATGCGAGGTCAGCAGCGTCGTCGGGCCCGAGCTGCTGCACCGCCTCGTCGCTTAACCACCGACGGATGTGCTCCGTAACGCCGCCCGAGTCGGACGCCGCAAATGAGTCGCAGTAGACAAACTCCCGCCGGCGCAGGTCGGCCACGACCATGACCCAATGAACGCGGTTGAGGTTGATGGGCACAATGACCTGATCAACCACCTTCAGGTCCACGCCTGCCTTCAGCGCCCACCGCGAGACGCCGACGTAGTCGTAGCCTAGATGTGCACTCCAAAGCCGGTCAAAAAAGTAGGTGTTCATGACCCGCGTCCCGAAGAAGCGGGTGCTTTGCCGTGAGCCCAACGTCAGCAGCGCCGCGGCGTGACTTTCCCGCTCCTGGTCGTCGCGCTCGTTCAGCAGCCCGATGTAGGAGTTCATGACGGCGTCGTTGAGCCACTGGTCGTCACGCATCGCCCGGTAGTCGGCGACCGTCAGCGAAACGTTGGACTTGTTGAGTGGCCGCACGGTCTCGGAACCCGCGCGGTCCGCCGCGGACAAGGCGTCTAGGAATGCTTGCTGCTCCTTGTTGATCGGGTTGGTCGCGCACTCCGCCGACAGCAGCTCGGCACTGTCATCGGGCAGGTCTTTGTCACCTCGTCCGCCACCTCCTTCTTCATCCGACTCGGAGTCGGAAGACAAGCTCACCACAGCCGCCGGCGGACCGGACACCGCGGCGCTCGTCACGACCCTGTCGTCCAAACGAACCGCGCCCGTAGTTGAGGCGTGCGCGTTGCCCCTGTCGTCCGAGTGCGCAAGGGCCAACGCGGGGCGGCCAGGCGGTGCTGCACCGTCGAGGGATGCGGCGGCCGGCGACTGCCCGTCGATTCGCGCAGTGACGGACGGCTTGTTCGGTGACGCCTCGCCGCCCAGCTCGTCATCCAGAAGGGAAGCCACCGAGGCCCCGCAGCCACACGAGCCGCCGCGCTGGCAGCGGGACGACACGTGCTCGTGGAAGAAGGGCGCGAGAGGGACGTGATCGTTCTCACCCGATGGGTTGTCCGCGTGCAATCGGTACAGCTTACGGATATTCATGAAGGCAACCTGTACGATGCGGTGCGTGATGTACGTCGCCGGCGCCATATAGGCGAGGCTGGTCCGGTTGACGACAGAGACGGAGTGAGACACCTCCGCCGCTTGCGTGGCCACCCCGGCAGTGGCGCCCAAGCTTTGGTCGGGCATGTAGATGGGGGAGCACGTATGGGTGATAGAGTGCGGGCGGTCGAGGATGCAGCGGACGCCGTGCGCCCGCATGATGGGCCGCACCCGTCTCATCGCATTCTTGTCTATCTTGCATGCGACGTCGTAGAATACTACAGCCGGCAGGCGCGGGAACCGCTCGAGCACAACCGAAAGCGCCTCCCCGACGCTCTCCGCACGGAAGAGAACCCGGAAGCCAAGGGTGATGACGTGCGGGCAGACGACATTGAAGACACCTTGCGTCAATCCCGCTGCAATCGAAAAGGCCTTGTTGCACGAGTCGCCGTCGCCCTCCATGTCGGCGGCGTGCCGCTTCTTGCCCCGGTACTTGGCGCGGCGCTCGGCGGCGACCGAGTCCTTGAGAGCCGGCCGCACTCGCGGCAGGCTGGGAAAAAACTCGTAGCTGACGTGGGGGTTGTCGATGTCGGCCTTGTTGTAGGCCGGGTTGTTCTCCTTCCACGCCGCAAACGTTGCGGGGCTCGGCCGCCCACCCCACTGCCGACAGTACGCGGCGTTCTTCCAGCCCTTCTGCTGCACCTTGAGGCTCGCTGCCTCCTTGGAAAACTCGTCGTCAACATTGTTCTCTACGTCGACAGCGCGCCGCAGCAGCGCGCCGACGGCGAGACGGAACGGCTCCTCGGTCTCCATCTCCTGGTCGTGCATGCCGATGAAACTGGCCACAAAGCCTATGCCGTCGACCGCCTTTGTCACCTCCCGCCACTTTTTGGGGTCTTGGAAACGCATCGAGTCCGCAAGTAGACGCACGGCACGCTCGTTGTGGCTGTGAAACATGCCCGTCGCCGTCTCAGCAAGCATCGCACGAAGAAAGGGCATAGCTGCCTGCCACACGCCATCGTTGTCGCGGGCATAGCGAGCAAAGTCAGGCGCACACGTGCCAACCCGATCACGCCAAGTCTCGGCGGCCTTCTTCGGCTTTTTGCCCGGGCCGCCGAGCACCAGGTTTCCGTCCTCATCTTGGCGCAGCGCGTCCTCCAGGGTGCCCGTCTTCTCAGCATCCGCCTCATCCTCCGACTGCGCCGCGCCCGACGCGTCCGCCGGTGCAGCGCCCGCGACTCGCTTTGATGCAGGCTCGCCGACGCCGCTGACCGGCGCCGCTTCCTCCCCCAACGGGAAGAACCGGAAGAAGACCATGGCGGCGGCGCCCTCCACCGTCAAGTGCCGGTGTGACAGGGTGCGTGCGCGCCACTCACCGAGCAAACGGATCTGCGTGCCCGTCAGCGACTTGGCGGACCGCAGCACCTTCTCCACCGCCGCCCGCAACCCGGCGTTCTTGAGGATGCACAACTCGGCGTTGTCAATATCCAGCACGGGGCAGTTCTCGCCCGGTCGATAGGCATGCACATCGTTGGCGTCAGTACAGCCAATGGCCTGCGCGTCGATGACGATGAACTTGGGGTTTGGCCCACAAATGGGACATCGTGCACTCTCGGGGGGAATGACAAAGGTGCGCAAAGCCGCGGTGCCCAGCTTCACCGTGTCCTGCCGCCGCAGTGCAAAGCACGCCACGTCGGCAGCGAGGTGCCGCGTCGCCGCTGTGTACGTCGTGCGTGCCGTGATGATGAACGAGATGATCTTGTCGATGATGGCACGGGTGAAGACGAGCCACTGCTTCATCTTGTTGCGGCGTCGCCAGGAGAACAGACCTTGGCAGCTACCATCAAACTCGACGACCCGCTTGCAGCTGTCTTTGTCACACGTCCACCGACCGATCTTCATCTGCATCGAGCGACGTAGGAAGGAAAAGAAAGAGCTGGAACATATACGGGCCTGTTAGAATGGGTCATCCTCCGAGAAACAGCAACTGGAGGCACGCATGTCCTCTCAACTCAACCACAAATGACAAAGAGAGTGTGGTCAAACACCGACATACGTGCATAGCAGGAGCGGTCGGATGATGATGGAATAGGAGCGCCGGTTCCTCGACGACAGCGTGCCGTTGCTCCCGACGCGTACCGCAGCTGCCGCACCGCGGCTCCACCAGGGTGTTGGCCGTGTCCTCAATTAATCCCCGCCGCACCGACAAGGTGTAAATGATGGCGAGCAGCTCCCGGTCCTTGGGGTCAGCTCCTCGACCAACACGCTCTTGCATTGCCCACCAATCAACCGACCGGGCCCAGACGTCACCTTGACGGACCTCATCGGAACACGGCAACATATTTCGCCGCGCTCGCTCGCAGAGGATGTCCTCGGGCGAGTCGTCGTCGGCCCGGATGGTGTCGGACGGCTGCTTTTCAAGGCCGTCATCCTCCTCCTCGTTGCTCAAAAACCGTGCGCGCCCCTTGTTTGATGCCGTCACCTTCGCGCCGTCGGCGAAGCGACCGGCAGCCTCGGGCTTGAGCTCGGCACGTGCTTGACGGGCGACACGCACATGACCGCAACGCCGAGCAAAAGAGCGGCAACCCGGGGCGACACAAATAGCGCTCTGCGCCGTAAAGGTGACAATGGAGTACACCCGCTGGTACAGAACGTACATGACCAGAGTGTTGTCAAAGACGCGCGGTACGGCAAAGTCCTCGGCGTCCGCGCGCAACCCCATCCGCTTCCGCATCTTCTCAACTGGCACGCGCCCCATGCCCAAGCACTTGTTGACCACTCGCGCGTGCATGCAGTCCGTACTGCGCGTGGAGACCGACAGGAAGGAGGCATTCTGCGTCCCCTCAAAGCACGAGCACAGTAGCCCGCCACGCGGCGACACCCAGAGGATGGCGCTTTGATCACGACGAGTGCCGTACCGCAGCACAATTGCCCGCGAGCGTGCTCCTTGCTGCCCGACAATGGCCGCGGTCACCCGCGAGGAGGTGCTCCCGGGGGTGCTTGATGAGGGCAGACCCGCCGCCCGTTGAAGGCAAGGGATCAGGGCCTCCTCAATCAGTTGCGCGAGCGGGGGAGCAGCCTTGCCACGCCCTTGGCGCCTGGTGCGCTTGACGTCGACAAGCGGGACCGGAGGGACCGTCTGCCCCGGATCATGAATGTCCTCATCGCCAGGTAACGCCGCGTCGCTTGGCGCCTGATCATCAGGTTGATCCACGACCTCTTCGGCGTTGGCAGCATCGCCCTTGGCGCGAGCAGTCGACGGTCGACGCACGGAGGGGAGTCGAACGTGTACATCAGGCCCATCGGCATGCCGAGCCGCGCGCTCGCTCCAACCGCCTCCCAGGGAGCGCCCGCGTGCGCCAGTCGCCTCCCCGTGGACGACTCGCCCGACACGATGCTCAACAGGAACAGAGTCGAGCGCTTGCGCAATGCGCGACGCAGCGTCGGCGTCCCCGAAAAAGGGGAAGCGAACAGAGCGGGAGAAGAGACGCTGCGCAGGATCGGGCATCCGCCACCGGCATGACCCGGCCGCCGTCGAGACACACACGCGCAAAGGAGAAACAGAGCGAAGGGGGAGTGGGGGGCGGGGGAAGCAATGGCTGTGCACAGGTACGGAAGAAGGCTACCCGACGGGCGACGAGGGACACGAAGCAAAGGACACGACGGAAGTGGGGGCCACCGTCGTTGACGGTCGTGGACGTGACGACGGTGGTGGCGCGACCAAGCTCTTCGCGAGCGACAGTGCTGTGGCGGTCCCCAGTAGGCGGCCCACGTGATGAGCCCTCAGCGCACGTTCAGGCGAGGGGCTCTGAGACGTGCCGTTGGACGATGTGCCATACGCGGACCGCCTGCACGAGATAAGCGCGTGACAGCCTTCACTGTACGCCGAACTGCACCGGACCGCTCACCAGCTCAATCTGAAGGCACCGGTTGACAGTACTGTATTCCGGGTCCAGTAGGAGCCAGCAGGACGCAATGTTTATCAGAACCGTGCATGCACCACGAGCGATCTCGCAAATGCCGTGTATGCGCGATCTAATCGGACCTGTCGTTGCCCAGGAAGCGGTGGCGGATTCGTCGATCACATCATCTGTGAGGCTGGAAAGCGACCCCGCGAGATCGTGGAAATGTGAGGACGGGTAGGTAACGGCTCTCAGCTGGCGAGCCGGGGGCGGCGCCGTGGCCCCCCCAGCGCCCGCGGCGGCGGCCGAAAACCCCGCCCCAGCCGCCCGCAGGGGGGGGGGCGGCGGCAGCGGCCCCCCCACCGGGCGGGCGGACGGAAAAAAAGCGCCCCCAGCGCCGCCGCGGGGCGGGGGCGGCGCCGCGGCCCCCCCAGCACCCGCGGCGGCGGCCGAAAACCCCGCCCCAGCCGCCCGCAGGGGGGGGGGCGGCGGCAGCGGCCCCCCCACCGGGCG